>ODAK010002051.1_pt1 | contig 21391 bp, 14 predicted proteins | sample 1539591 | NCBI WGS metagenome assembly ODAK01 (sample SAMEA3539303, study PRJEB22396) | soil metagenome | biome: tundra; feature: field; material: soil | place: USA | collected 2010-05 | depth 0.15 m | reverse complement strand
GGATCTCGTCCGCGGAGTGTTTCACCTCTGGCGAGGGGTCCGAGTCGAGAAGGAGCTCCGCGTACCCGAGGACTGCCGTCAGGAGATTGTTGAAGTCGTGGGCCACGCCGCCCGCGAGCCGTCCGATCGCCTCCATCTTCTGGGCCTGCCGGAGCTGCTCTTCCAGCGCGCGCTGTTCGGCGAGACTGTGCACGACGTTGAGCACGGTACGGCGTCCGCTTTCCTCGATGAGAACCGCGTCGATCTCGACGGTGACCTCCTTCCCGTCCTTCCGCCGGAAGGCGCGGTTCGGGATCGTCAGCGACTCCTGATCGGCAAGCCGGTGGATGTTCGCGTCGACCGATGCGCGATCCTCGGGCGCGAAGTCGTAAAGGCTCAGCGAGGACAGCTCTTCCGCGGAGTAGCCCAGCATGCGCTGAAACGCCGGGTTCGACTCGAGAACCCGCCGCGTCGCGAGATCGTAGAAGAAAAGACCGTCCCGCGACGACTCGATGACGCTTCGATAGCGCTCGCGCGACACCCGCAGCGCCTCCTCGGCCTCCTTGCGCTCCGAGATATCCACGATCGTTCCTTCGATGACTTCCGGAGGGCCCGGCAGAAGAGACGCGTGCTCGAGCGTCCAGAACAGGCTTCCGTCCTTGCGGCGCGATCGAGATTCGTACGCGACGAGCGAGCCCTTCTCCCTCAGGGCCTCGAGAAAACGCTGTCGGGGCTCCGCGCTCTCATAGAGCGCAACCGCGGATTGATCGAGCAGGTCCTGCCGCGACTCGTAGCCGTAAAGGCGAGCGAACGCCTCGTTGCATTCGAGGATCTGGCCTTCAGGGGTCGTGCGGTAGATCCCGACGAGACTCTGCTCGAAGAGACGCCCGTACCGCTGCTCGGAGGCCCGGATCGAGGCCGTCTTACCGCGGCCGACGGCGAGGGCCCGGAACCGCGAGAAGGCGTCTGACCAGTTGATGCCGGGCACGCGCCTGAATCATAGCCCCGGACTCCTGCGACTCAGTCTCCCGAGACGACGAGGATCGATCCGGCCGAGAAGGCGTTGAACTCCGGCGCGTACATCGACTCCACGGTCGCGGGCCCCACGCGGAACGTGCCTGCCATGTTCGCGCGCAGCCGGTATTTGAACGTGTACTGCCCCACCGGCAGACGCTCGAAGAAGAAGTTCGTGGCCGAGTCGTTGGTCTCCTCGTACCAGGCGATCCCGAGGTCCCACTTCCAGCGTGAGACCGCGTTTTCCGGCTCGAGGCCGGCCGCGCGGGGATCTCGCAGGTGAACGTACTCGGCCTCGTGCTTCGTCCTGAGAGAGATCTGCACCTCGATCTCGTCCCCCGGCTTCAGCACCGCGCCCTCCGCGAGCGGCGTCAGGACGAACTCGCGCCCGTTCGTCGCGCGCCGGAAGTACTTCCGCGAAACGGAAAAGAAGTCGCCGCGATCCTCGGCCGGGAGCTTCTCGGTGGAGTAGTGCCATGCTGCCGAGGCGAATGCGAAGCCCTTGCTCTCCTTCTCGACGACGACCGTCGAGGTCGTCTTCGGGTCGATCCTGTCGCCGGGCACGACGACGCGATTGTTCTTACCGTTGTACGTGGCCGGGTCGAACGTGAACGTGACCTTCTGGGTCCCGACGGTGACCGTCGCGTCCTCGGGGATCCCGAGCGCGCCCTCGCGCTTCAGGTAGTGGACGAGGGAGTAGATGACCTCGGCCGTTGCCCGAGTGGATTTCCACTGGTTCAGCTTCTTGTTGAGGAGCAGCCACTCGACGATGCCGTCCATCTTCGCGTTCTTAGGGTCCAGCTCGAGGAGCGTGCGCAGGGCGAACGCGTGCGTCTCGATCGTGTCGTTGTACCAGAGCCACGAGCGGTCCTCCGGAGCCCAGAACGTGCCCTGCTCGTCGTTCGACTTCGCCGAGTCCATCACGGACGCCCACACGAGCCGCGCATCCGCCGGGCGGCCCATCCGTTTCAAGGTGAGCGCGAGATAGCCCTTCAGATAAGGCGAGTGCTCCTTCCAGTGCTTGAACGAGTAGTCGAGCATCTCCCGGCGCTCGGCCTCCGTCACGGCGCCGTTCGAGAAGGATGCGTCGGGGTACGCCGAGACGACGTAGTTCAGGAACGTGATGAACTCGTAGCATCCGTTCAATCCCATGCAGCGCTTCCACTCCGTGCGGTAGTGCTCGGCCACGTAGGAGAACGCGCGCTGCGTCATGTCCTTCGGCACGTCCACGCCGAACTCGGCGGCCTTAGCGAAGCCGTGGAGGAGGTAGAGCGTCATGTATGGCGACGGCGGGCCGCCCGGGAACCACGGGAATCCGCCGACGGACGTCTGCGCCTTGCGAAGGCGCGCGAGCGCCGACTCCCGGTTCGCCCGCGCGACACGCGGGTCGAGGACGTCGAGCGTGCCGTTCTGCCCCGCGTCGCCGCCCCGCGACGTCGCGAGCCAGGGCGTCTCCTCGAGCGCCATCTTCCGGTTCGGGTCCAGGGCGTCCCAGCTCTCGAGAGGCGTCGTCCGCTTCGACATCTCGGCTGCCATCTTCGCGACGGCCGGATAGTCCTTGTAAACGCTCGAGACGATGCCCGTCGACACGAAGCGGTTCAGCGTCTGCTCCGTGCACTCGTAAGGGTAGTTGACGAGATACGGGAGAGCCTGGAGCACCGTGTAGAAGAGCTGCGCGTCCACCGTGACGACCATCTGCTCGTTCACGCGCGTCGGGTCGTCGTTCTTCGCGAGGTCGTCGAAGCGGAGGGTCTTCTTGTCCTTGTTCCTCAGCGTGACGAAACGCGACTGCACGAGATGCATCCGGCCCGGCAGAACCGGCACGGGGCGCAGCTCGCCGTCGGAGACGTCGCCGGCGGTCGCCGTGACCTTGAACGCGGCGTTTCTCAAGCCCCTCGGGGCCGTCACGAGGAACGTCAGATTCGTTCCGCCGCCCGGCTTCACCGTGAACGGCTTTTTCGCGTCCGCTTCGCCGATCCCAAATGCCGAGTTCAGACTCGTGTTCCGGTCGGGATCGAGGATGTCGAGCACGAGCGTGCCGGAAAGCGGTTTATCGGACGCGTTGTTCACGACGACCTTGATCCCGGCCTTGTCGCTTTCGCGCAGGAAGCGCGGGACGTATGGGCGAACCATGAGGTCCTTCACCGTCCGCGTCTCTTTTTCCGCCGAGCCGCCGCGGAGATCCATCGTGATGGCATGGACGAAGACGTTCCACGACGTGACGGAATCCGGCACCGTGAACGCGATCGTGGCCGAGCCGTCGGCGCCCGTCAGAAGGTGCGGCTGCCAGAAAGCGGTTTCAGAGAAGTTGCTGCGCAGGGCGGCTGGTGAAGCGTCCCCTGCTTCGCCGCCGCTCGTCGTACCGTCGTCTTTTCTCTTAGAAAGAGAATCCCGCTCCCTGTCGCGCGAGTCCGATGCGGCATCGAGCTTGCCTTCGGCAACCGGCGCCTGCGCGCTGATGACGGACTCCTGCCGCGCCGCCTTCATGGCCATCGGCGCCGAGGCGGGGTACGCCTGGTTGTAGGCCATCCCTCCCATGGGTCCGCCCATGACTCCGCCCCGCCGGCCCGGGCCGCCGATGCCGTAGCCGTCGTCGAACTTCAGACGGTCGGCCGTGAGGCCGCCCCACGAGGGCGGGCTCGGAAAACCGCCGCTCGTGAGCCACAGCGCCTGCGCCGGGCCGAGCGTCGCGCGCCACGTCGCCGGGGTCGCGCGGTTCGGCAGGAGGGACAGCGGGCTCGGCGGCCGGTGAGGCGCGAAGATGTCGAGGCTCCGGTCGTACATGTACGCGAGAAGCTCGGCCGTCTCCGCGAGCGGGTGCTCTCTCGTCGCGCCCTTCACGCTCACGCGCCAGGTCTCGGTCTGGCCGGGCCGCAGGCGGTCGCGGAACGTCGCGAACGTGACCTTCAGCTCGCGGTCGTCCCACGGCACGAAGAGGCTCTGCGTCTGCTGGAGGAACTGGTGGTCGTTGACGGCCGTCACCGTGACGCCGAAGCCGCCGCGGTCCTCCTCCGTGATCGCCCGCTCGATCAGCGCCGCGTCCGTTCCCGCGCGCAGAATGCGGCGCTCGATGACCTTGCCGGCCCTGACGAAGTCGAGGAACAGAGCCTGGCCCTTGATCCCCGACGCGGCGTAGAAACGCGCGACGCCGCCCACTTTCACGGAGGACGACTCGACGAGGAGGACGAGCGGCAGCGCAGGCGCCGCCTTCGAACCCGCGACGAGAAAGTCCTGCGCCATCTCGTACTTCGCCCCGAAGTCGTCGGCCGTCGAGTAGCGCAGACGGTAGGCGCCCGCAGGCAGCGCGGGCAGCTCGAGCTTCGCCTCGCCCTTCGCGTCGTGCGTGACGGCGCCCGACGCCGCCTCCGCGCCGTCCTTCCACGCGTGCAGCCACTCGTCGACGGAGTAGTCCGTCGACCAGCGCGGGCGGAGGAGGTCGCCGGGGGTCTGGAATTCTTTGCTCCCACTTGCAGCGGTCGCTCCGCTCGTCGCGGCGACCGGATCGCTGAATGTCGCGCCGTTCTCGGAATTCTTAGAAGGAAATTCGGCCGGGAGGAGAGTCTTCTCGGGCGGCACGAGGCGGAGCAGGCGCCACGTCCCTTTGCCCGGACGAGGCGCGCCATCAAGGTCCGTCCTTTGGATCGTCCCCTCTCCCCTCTTCCCTTCTAAGAAAAATCCGGTTCCTCTCTCCCATCTCGCTTTGACGCTGACGAACCCGAGGTGGAACGACCGCTCCTGAGAGCGCGTCTCGCCGCCCTCGTCCGTGACGTCCGCCGAGAGGCGGTAGCGATACGTCACGTCCTTGCCGGCGCGCTCGTCGGCCTTCGGCGTGAACGTGACGGCGAAGGTCCCGTCCTGAGCGAGAGAGGCTCTGCCCGTCGCGACGATCTCGGCTCCGGCCGGGCGAGAGCCGCCCCACCAGCCCCACCACCACCACGGGTACTCGGCCTCGCGCGTGACGCGCCAGACGACGCTCCCGTTCGTGACGGGCAGGCCGAAGTAGTAGCGCGACCCGCCGCGGAACGTCGCGGGCCGGTTGAGGCGCAGAGGGTCTTTCGGGACGTCGAGCGTCGCCTCGAACGTCGGCCGCTTGTACTCCTCGACGCGGATCGAGGCGGCCCCTCCGGTCGCGCACCGCACGCTCCATGACCCGAGCGCGCGCCCGGCGGGGATCGCGAACTCTCCCGCCACCGACCCGTACGCGTTCGACGAGACGGTCTTCGATTCGACGGCCTGCCCGTTCGCGTCGACGAGCGTGAGCGTCACCGGCGTCTGGGGCGTGACTCGCCACCGCGCGAGATCGCCCCGGCCGCTGAAGACGACCGCTTTCCAGAGCACCTTCTGAAGCGGCCGGTAAATGCTGCGGTCCGTGTAGACGAGCGCCGAGGAGGTCTCCGAGGGCGCTGGCCGGTTCCAGAAGCCGAGAAAGCTCGGATCGAGCGCGAGGTCGTCGCCTCGCCGCGCGAAAAGGAAGTGCGATTTCCCGTTCCGGTCGGGGCCCGGTGCGAACGCTACGAGCCCGTCCGCCGACGCCTGAGCCGTCGCGACGCGCGCATGCCCCGCCTGCCAGTCGTACCTCCAGAGGGCGACGCTCGCGCCCGCCGCGGGCTGGCCCGTCGTCCCGGAGACGGCGCGCGCCTCGATGCCGCCGTCGTCCGTCTGGCGAATGTCGAGAACGAGGTCCGTCACGAGCATGCCGGCCGCGCGCAGGGGGTTCTGCCCCGTCGAGAAGTCGGCCCGTGGCGACGCCACGATCACGTAGAACCCCCGTGAAAGCGCCGGCGGGGTGACGAACGTCCGGTGCAGCTTGAAGTCGGTCGTGGCGGGCAGATCGACCTGGAACGTGGCCGCGGGCATCGCCGTCGCCACGAGGGCGTCCAGCTCCTTGCCCTGGGGCAGGAGGTTGTAGTCCCTCGCGCGAGAGAGGCGTTCCTCGAGGTCTACGGCATACGCGCGGAAATGCAGCGCGGCGAGGTTGCGGTGGGTCACTTCGATCGAGCGCCGGCCCGGGCCGTCCGCCGCCATCGCCGCGAGCCGGTAGTCGGGCTGCTCGATCTCGCCCACGATCGCCCGGCAGCGTTCGCCTCCGGTCGACCGCGGATACGTCCTTGCGCCCTCGAGGGCGAGGGCGCGCGCCTTCACGAGGCTGCCCGGCCTCTCGTCGGCCTTCACCAGCTCCGCGAGCTCGGCCTTCCCCATCGCCCACCAGGGAACGTCCGCGACGTCGACGAGGCGCTTCGCGAGATCGCGCCGGAGGAGCGACCGGTCGGAAGCGTCCGTCAGCGCCGCGTGAAGGCGCCGCACGCGCTCGAGCCGCGCCTCGAGAGCGGCCTCGCGCTCGCCGCGTCCCGTGTGCCAGGTCTCGAGGTCGTCGAGGACGGCGCCGAGCCTGACGAGCGGATGGACGGAGGGGTCCTCGAGCGCCATGAGCCGTGAAGCGGCCGGATCGCCCGCGACGAGCGACGCGCGGTCGAGCCCGAAAACGCCGTTCGACTGCTCGGGCCGCCAGAAGGTCGAGTCGGAGAGGAGCGCGACGAACAGGTACGCCGTGGCGTCCCGCAGCGTGTCGCGAATCCCCTTCGGATAGCTGTTCGCCACGAGATACTCGTCGAGCGCCGCCACCTTCGCGTTTCCGAGGCTCTCGCGATCGCGGAAGACCTCGGCGTACGTGCGGACGGCCTCGGCCGCGATCTCCTCGCGCGTCCACGCCTTGAGGTCGACCGCTCCCGTCGACGCCACCCTCTCGCGCTGGCCGATCTCCCACGCGTAGGCGCGGGCGTACGTGACGAGCGACTGCGCGTAGAAGAGCCGCAGCGCCGTGCGCGGCAGGAGGGCCTTCGGCCATGGCTGGTCCTTGAGAAAGCGGACCGACGTCTCGTACCCGTGAAGCGCGGTCCGGAGCTGGACTTCGCGGACGAGCGCCTTCGCCTCGTCCGCTTCGTCGCCTGCAGCCCGCGCCGTCTCGCGGATCTTCGCGACGCGCTGCGAAGCCTCCTCGAACTTCTGCTCCGAGACGAGGCGTTCGACTTCCTTCCACGTGGCGGCGCCGTCCGTCGCGTGGACGTCGTCGGAAAACGGACGCGCGAGAGCGATCGCTCCGGCGGCCGCGAGGGCCACGGCGCCGAGGCCGAAGAACGAAAGGCGTCGAGGAGTGAGTCGCATGAATCCTCCGCGAGTCTAAGACCCCGGAAACCGAGGGAAGGTTCCCCGGCCTACCGCATGAGGCGGAACGCCGCGACGGCTTCGAGCGTGCGGCCCTTTCGCTCCGCGAGGGCGCGGCGCGAAAGACGGCGGACGAGCGAGGCCCAGTCTGGGATGCGGCCGCCCGCGGCCTTCCTGAGGCTGCCCAGCCAGTCCTCCGGCCGGAGGCCGCGCGCCTCAGCGCGGCGCCGGAGGATCAGCTCGGCCCAATCGGGATGCGGCGTGCCGTCAAAACCGACCGCGAGCGCCTCGACGCTCCCACCGTGACGGAAGATGAAGAGCAGGCCCGCTCCGGAGGCGTCCGCTTTCTCGAGCAAAAAGAGTCCCACGCGCCCGTGCGCCCCGTCCTGAAGCTCGCGAAAAATCCCCTCCACGAGCGCGTGGCCCGAGGCGAAGAAATCGAGGTCTTCCTTGCGTACGGCCTCGTCGCGGTCGAACGTGCCGAGCCAGCGCGAGCCCCCGGGCACGCCGGGCAGGTGCTCGACGAGCGCGTCCGCGCCGAATTCCACGTACCACGTTCCCTTTCCCGCGCGCTCCTGCGTCTCGAAGCCGTGGAGGTCCGCGGCATCGAGGACGAAGCGCTCCATGTGCGCGTCGAGGTCGGCGGGGACGCGCGCGAGAATGCCCGGCGCCTTCTCCGGCCTGTAGCCGTCCTGGTGAAGATGGTGATAGACGGCTTCCCGCCGCGCATCGGCCGCGCCCTGCACCTCGGCCGCCAGCGCCTCGATCGGGAGAGCTTGTCCGACCTTCGCGAACCGCTCGGCCTTCCGGATCGCGGCTTCCACGTCGGCGAGCGAGCGCTCGAGACCGCCGAGCGGTGACGTGAAGAGGCCGATGCGCTCGTAGAGGTCCACGATCTCGCGTTCGAAGCCGTCGGGGGGACGGAAGTAGACGATTTCGACCGGCGTCGTCCGGTTGATGCGGTCGAGGCGGCCGATGCGCTGCTCCACCGCGGCCGGATCGCGCGGCAGGTCGAAGAGGACGAGCCGACGGCAGAACTCGAAGTTGCGTCCCTCGCCGCCGGCTTCGGTCGAGATCAAAAGAGACGGGCCGTCGGGCCGCCGGAACTCCGCCACCTCGACGTCTCCGCGCTCCGGGGCGAGCTCCTCGTGAAAGATCGCGACGCGCTTGCGGGTTGTGGACTCCAGCCTCCCCTTGAGGGCCGAAAGCGTCTCGCGCTCGTGTACGAAGACGAGCGTCTTGGCGGTCCCGGCCGCGCGCCACTCCTCGTCCCGCCTCGCGAGCCACGCGACACGCGGATCGGCGTCGTCCTTCCCGTCTCCAGTCAGGCCGGCGGCGGCAGGCGGGCTCTCGACGTCGACGGGCGCGGCCACCCGGGGCTGGAACCCGCCGACGTCCGCGCGCCGCGTCGCGCTCGTACACGGCGGCAGCGGCTCGCCGCGTTCGAGAGCGGCGAGGAATCCCTCTTCGGACGTGTAGGCGTCGGGCCGAAGCAGCTCGAGCAGCCGGAAAAAGCCGTGCGGGTCCGCCTCGAGCGGCGCCGCGGAAAGCAGCAGTACGTGCCGCGCCACGCGGGCGAGCGGCGCGACGGCGCGGTACGCGTCGCTCCCGGCGTCGCCTCTCGCGCGCTCGAGGCGGTGCGCTTCGTCCACGACGAGAAGATCGAACCCGGCCGCCTCCGCCTGCGCGGAAAGCCGGGGGTCCAGGGTGAAGTCCTCGAGCGCGATGATCGCGTGCCGGTGCGCCTCGAAGGGGTTGAAGCCTTCGCCGTGCTCCTTCACGACGTCCTCGCGCCTCTTGCGGTCGAGTAGGACGAACGTCTGGTGGAACTTGCGGTAGAGCTCGCCGAGCCATTGGACCGTGAGCGTCGCGGGCGCGACGACGAGCGCCCGGTCGGCCCGGTCCGTGCGCAGGAGGCGCGAGAGGATGAGGCAGGCTTCAATCGTCTTGCCGAGGCCCACTTCGTCGGCGAGCAGCCACCGGACGGGATCGGACGCCGTGGCGCGCTCGGCGACGTCGAGCTGGTGCGGAAAAAGCGCGATGCGCCCGCCGAGGAAGGAGCCCAGCCCCGTCGCCTGGCGGACCTCGGCGAGCAGGAGGCCGTCGAGCCGATTCCGAAACGCCGCCGCGCGGTCCGCCTGCAGCGCGGCAAGGCGCTCGACGGGGTCGTCCGGTGGCGCCAGCGGCCAGACGAGCACCGGGTCAACGGTGCGCCCGTCGGTGAGGCGCACGCCGAACGCCCCGATCGCGGCCACCAGGACCTCTCTCTCTTCGCCCTCGAGCCTCGCCTTCTGGCCGGCGGCGAGAGGCAGCGGGCACAGCGCCTTGTCGTCGGCCGCAAGCGTCAGGCGCGTCTCTTTCGCCGGGAAAAAGACGACGATGCGTCGCCCGTCCACCTTCTCGACGCGCCCCGGCCCGAGGTCGGCGTTGAACTTGTGAAAGAGCTTGTCGTTTTCGCGGAAGGCGGGCACGAGGTTGCGATGGTGCACGGGGATGCGCGATCCGGCAAGCGGACGCGCAAGACGGCCGGCGGCGTTCAGCGCAGGGCCTGACCAAGGTCTGCGATCAGGTCGTCCGGGTGCTCGAGGCCGATCGAGAGCCGGATGAGGTCCTGAGGCGTCTTCGAGCCCGCGCCTTCGCTCGTCGCGCGATGCTCGATCAGACTCTCGACGGCGCCGAGCGAGGTCGCGCGCACGAAGAGCTTCGCCCGGCCCACGGCGGCGATCGCGGCGTCGCGGCCCGCCTTGACGTGGAAGGACATCATCCCGCCGAAGCCCGACATCTGCCGCGCGGCGATGGAATGGCCGGGGTGGGACGGCAAGCCGGGATAGTTCACGCGCGACACCGCCGGGTGTTTCTCGAGCGCGCGCGCGACCGCGAGCGCGTTCGCGCTGTGCGCGGCGACGCGCACCGCGAGCGAGCGCAGTCCGCGCAGGACGAGCCATGCGTTGAACGGCGCGAGGACGGCTCCGAGGATGTGGCGGACGTGGGTGGCCTTTTCGAACGTCTCGTCCCGGCGCTTGAACACGAGCGCCCCTCCCTGCACGTCGCTGTGCCCGCCGAAGTACTTCGTCACGGAATGAAGCGCAACGTCGGCTCCGAGGTCGAGCGGCCGCTGAAGAGCGGGCGTCGCGAACGTGTTGTCCACGACGGTGCGCGCCCCGGAAGCCCGCGCAGCCTCCGCGATCGCCGCGATATCCGAGACTCGCAGGAGCGGATTCGAAGGCGACTCTACGAAGACGAGCCGCGTTAAGGCCGTCAGCGCCCGCTTCACGGCGTCTAGGTCGTCCATCGGGCAGAAGCTCGCCGTGAGCCCCCACTGCGGCAGATACTCCTGCGCGACGACCCGCCAGCCGTAGTACGCGTCGTCCGGCATGAGAACGTGCGCACCCGCCGGCAGTGTCTGCAGCAGCGCCACGCCCGCAGCCATGCCCGAGGCGAACGCGAGCGCGCCCGCGCCGCCCTCGAGAGGAGAGAGGGCGTCCTCCAGAAGCGTCTGCATGGGATTCGACTCGCGGATGTACGTGTGGGCGCCGAGAGGAGTCAACTCCGCGTCGCGCTCGAATGTCGTGGACAGGTACAAAGGCGGTGCGACCGCGCCCGTGGCGGCCTCGGGACGGCGTCCCGCGTGCACCGCGAGCGTTTCGAACTTCATCGCATCGTGCGGGGCGTCCGTGTGTGGCACGATTCCCTCCGTGAGACTTCCGCTTCTTCTCGGGCTGACCGCCACTCTGACCGCTTTCCCACTCGGGGCGCAAGCCCCCACGCCGTCCAAGCCATCCGTCGGCGAGGGCCTCAAACGAGAGCGCGAGCACCTCGCGAATTACCAGTGGCGGCTCAAGACCGAGATGAAGATCGACGGCGTCCTGCGCGTCTCGCGGATCGAGAACGTCCACCTGGGGCCCAGCGGCGAGCTCGTCAAGAAGATCGTCAAGTTCGACAAGTCGATGGAGCCGACTCCCTTTCCGCACAACGATCCGCGCGCGCGGCATGCCGCCCCCCCGACGAACACGGAAGAGGATGCCCTCTTCGAGCAGGCGCAGGCGCTCATGCAGTTCTACGCGCGCCTCTCTCCGGAGCGCGTCGAGGCTTGGGCCGAAAGGGCCGAGCTGATGCCGCCGGATCCCGATCGCGCGGATAAGGTACGGCTGCATGGCCGCGGCCTCGGACGGCCGCAGGATGACGCCGTGCTCTACCTCGACCCGCTGACGAAAGTCGCGAGCGAGATCGAGGTCAAGACGACCGTCGATCCACGCATCGTCGACATCGCGTTCCTGAGGGCCACGTTCGAGCCGCTCCCGCAGGTGAGGCCCAATGTGCCGGCCGTCTGGGTGCCGAAGAAGATCTTCCTCAATATGAACCTCGGCAAGCGCGCGGTCACGCTCGAGATGGAGACGTCCGACTGGAGGTCCTGGACGGGCACCTAGGGCCAACGGGCGCCGCCGGGGCTAGAGGGACGCGACGCCCTGCGGGTTGTTCCGGAGCAGCACGGTCAGCCCGACGAGGACGAGCAGCGCCCCGTTCCCGACGAGCACCCATGGCGTCGGCATGAGCGTCACGAGGAAGGCCGCGACGATTTTGCCGAGGGGCATCCCGCCGCGGAACGCTAGCGAGTAGACGCTCACGACGCGGCCGCGCATCGCATCGTCCACGTTCGTCTGGACGAGCGTCATGAACATCGCGAACACGATCATGAGCGCCGCGCCCGCGAAGAAGAGGAATACGAAAGACACCCACTTCGTGCGCGAGAGGGCGAACCCGATCATGAGGGCACCAAACGTCATCTGCATGACGACCGCGACGGCTCCGCGGCGCTTCACGTGGCCGAATCCGGCCGTACCGATCGCGCCGCACACGGCCCCGAGGCCGAAGACGGCGAGGAGATAGCTCAACACCTTCACGTCGCCCAAAAAGACGTCCTTCGCGAAGACGGGCAGGGACGTCAGGAGCGGGAACGCGCAGAGGCTGCCGATGAACGCGAGCCCAATGAGCCCGCGAAGCGACCGGTCGGCGTGCACCGCCGTCAGCCCGGCCTTCAGGTAATCGAGGACGCTGCCGCTCGCCGTTCCCGTCGGGGCGCCGCGCCGGAGTGCGAGGAGGGCGACGATGACGGCGAAGAACGAAAGCCCGTTGAGTCCGAAGCACGCGGCGGCGCCGAGCGTCGCGAACGCGGCGCCCGCGAAAACGGGCCCGATGACGCGCGCGAGGTTGAACTGGATCGAGTTCAGGGCGACCGCGTTCGGGAGATCCTCTCTGTCGACGAGCGTCGGGACGAGCGCCTGATAGGCCGGCCCTCCGAAGGATTGCGCGACGCCCACAACGAAGGACAGGACGAGGATCATCCAGACCTGGATCCGGTTCGTGTAGACGAGCCCCGCGAGGAGGAACGCGGACGAAAGCTGGACGACCTGCGAGAGGAGGAGTATCCGCCTCCGGTCCATCCGGTCCGCGAGGACGCCGCCGACGAGCGAGAAGGCGAGGAAGGGCGAGTCCTGCAGGACCTCCGCCAAGAATAGATACGAGGCCTTGCCCGAGATCGTCAGGACGAGCCAGCTCTGTGCGACCGCCTGCATCCACGTCCCGACGCTCGACGTGAACGCGCCCGCCCACAGGAGGCGAAAGTCCCGATACGTGAACGCCTTGAAAACGCGAGTCAGCCGCTCACGCACGATGCGGGAGCATACCCTCGAAGGCGCTCAACGGGGCCGGTTGACGGCCGTGAAGAGCGTGAGCGCGTACCCAGCGGCTCGATCCTCGAAATGGCGACGCGCGGCGAACCCGGCGGCCTCCACCCGGACGCGCAGATCCGCGGATACGTACTTGTAGGAGGCCTCCGTGAAAATCGACTCGCCCTTCCGGAAACGCACGTCGAGGCGCGCCCCCGGAATCCGCACCGTCTGCGCGAGCCGACTCACGAGGGACATCTCCATGCGCCCCTCCCCCGCGTTCCAGACGGCCCGGTGCGCGAACGACGTCAGGTCGACGTCCGCCCCCAGCTCACGGTTCATGCGCGCGAGAACGTTGCGATTGAACGCGGCCGTCACGCCGAGCGGGTCGTCATAGGCGAGGAGGAGATCCTTCTCCGGCTTCACGAGATCGGCTCCCAGGAGGAGGCCATCCCCCGGCTCGAGAGCGGACCTCACGTCCCTCAGAAAGCGCGCCGCCCTGGGCGGCTCGAAATTCCCCACGTTGGACCCGAGGAAGAGCACGAGCGCAGACCCGCGCCTCGGACGCTCGCGTGCGATCCGCGCGAGCCCCGCTTCGTAGGTGCCCCGGACCGCGGCGACGCGGCCGAACCCTGCCTTCGCGAGGCGCGCCGCCGACGCGGCGAGCGCCTCATGCGAGATGTCGACGAGCAGGATGGGCGGAGCGCCTCCGAGGTCCTCGAGGAAGAGAGTCAGCTTCTCGCCGTTACCCGGCCCCAGCTCTGCGACGAACGCCGGTCGCGGCGTGGCCTGCGTCATCGCGCGCGCGGCGCGGTGCAGGAGGCGCCGCTCGGCGCGCGTGATGCGGTACCAGGGGAGCAGGCAGATGGCGTCGAAGAGGCGGGAGCCCAGCTCGTCGTAAAACCAGTGCGGCGGCAGCCGGTACGGCTTCGTTCCGAGCCCGCGGCGCACGTCGGATTCGAAGCTCACGCGCCGGCCGTGCGGAACTTCGCGAAGACGAACGGATACTGCGTCCGGAACCAGTTGCGGAAGCTGCGCCTCACGAGAGGCAGCGCCGTCACGGGAGACGCCCCCTTCAGCACGGCGTGGTCGTCGTCGAAGAAGTCCACCGAGTACCGCGGATACGACGCCATGGGACGGAAGCCCGGGAACGGCTGGAACGCCGACGCCGTCCACTCCCATCCGTTCCCCATGAGGTCGTGCACGCCGAACGCGCTCGCGCCCGACGGGAAAGAATCCACGGGCACCGGGTCGAAGCGGGCCACGCCGAAGTTGCCGTGGCGCGTGTCCGCGCTTCCGTCACCCCAGGGCACCGTATTCTCGCGCCCGTCGGGCCGCCCGAAAGCCGCGCGATGCCACTCGGCCTCCGTCGGAAGCCGGCGGCCGCGGAAGCGCGCGTACGCCGCGGCTTCCGCCCGCGAGACCCAGACGGGCCACGCCAGAGGCAGCGGCACGTCCTCGAACTGCGCGCGACACCACCAGCCGTCCCCGCGCTTCACCCAAGCGTGCGGATGCGTGATGCCTTCGCCGCGGATCCAGTTGAAGTCGCTCTCGTCCCAGAAGGACGCCTCGCGATACCCTCCCGCGTCCACGAACTCCAGGAAGTCCGCGTTCGCGACGGGAAAGACGTCGATCTCGAAGCCGGGGACGTCGCTCTCGATCCGGGGAAATTCGTTGTCCCAGGCGAAGGTTCCCGATTCGCGGTCCAGGCCGAGCGTCGCGCAGCCCGCGGGGATCGCGACGCGGCGCGGCGCCGGCGGCGTTCCCGCGACCTGGAGCGCTTCGAGATCCGCAGGCCGGCGCTTCACGGCGGTGGGCAGCTCGCGCAGCATGTAAAGGAGAGTCTCCTGATGCAGGAGCTCGTGCTCGAGCAGTGTGTGAACGGCCTCATTCCGTTCGAGGAACTCTCTGCGCGGCGCATCGCGCGCGACCGTCGTGATCGCGGTCTCGATGGCCGCTTCCGCGCGGCGCACGTAGTCGGCCACGCGCGCCCGTGTGGGCCAGGCAGACGTCGCTCCCTCGCCCTCGTCCTTCGGGTCGATCCCGCGCTCGAAGAGGCGCTCGAGCATCGCATCCACGCCGGGCCGGCCGAGCGCGCCCTTGACGAGCGTGTTCACGCCGAACGCTGCGAGATGGCCCTCATAGAAAACGAAGGGATGGCGGACCGGAATCGGGTTCTCGAACCACGCATCTTCCGGAAGGAACTGATCGAAGAGAACGCGCGTGAAGGCGCGCCCGTCGCGCCAACGCTGGAGCACGTCGTCCCGATCCACGCGGGAAGGGGGGGACGCGGACCTCGGCCAGGGTGTCGTCACGCGGAGCTCCCTGCAACGCCGATGCCTGCCAAACGTTTCAACGGCAGCCTCCCTCTGTTACATTCTCTCCCGTCCCGTGAACGGGAGGCCCGAATGAACGACGACCGCCCGAAGCCCCTCCCAACGACCGGACCCGACGGCGCGCACCAGGAGCGGGTGCGCGCGGCCTTCGACGACCTCGGCGCGAAGCTGGGCGACCGGGTCTCCCCCGAAGCGCGCGCCACGGTCGAGAGCCTCCGCGCCGCGGCCCTCGAGAACGACGCCGTGAGGCTTCGCCGACACCTCGACGACCTGAAGCAGAGGCATGGCTGGCTTTGGGAAGAGCTCTCCGCGCATCCTCGCGTCGCCGCGATCGTCAACGAGCTCGCGCTGATGGGCCTCTGAAGACTCCGCGCTCCTTCCCGATCTTCCTGCACGGGGAGCGATACAGCTATCAGAGGGCGGGACGCGGCCCCCTCGTGGTGCTGCTCCACGGGATCGCCGGCACGTCCTCTACGTGGGACGCGGTCATCCCGCGCCTCGCCGAGCACTACGACGTCCTCGCCCCGGATCTCCTGGGACACGGCGAATCCGCGAAGCCGCACGGGGATTATTCGCTCGGAGCGTACGCGAACGTCGTGCGCGATCTCCTCGAAGCGCTCGGAATGGGGCGGGCGACGATCGTCGGACATTCGCTCGGCGGCGGGATCGCGATGCAGTTTGCGTATCAGTTCATCGAGCGCTGCGAGCGCCTCGTCCTCGTCTCCAGCGGCGGCCTCGGCCGCGAGGTGCACCCGCTGCTCCGGGCCGCGACGCTCCCGGGGGCCGAAGCCGTCCTTCCCTGGCTCAGCACCGCGGGAAGTCGCGGCGTGGGCGCCCTCGTCCGGGGCATGAGTCGCCTGGGCATCCGCGCGGGGCCCGATCTCGACGAAACATGGCGCAGCTTCGTTTCGCTCGAGGAGCCCGCGGCCCGGCGCGCGTTCATCCAGACGGTTCGTGGCGTGATGGACCACCGCGGGCAGCGCGTGAGCGCGAACGAACGCCTGTACCTCGCCGAAGGACTGCCGACCTTGATCGTCTGGGGCGAGAAGGATCCGCTCATTCCCGTGCGCCATGCGCGCGAAGCGCACGAGCGGATGGCGGGGAGCCGGCTGGAGATCTTCCCCGACGCCGGCCACTTCCCGTACCGCGACGACCCGGAGCGGTTCGCCGCGGTTCTCATCGACTTCATCGGGGCGACGAGGCCTTTGCCTACGGACGCGAAGCGCCTGCGCGAGCGGCTGCGGGCCGGGCCCGTCAGGCCTTCTTCGGCTTCTTCTTCTTGAACACCCACGCCATCAGCACACCCAGCAGATAGAGCGCGCACATCGGCAGCGCGAAGGCGCACTGCGTGGGAATGTCGGGCGTGGGCGTGATGAGCGCGGCGATGATGAAGATGATGAGGACGGCGTAGCGGAACTTCGCGAGGAGCCACTTCTCGGTGACGACGCCCATGCGCGCGAGGAAGAAGATGAGGATCGGCGTCTCGAAAACGAGCCCCATGCCGAGGAGCAGCTTCGACGTGATGTCGAGGTAGTCCTCGATCTTCAGGACGGGCATGAAGTCCTCGCCCGTGGCCACGAGGAACTTCGCCACCATCGGGAAGCCCACGGCGTAGCCGAAGTACCCGCCGCCCACGAAAAAGAGCACGGACAGAAAGACGAACGGCCACACCCACTTCCGCTCGTGGCGGTAGAGGCCCGGCGCGATGAAGAGCCAGAGCTGGTAGAGGATCACGGGGCTCGCCACGAACACGCCCGCCAGGAGGGCGATGTTGATGTAGAGCATGAAGGGCTCGGTGAGCTGCGTGTACGCGAGCTTCGTCCCGGGTGGCAGGGCCGAGAGAACGGGCGCCTCGAGCCACTGGAAGATCTCCTTCGATTTCCACCAGCACAGGAGGAAGCCGACCGCGATCGCGAGGGCCGAGATGAAGAGCCGCTTGCGGAGGTCCTCGAGATGCTCGAGGAACGACATCCGCGGGAGCTCTTCCTCTCCGTCTTCCCTTCTCGGTGCTTCTTCGGTCACGACGGCGTCGTCGGCGTCGAGGAAGGCGCGGGCTCGGCGGCCTTCTGCTGGGCCACGGCGCCTGCGGCGGGCGCGAGGGCGGGCGGCTCGGGCTTCGGCTCGGGCTTCGGCGGGTCGTTCGAGATCGAGTCGAGGCCGGCCTGCGCCTTGTCCATCTCGTCCTGGATCGAGCGCTTGAGGTCGTTCGAAGCCCGCTTGAACTCCCCGAGCGCCTTTCCGACCTGCTTCCCGATCTCGGGCAGCTTCTTCGGGCCGAAGAGAAGGAGCGCCAGAAACATGATCATCATGAGTTCCGGCATGCCGAGATTGCCCATCGAGGCGCCTCCTGCGCGCGAACGATGCTCCGACGACGCCTCGATGAAGTCAAGAACCTCTTCCCACGCGTGCTACGCTTGCTGCGTCCTGGAGGGTTTTCACCGTGACCGATCCGACCCGCCGTTCCACCCGCCGTCTTCTCGTCGCCGCCGTCTTCCTCCTCACGGTCACCGTGGCCGGCGGAATCGCGGGCGGACGCCTCGGAGCCGCCTCCGACGCGACGAATCCAGGCTTCAAGGAATATTCCGACATCCTCGCGACGGCCCGGGCCTGGTACGCCGACGACGTTCCGGCGAACAAGTTCGTCTACGCGTCGATTCACGGAATGCTCGGCACCCTCGACCCGCACACGAACTTCCTCGAACCCGAGGAGTACTCCTCGATGGTCGAGAAGCAGCGCGGCTCGTTCTACGGGCTCGGCATCATCATCAGCAAGCGCAACGGCAAGGTCACGGTGATCACGCCCGTCGAGGGCTCGCCAGCCGAACGCCTCGGCATCCGCGCGGGCGACGTCATCGACCGCGTCGAGGGGCAGAGCATCGACGACCTCCCGGTCGACGCCGTCGTGAAGAAGCTCAAGGGCCCGAAGGGCACGAAGGTGAACATCACGATCCTCCGGCCCGGGCTCGACGAGCCCCTCCAGATGACCATCACGCGCGCGGAGATCCCCACGAACTCCGTTTCGTTCGCCTTGATGCTCGAGCCCGGCGTCGGATACATCCGCCTGAAGGATTTCACGCACACGTCCGCGCCCGAGCTCCAGGAGAACTGGGAGAAGCTCGAGAAACTGGGCATGAAGAAGCTCGTTTTCGACCTGCGCGGAAACCCCGGCGGTCTCCTCGATCAGGCCATCGCCGTGTCGGACTTCTTCCTCGCGAAAAACGAGAAAGTCGTCGTGACGCGCGGCCGGAACGGCGCCCAGGAGCAGAGCTTCTCGGCTCCCGGCAAGAACACCCACTCGCGCATTCCAGTCGTCGTCCTCGTCAACAAGGGCTCCGCGTCGGCGTCCGAGATCGTGGCTGGCGCGCTGCAGGACCACGATCGCGCCGTCATCGAGGGCCAGACGAGCTGGGGAAAGGGCCTCGTGCAATCCGTCTACAACCTCTCGGACGGCGCCGGCCTCGCGCTCACGTCGGCGAAGTACTACACGCCCTCGGGCCGCTGCATCCAACGCGACTACAAGGACGTTCTCGAGTACCTCTCGCCAGAGGACGAGGAAGGCGACGGCGAAGAGACCGGGCCCGCGCGCGACGCGGCGTCCACCCAGAAGAAGGAATCCTTCCGGACGGAGTCCGGCCGCATCGTCTATGGCGGCGGCGGCATCACGCCCGACGTCTTCGTGAAGGCGCCCACGCTCTCGCGTTTCGCGGTCACGCTCTACGCGCGCGGCCTCTTCTTCGAGTTCGCGGTCGACTACCGCGCGAGGCACCCCGCCGTCCCGCGCGATTTCCAGGTGACGCCCGCCGTGCGTGAGGAGTTCTTCAGGTTCGTCGACGCCAAGCCCGGCCTGCCGTTCGAGGGCAAGACGAAGGCGTCGTACGAGGCCGAAGCCGATCCCTCGATCCTCGACCGCGCCATCCGCGAGGAGCTGCTCACGGCGGCGTACGGGCGGGAAGCCGGCTACCGCGTGGACATGGAGGGCGACGTCCAGCTCAAGAAGGCCCTCACGCTTTTCCCCGACGCCGAGAAGCTCGCGATGGCCCACCAGGAGATGCAGCTGGCGAAAAACTCCGACCTGAAGGGCCCGGTGAAGCCGTAGATCTCACCAGGAGCCACCACAACAAAAACGCCGCCGCGTAGCAGCCCACGAGCCGCCAGAAGTGCGTGGCGGTGGCCCAGAGGTTCCGCGTGAAGGCGCCGTAGTGCGCCGCGCTCCACGCGCCGAGGCGCGTCGCGTAGAAGCTCTCGACGCCGGCGACGAGCGCGAGAACGTGCAGCGCGAAGAGGATCGCGAGGCTCACCAGGGTTCCGCGGACCGCGCGGTCGCGGAACAGGCCCGGCGTCGTGGCCGCGAGCGCAAGGAAGAGGATGACGTCGAACGTCAGGTCGTCGGCCGGCAGCGACGGCCGGTCGGACGTGGACGGGAAGTCGGCCCGATCGATCACGACGCGCCTTTCCTCGGCGTAGAGGCGCGTCGCGCGCGGCCGCTCGACAACGCGGATCAAGGCTTCCGCGACGCCCGCGAGGAGGCGGTTGTAGGCCGGCGTCGCGGCCCACCACAGCGCGAGACCAGCCGCGAAGCCGACGAGGGCACTAGCCGCTGGCTTCAGCTCGGCCTCCTCCGCCCGCGCGCCGGCTCCAGGCGAGGAAGATCCCGACGGCGAGCAGGATGAGAGCCGTCTGCCAGACCGCCGCGTGAAATAGCTCGAAGACGTCGCGATGGTGCACGCCGAGCCAGAACAGCGAGACGATGCGGAACAGATTCACGCCCTGGATCAACGCGAGCCCCGCGACGATCCCGAGCATGCGCTGCTTTGCAGGCGCGGGAAAAGCGAGCATCGCAGCCACGAGGAGAAGCGCCGCCTCGATTCCGTTGCACCCGTTCTTCACGTCCACGGCGAACGCGGGTGATTGGATGATCGTGCCGAAGGACTGCGTCCTCTCGCCGAGCGCGGCGAGGAGCACGGTCGAGACGCGCACCAGGAGCTCCGTGAACGGCACGACGACGCGGTCGTTCACGGGCTGGATCGCCACGAGGAGATAGAACGCGCCGAGGGCGGCGACGAACCGGATCAGGAACTTCTTCTGCGCGGGCTGCAAACCCCTCTCAGCGCACCAGCGTGTTGTTGTCCACGATGAAGCGCCGCGTGCCCGCCGACCGCACGTTGCCGCGCGTGTCCGTCACCTCGATGAGGAGGTCGTGCTCGCTGTTCGAGATCTGCGTCGTGTCGAGGAAGAAGCGGAAACGCGCGGAGTTCGCCTGCGGGTAGGCCGGGTATTGCACCGCGACGTCGGGGCTCGCGAAGCCATACTCGGCATAGTCCACGCCCCGCACCGCGTCGATCTGCGCGACGCCGTCGATCAGGATGCGCACCTTCACCACGCCGTCGAGGTCGAGCGCCCAGCCGATGACGGGGAACACGCCCCCGATGAACTTGTAGTTCGTGGGGTCGTCGATGAAGCCGATGGGCGGCGGATCGAGATTACCCGTCGCGCACTCCATCTCGATCGGGATTTCCTTCAGGAGCGTGGAAGAGTCCTCCTTGTCCAGCGCCTTGATCTGGAGGATGTGCGCACCTTCTTTGAAACCCACCTGCGTGATGAGGTAGCCCACGTCCACGAAGAACTGGAAACCCACGTTCGGGGCCTGCTGGAAGCCGGGGTACAGGACCTCGATGTCGGGCCGGTAGTAGCCGTAGCAGTCGACGAGGGCGTTCGCGAGCAGGAACTCGCGATGGCAGTTCACGCGCGTGTCGTCGAGGACGACGCCGTCCATCTCGAGAGTGACGGCCGCGACGCCGCCGCGCTCCTGTGCGACCGACGTGTCCATCGCCCAGCCATTGACGAACATCAGGTACCGCGAGTCGGTGATCGCGCCGTCGCCGCCGGACGGACCGCCCGTGGGTATCTCGACGCAGTTGCCGAACCACGTGGAGTTCAGGAGCGGGAACTCCACCTCACCGAACGGCGCGAGGTTCGGGGAGTTGTTGAAGATCTGGACGCGGCGCGTGCCGAGCAGGCCCTGCTGGCCCTGGTCGTCCACGGCTTTCACGGTGACATTGTGGACGCCGTTCGCGTAGCGCGTCGAGTCGATGTTCAGGATGAACCCCGCGACGATCGCCTGCGGGTTGTCGGGATAATCCGCGGCGATGTCCGCGCGGTAGATGCCCGTCACGGCCTGCCGCTCGATGAGGCCGTCCACGAAGACGTCCACGTGATCGACGCTGCGGTCGTCGA
>ODAK010002050.1_pt1 | contig 21392 bp, 18 predicted proteins | sample 1539591 | NCBI WGS metagenome assembly ODAK01 (sample SAMEA3539303, study PRJEB22396) | soil metagenome | biome: tundra; feature: field; material: soil | place: USA | collected 2010-05 | depth 0.15 m | reverse complement strand
TTGGTCTCATTGATAAAATGGAGCCTAAGAAGCCTCAAGCACTATATTGAAGATGTTCGGGATTCGGAAATAACCTGGACAAGTCCGCTTGTGGAACTGCATTTTCCGATTGAATGGAATTGGAAAGTTAAACTTACTGGCAATCTTGCTCGCGGCGGGCATATCTTTGGAAAATTCACCAACAAAAACACCGCCACAAAGGAACTCGCGTTAAAAACGCTCTCCGAAACGATGGCCCGCCAGTGCAACGCCCTGACGCTGGCCGAATTGACGAACTGGGCATACTTTGAAAGGCGAAACAATTATTTCACGCCGGTTTTTCCCGTCGAAACCTCGGTGGCATTGGCTGAAATCCAGAACAAGCAGCGAAGGCGCGCATATTATGAAGAACTGGTCCGTCCGTTTTCCATCGGCGCGGCACGAGTTGATTTAAGCGAGGTGAAGCCGGGAACACGCGTTCCCAAAAAGGTCCTTGCCCAACTTGACCGGATGGACATTCGCGGCATCCGGTTCACCGGCGATGTCAATGGACGGAAGTTCGACATGGGCTTGGTTTTTGAAATTCACCCGTTGATTGCCGATTACGACCAAAAGAAAGCATACCATCCTGTTGTGGTGGGGCTGGCGGTTCTCAATGGCAATGCCCGGCTGGTCGGCGGCGAAGTTGTGCAAGACACGCCGGCCAAGTGGCCCCGAAGCGACCGGGAGGAATTTTGGGAAGGTTTGCTGCGCGAGATGAAAAAACTGACCGGCCTGCTGATTCCGAAAAGTGAAAGCCAGGAGTCGGTCATTCTATCGGTCAATTCCACGCTAAAAATTCCAGTGGACCATTGGCGTCCGGAAAACCGGAGCGCCGAAATCAAAAAACTGGCGGATGCACTCGCACAAATTGGCGAACTCGCTCAACTCAATGTCGAATCAGCCAAAAGCATTGCCGACGTTCACCGGCAGGCTGTCTGCCCGGTGTGCGGTTGGATGCACGATGCCGGTTTCACTCAAATAAAAGCAAGCCAGGACGAAGTCATTACCCTCGGCGGCCTTTTGCCGGACATCGTGGCCTTGGTTCACCGGGCGCACGAAAAGGGTTTCACGGGAGTGAGCACAAAGGATGAACAGCTTTTGAAAATATGTGCTGGCTACAGGCATCCATGCAAAGCGTTCGATGATTTGAAACGGCGTGACGAATACCAGCGCCTCTTCGACACCCGCAAACGCGGCTTCATTTCGCTGCGTGGCGCACTCGGAATAAATCGGAATAAATCGGAAACTGGCCCGGAATGACGGTTTTTCATGCCTCGCCTAAATTGGCGTGGTATGAGCATGATACCTGTCAACTCCAGTGCGATTGCCGCCATCGGTTATGAAAACGGTGTGCTGGCGGTCACGTTCCACAACACCGGCACCTATTTTCATCCCGGCGTGCCGTATGAGGTCTTTGCCGGCCTGATGCGGGCCGGTTCCAAAGGCGTGTTCTACAACCGGCACATTCGCGGTCTCTACAAATGAGGTTCCGATGAGAAAACCAATGGCAGTGACGCCCAGAAAAATCGAGGCCAACCGGCGCAACGCACAAAAATCCACCGGCCCAAAAACGGCGGACGGCAAGTCGGTGTCCAAGCTGAATGCGCTCAAGCACGGTTTGTTGGCGCAAACCGTTGTGGTGCGCGGCCACCAAATGAAGGAATCTGCCAACGAGTTCAAAAAACTGTGCCAGGAATTTTACGTGGATCTGAACCCGGTCGGGCCGCTGGAGGAAATGCTGGTGGGGCAGATCGTGACGGCGTCGTGGCGGCTGCGCCGCGCCCGCACGGCGGAGTCCGGCGAAATAGCCTTGAATGTGGATGAAGGACATTGGAAGCGCAGCCGAATCAATCCCACGTTGCAGTGGGCGCTTTGGAATAATTGGGGTGATCCGGTATCGGCGATGAAAGAATCGGCTCTGGGCTATTCCCTGCTGGCCCGCTGGCTGGAGGAAGTTCGGGGACGCGTGGAACAAGAAGGCGAATTGACCGAGGCCGCGATCAAAATCCCCTTCCACGGCAAGCCGAACACGCTGGCGCAGGAGTTGGAAACCTTGCGCCAAAAAAATCCACCGCCCCCGGCGGGCGAGGACAGCGCCAGCCAGCGGGAGGAGGTAAAGAAACGGCTCCTTTCCCAGATTGACGGAAAAATACGCCTGCTGCAACGGGGCCGGGAGGGTTGCGAGCAATACGAACAGGCGGAGGAGCAATCGCGGCAGGCGGCGGCGGTGCTGCCGGCGGAAGCCACGCTCGACAAAATTTTGCGCTACGAGGCGGCATTGGAACGGCAGCTTTATCGCGCCATGAACCAACTGGAGCGGTTGCAGCGGCGGCGGCAGGGCGAAAATATTCCCGCGCCAATGACGATGGATATTTCCGCGAAGGCATGAATTACCAAACGAACCCAAATCAAAAATGTGCAGCACCGCGTTAATTCAAGGCATTGTTGCGTTAGTTTCGCCAAGCCAATATGAAAACGAACCCAATTCAAATAGATTTCCGGGCTTGCTTCCCGGCGATGAGTGGTTATAAGTGCGGCACACATTTTTAGTTCCCCATCTGACCTATGAACGTCCATCATCTTGAATTATTTTATTACGTCGCCAAGCACGGCGGCATCATGCCGGCGGTGCGGAGCATTCCCTACGGCATCCAGCAACCGGCGGTGAGCGCGCAGGTGGCACAGCTCGAAGAATTTTTGGGCGTGACACTGTTTCAGCGGCGACCGTTCGCGCTGACGGCGGAAGGCGAAAAACTGTTTGCGTTCGCGCAACCGTTTTTTGCCAACCTCGACAACGTCGCGGGTGAACTGCAAGGCGGGCAGACGCGGCATTTCCGGCTGGGAGCCTCGACCATTGTGCTGCGGGATCATTTGCCGCAGTTGTTGAACGGCGTGCGGAAAAAATTTCCCGGTGTGAAGGTTTCGTTGCGCGAAGGCTACGCCGCCCGGCTGGGCGAACTGCTGTCGAAAGACGAGGTGGACATGGTCATCACGCTGGTGGACCGCCAGCCACCGGCCGGATTTCAGTCGCAGGTGCTGCTGGAACTGCCGATGATTTTGCTGGTGCCCAAAACGAGCAAGCTCAAGTCAGCGGAGGAACTCTGGGAACTTGACAAAATCAACGAGCCGCTGATCTGTCTGCCCGCGCAGGAAGTGCTGACCAAAATTTTCCAGGCGAAACTGGCGGAACTCGGTGTGGAGTGGTTCCCCACAATTGAGGCGAGTTCCACTGATTTAATTGAGATTTATGTGGCCACGGGGCTGGGCGTGGGAGTTTCGGTGGCGGTGCCAAAAAAGGCTTTGCCGGGGAACATCAAGGCGCTGCCGCTGAAAGATTTTCCGCCGGCCTTGATCGGCGCGTTGTGGCGCGGAAAAAACACACCGTTGCGGGACGCATTTCTGGACATGGCAAGACAGCGTGCACGGGAAATGGTTGGAGCGACCGGCCATTCCAGTTGAGCCTCGGCCAATTTCGGGACAGGATCGGCTGGAGATCGGACAAAAAGTTGGAGCGGATCATGTTTTTTCCTTGGTCGCGGGCATTGGCGCGGCACCTGCTCAACACTGCCGGACGGGAAAATGTTGCCGGTTGCACGAATTGCAGCTTGCTTCCCCGTCAAAAAAAAAATATAAGAAACGCACATGGCTTTGTCTCTGCCATTTCTCAACGGCGCCTCACGGAAGAAGCGTGCCCAGATGATCGCGGTTGATCTGGGCAGCCGCACCACCAAGGCGGTTTTGTTTGAGCGTCGCGGCGAGATTCTCGCGCTGACGCGCTACGCCCTGCTGGACGCGCCGCTGTTCGAGAAAAAAATTTCACCGGAACTGCTGGGCGATCATTTGCGCTCGGTGGCCGAAGCGCTGGGCAACGCCACCAAATTCATCACCGTGGCGGTGGGGCTGGAAGATGCGATGGTGCGGCAAATTGAACTGCCGCAGATTCCGCTCGATGAAATGCGGCAGATTCTCAAGGTCAACCACAAGAATTATCTCCAGCAGGATCTGCCCAATCACGTTTTTGACTGTCACATCATCCCGCCGCGGGCCTTGGCGCCCAATGAAAAAGGTGCTGGTGGCGCGCCCAAATTGAAAGTCCTGGCGGCGGCGGCGAAGCAGCAACTCGTGGCGGATTTCATGCGGGCGACCCAGTTGGCGGGACTGTCCCCCGAGTGCATGGTGCCGGCCATGATCGGCCCGATCAACACGTTTGAACAGGCGGTGCCGGAAGTTTTTGCGAGGGATACGGTGGCGCTGGTGGACATCGGTTACAAACACACGTTCGTCTGTGTGCTGGACCGCGGGGAGCTGGCGTTGACGCGCGTGGTGAACATTGGCGGCGACAAGCTGACGGCGGGGCTGGCGGAGTCCATGAGCATCAGCTACGCGGAGGCCGAGGGCATCAAATGCGGCATGGCCCCGGAAGTGGAAGCGGCGTTGCAGATGCAGGTGATTCCACTGGGCCGCGAAATCCGGGCGTCGCTGGACTTTTTCGAGCACCAGCAGGACCGGCCGGTTTCCCAAGTTTATGTGAGCGGCGCGTCGGCGCGCTCGGACATGATTTTGCAGATGCTCCATTCGGAATTGCTGCTGGAATGCAAGACGTGGAACCCGACCGGGTTCCTGCAACTGGCGTTGCCGGGGCAGCAGGCGGTGGAGATAGATCACATCGGAGCCCAACTCACAGTAGCCATTGGAGCCGCGCTCGCGGCTTTTTAAGACTATGCCCATTCGCATCAATTTATTGTCCGAGGCGCTGGCGGAAGATGATTTGCGCCGGCGGGATCCGGTGAAGCGCGCGATTTTAGGCGGCGCGTTTCTGGTCGCGCTGTCGCTGGTGTGGTTCAGTTCGATCTGGCTTGAATCCATGCTTGACCGGCAAAAACTGAACCAGATTCAGGCGGACATTCAGATGCACACCAACGATTACGCGCTGGTGCAAAGCAACCTGAAAAAAATTGCCGACGTGCAAAAACGGATGGATGCCTTGGACCAGTTGAGCGCCGCCCGTTTTTTGCAAGGCACCTTGATGAACGCCTTGCAGCAAACGTATGTGCCGAACGTGCAGCTCAACCGGTTTCATATTGATCAAACTTACAGCGCCACGCCGGCGGTTCCCGCCAAGACCAACAGCTTTGGCGTCATTGCCGGACATCCGCCGGCCGTGATGGAACATGTCACGATGACGATTGACGCCAAGGATTTCAGTTCCAATCCCGGCGACCAGGTCAATCATTTCAAGGACGCCCTGCTCAAGCAGGATTTCTTCAAACCCAACCTCGACGCGGCCAGCGGCATCCGGCTGTCCAGCCTGTCGGCGCTGCAAACCCCGGCGGACGGCAAGCCGTTTGTGCTGTTCACGCTGGAATGCCGCTTTCTTGACAAGACCCCATGAAACAACTGCCGCCAGCCAAACGCAACCAGTTGATCGTGGTGATTTTCGCCACGCTCGTCCTGATCGGGCTGGTTTATTTTCTGCTCATCAACCCGCAAAACGAGAGAAACCGCGCGCTGGCTTCCAGCATCGGCCATGAAGCCGCCCAGCTTCAGCAAATCAAAACCACCATCAAGCAGATGGAGGCGACCACCAGCGCCCTGGCCGATTTGACCCAGCAATTAAATCACGCCGAGCAGGACGTGGCTTCCGGCGATCTCTATGCCTGGACTTACGACACCCTCCGGCGCTTCAAAGCCACTTATCACGTTGATATTCCCAACCCCGGCCAGCCGACGCAGAGCGAGTGTGATTTGGTTGGTAACTTTCCCTACAAGCAGATCCGGTTCTCGCTCACCGGCCTGGCCTATTACCACGACCTGGGAAAATTTGTCACCGATTTTGAAAACAGATTTCCCCATTGTCGCGTGCTCAACCTGACCGCCGACCCCGCCGGCAACACGCCTGCCGCCGGTGAGCGGCTGAATTTTCGGATGGACATTGTTGCCCTGGTCAAACCCAACATCTAAGAGGCCTGTGAACGCATTGCTAAAAAACATATTGTTGGTTTCGCTCGCCCTCGCCGGCGTGCCGGCGGTTTTTGGCGACCCGTCCAAGGCGGCGCCCGCCAAACCAGTGCCGGCCCGTTCAGTGTTTGTGATGCCGACCAACATGCACGAAGGACGAGATCCGTTTTATCCGGAATCAGCCCGTCCGTATGAAGACGCCGTGACGACGAAACGCTCGGTTGACGTGAACGCCTTCATCGTCAAAGGTATTTCCACCGTGCGCGGACATTCCATGGCGATCATCAACAACCACACCTTTGCCGTCGGTGACGAGGGCGATGTGCTCACCGTCAGCGGTCGGGTGCATCTGCGCTGCATCGAAATCCGGGCCAACGTCGTGGTGATTGAAGCCAACGGATCAAAACACGAGTTAAACATCGGAACCAAATAAGCAACCTTTGTCATCAAACCAGCAGACCGCACCATTGAATTTGAGGAGCAGCACCAAAACCAAATCAACCATGAAAAAAATCGCCTATTACATCCTGCTTGCCGGACTGGCCAGCGTGTTGATCGCCCGCGCGCAAACCAACTCCGCCGCGCCCAGCCAGCCGGTGGACAACACCAACGCGGCGGCCACCCTGCCCGCCACCAACAGCGTGCCAGAGGCCACGCCCGCGCCGGTGGGGCCGGACACGAATGTGGCGGCCACCGTGGACGCCACCGTCACGAGCAACACCGTGCTCGCCCCGGAGAGCGCCACCAATGCGCCCGCCGCCGCCAGCGCGAACATTCCGTTGATTCAATTCTCCGACGTGCCCATCACCACCGCCATCGAAAATCTGGCGCGTCAGGCGGGCATCAATTACATGCTGGACCCCAAGATTGGCTACGGCCAGCCGGATGCCAGCGGCCAGATCAAGGCGGAACCACAACTCTCCATCCGCTGGGAAAACATCTCGGCGGAAAGCGCGCTGCTGGCGCTGCTCGACAATTACGGCCTCCAACTGGTCGTGGACAAGAAGACCAGCATTGACCGGATCGCCTTGAAAGATCCGCTCGCGCCGCCCCCGCTGGTCACCCGCGTGCTGCAATTACAGTATGCCAGTGTTTCCAACATGACCGAAGCCGTGCAGTCGGTTTTCAGTGACAAACGGAGCAAGGTGATTGCGGACAACCGCACCAGCCAGTTGCTGGTGGTGGCCCCGGAACCGGAACAGGTGGCGGTGGACACTCTGATCACGCAACTGGACAAGCAGACCAAGCAAGTGCTGATTGAAACCAAGCTGATCGAAATATCCAGCAACCCGACCACCAAGCGTGGCGTTGACTGGAGTTCAACTTTGACCTCGCAGCATGTCTCCTTTGGCAATGGAAATATTCTTGCCGATCCGGGCCATTCCACCACCACAATTCAAAGTCCTGGAACACCCGTAACTACTACCACTGTTTTTGATCCCACACCACCCCCTCCCAATCTCGCGTCGCATACAGTTACAGTTATTCCGCCTTACAGCCAAAACACATTATTGACCCTGCTTCAAGGGGGCGGCGGCCTGTCAGCCAGCACCGTAAGCGGTTTGATTCCCGCCACGGCCTTTCTTAACGCCGATGGCCTGAGTGCCGTCATTTCCTTTCTGAACGCATCCTATGATGCGCAGGTGGTTTCCACTCCGCGCGTGGTCACCTTGGACAATCAAACCGCCCATATCGAAGTCGTCCGCACCTACCCTGTCCTCGGTAGTGGAGTTGGCAGCACCCTCACCTACTCAAACGTTGGCACGATCCTGGACGTAACCCCGCGCATTTCGGCCAATGATTTTATCTGGCTCCGCGTAATTCCGGAAGTTTCCAGTCATTTTGCCGATCAAACCATCACGACCACCACACCCGGTGGAGTCGGGGCCGTGCAGACTTTCACTTATACCGTTCCAATCTTTGACCGGCGCCGGGTAGATTCCCAAGTCATGATTCCCAACGGCAACACACTGGTGATGGGCGGCTTGGTGCAGGACAGTCCAACCGCCACCTATACAAAAGTGCCGTTTTTGGGCGACATCCCGGGATTGGGCTGGGCGTTCCACAGCGAGAACAAGTCCATGAACAAGGACAACCTCATCATCTTCCTGACGCCGACCATTATCCGGGACGCCGATTTCCAGCCGGCCACCACTTCGTTCTTGCAGTCAAAACCCAAGACGATGAGGTCGCCCATGAACCCACATAAGCCGTGGGATGGGGCCGAACCGGTGTCCGGCTGGAGCAATCCAGCACCGATGCAGGACGAATTTAACCATTCCAAGCCCGTCAAGTAATACTGGCAACCGTTTAAGAGAGTTAGCCAAAAAAACAGTCTGATCTATGATAAACACGACTCTCAAAACTTGGAGGCGGCACTTCAAGCAAATGTTCTATCGCCCGCTGCCGCGCGCCCTGACTGCGTCGGGATTCATGCTGCTCGCCAGCGCCCAGTTGCATGCGGCCGCCACCGTTGCCACCCTCGGTGGTGGCAGCACCACGCCTCCGTATTCCGGCTACAAGTAAGGCAATACTTTAAGCGTGGCCAAGTTTTCCATGCCGACCGGCATGGCGCTCGACCCGTCCGGCACATTTCTGTTCATCGCGGATTACAACAACAGTGCGATCCGGCTGGTTTCCAATGTCGGCGATACGGCCAGCAGCACGACGACCACCTTCGCCAATGCGACCAACAATGGTGGCATTGCCGGCATCAACCACCCGCTGGCCGTGGTGGTGGACAGCGCCACCAATGTCTATGTGCTCAATTATGGCACTGGCAACAATGGCGCGGTGTTACACCTAAGTGGAATCTACCTTAATTCCGGCCTGGCCCTCGTCTATCCCCCGCTCGCTTCCAACTTGAACAATGCGACCGCGATGGCCATGGACGGCAATAACAACTTATATGTCACCGTCAATGGCAATACCGTCAAACGCGTGACGCCCGGCGGAGTCGTCAGCACCATTGGAACGGTCAGCCAGTCCGGCACCGCCCCTGCAAGGCATCGCGGTGCTTGACAACGGACAACTGGCGTTGAGTGACGCTTGAAACAATGGCATCTGGGTGATGGACCCGGTGAACGGCACTTCAACCAAGCTCACCGGTTTTCACGGCAGCGGCGACACCAATGGCCCGGCGGCGTATGCCTCGTTTAACAAACCGGAAACTATCTCCAAGGCCGGCGGCGGCATATTAGTTTTGGCTGATAATGGAAATCACAAAGTCAAGTTGGTGGATCAAACCGGCAGCGTCTCGTTGCTCTATGGTGTTAGTTCCAACCTCTGGGTTAAGGGCACCGGCCAATTTCCCGGCTGGTATGATGGTCCCGGCACTCCGAGCCAAGGCAGCGCCGAATCGCGCCAGCCCTATGGCGTATTAGTCGGGCCGGACGGCAGCGTCTATGCCACCGAAGACTATTACCACATTTTGCGCCACATCACCGGGACCGGTCTTACCGCGCCGCAGCCGGGTTATCCGCAAGTTTTCAACACGCTGGCGGGCATCGCCCTGGATCCATCGGGAACAACGCTTTATATAGCCGACTATACGAACAACGCCGTCAAGCTTTTGAATTTTGGCGACAATCAGACCAGCACATTCTTGAACAGCAGTGATGGCGTCAGCCGGCCGGCTTCCGTATTGGTTGATCCGTCTGGTTACTACGTCTATGTCCTGAACCAAGGAACCGCTGCCAACGGCTCGATTCTGGAATTTGATATTTTTGGCTTTCCTTACGGCCCGATTGCCACCGGCCTGAACCAGCCGACGGCGTTTACGATGGACGGCTACGGCACTTTTTTCGTGACCGAGCAAGCCGGCAGCATTCGCGCCTTTGGTGCGAGCGTCTCCAACACAGTCGTCACCATCACCAACGCCAATGTTTCCCTGCAAGGCATCGCCATATTTGATGACGGACAACTCGCGGTCAGTGACGCGGGCAATCATGTCATCTGGACGGTGAATCCCCTAACGAAGCTCGTCCGCCGGCTGACCGGACAATTAGGCACCAATGGAACGACGCTGGGTTTCTCGAATTCCGCCAAGCTATTCCAGCCCCATCAACTGGCCCGTGCCGGCAACAATCAAATTGTCATTGCTGACTACGGCAACAACCGGCTGGTCGTCTCGACCCGCGCGGGCACCGTGACGAACGTCCTTAGCTCGACCAATTCCCTGGTCTGGACCGGCCGTCCAACCGACCCGGTGGGCGGCAGCAACGTAACGATGCGGCTTCCCGCTGGCGTAGCCGTGAGCAGTGCCGGCCTGGTCTATGACTCGGAGCCGACTAATCACGCCATCCGTCGTCTGACAGCAGCCTTGGCCGCGCCGCCGTCGGCACCCATCGTCCCCCTGCCCTTCTTTAATGCTCCGCAAGGCATTGCTCTGAATAACAGCAGAACCAAGCTCTTTATTGCCGACCCTACTAACAACATGATTGGTCAATTGGACTTGGGCAATAATCAGACGACGGTGTTCCTTGATTCCAGCAGCGGCATCTATCAGCCGGTGGATGTCGCTTTGGACAGCAGCGACAATATATATGTGCTGAACCAGGGAACTGGCGGCAACGGCTCGATCATTGAGTTTGACCAATACGGCAACCTGCTCGGCACCAATGCGGCTTCGTTGTCCATGCTCACGGCCATGAAATTGACTTTCGCCGGGGACATCTATGTATCAGAACTGAACGGGGTGGTTCAAAAAATAAGTTCCACCGGCTCCAACACCGTGGCGACCATCACCACGAATGCGAATGTCCGGCTGTCCGGCATTGCGTTGCTCGACAATGGCTCGGTGGTCGTCAGTGATGCCGGCAACCAGGTGTTGTGGAAAATCGCCCCGGCGGCCACGAATGCCGTATTGTTCACCGGCGTCCTCGGTTCTCCTGGCACGAACTTTGGTGCGATTGGCTTTGCCAAACTAAACAAGCCGCAGCGCCTCGCCCAGGCCTTCGGCGGACTTTTACTCATTGCGGATTCCGGCAACAACCGGGTGGTGGTGGCCAACGATTTGGGGACCATTTCATCGGCGCTCAATTCCACCAATGCCACCCTCTGGTTCGGCCTGACGATTGACCCGGTGAGCGCCGGCAGCCCGAACTTTGTTTCGATGCTTTCGCCGGTTGGTATTGCCATTGGACCTGCCGGAACCGTGTTTGTTTCGGAAACCACTTACAAGGATATCCGCGGCATGTTGAACACGGGCATCCAGGCACCTATCCCACCGCCGCCGGCACCGCTGAACTTGGTGGCAACGGCGACTTATGGCCAGGTTACATTGACTTGGTCGGCGGCCAACGGCGCGACTAACTACAATGTCAAGCGTTCGACGTCCACCAATTCGAGTTTCGCGACCATCGGCAGCACGAGCACCACCACTTTTACCGATACCAATTTGCTGGCTGGTTCGACTTACTATTATGTCGTTTCGGCGGTGAATGCCGGCGGGGAAAGCCCCAATTCTGACATGGCCAGCGCGACTCCGTTGATACCGCCGCCGCCCGCTCCGAGAATCGGCTGGTTTGATTACGAAGGGGACTTTTTGACTGGTTTCTTTACCGTGCTCCATCCCGTCAGCACCGCCACTTTCCATAACGACACCCTGCTCGCCATTGACCCGGGCACCAACGGCGTCTCCACCTATTACATCACCACCAACGGTCCGGGACCGATTGCAGCCGAACCGAGTGCAACCAATGGGTTCTCACCGCCGTTTTACCAGGATAACTTGGCGTATGCACAGCCTCTGCCGATTACCATCATGCAGGATCTGATCGTCAAGGCGGTCAATGTCGGCGCGGGCGGCAGCAGCCCGATTGTCACCGCCGAGTTCCGGTTCCAAGCGGCCAATCCAATAATCACGGGCAATAACGGCGCGGAGTTCACGGTTAGCGACATCACCAGCAACGCCGTGTTCTGGTATACCATTGACGGCTCCGATCCCACCAACGGCCCGCCAAGCATCGGGCCGATAGCGTCGGGCACCAACAACACACCTGTCACGCTTTCGCTGAATGCCAGCACCAATATTCTTTTCAAAGTCCTGGCCTCCCGCAACGGTTATCAGCCGAGCGGCATCGCCGTGCAGTCTTTCTCACCAGACAATTTCCGGCCCAATCTGATCACGTTTGGCACCGGCACCGGCGAGCCGAAAAGCAAATTCATCGCCCGGCCTGGGCAGTTTTATTATGCGCCGGTGACGCTGCAGTTGACTCCCAACTTTAATCAGATGTATAGCCTGCAATTCAATGTCGCTGTCACCAACGGCTTTACTAACATCTTCAGCAGTGCGGCCATTCCGCCAATCATCAACGGTGCGGGCATTGATTTCTTCTCCATGTTGATGACCTCGGTCAAGCCGGAGGAAGGTCAATACTTTCCTCCTGCCGATGGAAGCTGGTATTTGACATTGCTGCCGTTGACGGAACAGGTGGTTTTGGGGGTCACCAATTTTCCGCAAACGGTTTTTGTCAATACCAACAATAACCTTCTTGGCGTTGGCTGGCTGTATCGCACCGGATTCAAATACAAGGCTTTCGATATCCTCGGGAATGTCTTTCTGGACTTTGACACCACCAAGCAAGACTTGATCGCTTACTCCATTGATCACGATACCCTTTTTAAGAAATCGAAAGGCATCGTCATGGTTGGTGCCTATTCCTTCATGGTTCCAACTAACGCCGTGAACGGGGACCAATACTTCATCCAGTTGGGCAGTCCCTCGGCCACATCCGACGGTGTCGGTGCCCCTGGTGCCAGCATCTATATCCAGCCGCCGGCAATAAGTCAGGCGGTGACGGTCGGATCGCCGTCTTACCTGGTTGGTGATGCCGCTCCGTTCAACTGGCTCAATGCTGGTGACTTTGGCGACACAAACTTGGATAACTCGGACGTAATGCAGGTTTATCAAGCGGGCATTGTGGCAGTTAACATGCCGCCGTTAAACTCCGATCTCTATGCCGCCATGGATTCCGCTGGCGGGTTTGGCGCGTTCGACTCCGCCAATGGCTATTACACCAACAGCGGCAGCGCCACCGTTATCCAACAGCAGGCAATGTGGGATGGCAACGACCTGACCATCAATACAAACGCTTTTGGCGACGGATTTCTTGATGTCAACGATCTCTACGTCACTTTACGCCGCTCCCTTGATCCCAGCCTGGTTTGGTTCAAGCGCTACTGGACCAACAACATGTTCGTGGCGGTGACCAACATCAACTATGCCTTTAACACCAACATCCCGCATGCTCGCTTGAGCAAGACCACCGGTTCAGTTGCTTTGCATAAAGATGCCGGTGACGCGCCAGCTTATCTAAGTTCATCCGTGACCTTCACGGCGGGTGATGCGATTGCCGCCGCCGGAAACACCATCCAAATTCCAATCACGGCCAATGTCTTCGGCAGTTATCCACTCCGTGTTCTGGGTTTGAACCTCACGGTTCATCCTTTGGACGGTGCCCCTGACCTCACCCAGCAGGTCACCTTCACGCCCTCCGCCGCCCTCGGCACGCCGAACATCTCCTCGTCAAAGCATCTCGGCAACTACTGTGGAGCCTGGCTCAATTCGGCGGTCGCCGGCGTGAGCAATAGCGCCATCATCGGCACTTTGACCGTCACCTTGCCGGCCAATGTCACCAGCAGTTCCGCCTACGCCGTTCACTTTGATAAAGCTTCTGGCTCGCCGAACGGGCTGGCCTTGTTCCCGAAACAGACGTTTACCGGCCTCATCACCACCACCGCGCTAACCAATTCCACTTACGGCGATGGCATCCCCGATGCGTGGCGCCTGCGCTGGTTCGGCACGGTCAATAACCTGCTCACGCTCTCCAATGCCTGTCCGTCGGGCGATGGCATCAGCAACTGGAAGAAATTCGTGGCCGGCGTTGATCCCAATACCGCCAACAACTTCCCCAGCGTGAATGCCAGAACGCCAGTGCCGTCCGGTTCCACCACGGCCATCCTCTGGCCGACCGTCAGCGGCAAGAAATACGCGATTGAACGCTCCACAACCCTGTTCCCCGGCGCTTGGACGTCCATCGGCACCAACACCGGCACCTGCGGTGACATTGAATTTGATGACAATAACGCTGGCAAGGTGAAGTTCTACCGGGTGCGGATTCTGCCGTAAGCTTTAAAGTCAATCACAACGGCGCGCTGAACCAGCGCGCCGTTTTATTTATTTTGCTACCGCGACGCGCAGCAGATAGTCGAAGGAGTAGATGCCCGTGTTATGTCCGTCCGCCCAGACCGGCTGGATGGCATAGCCGCCCACGCTGACGAGCTTGACCAAGTCAAACGCTTTTGCCGTCAGCGCCTTCCCGGGATTTTTATAAAGATTGCCCAGAATATCCACCTCGCCTTTGCACCCGGCGCAGGGACAGGCCCGGCGCAATGTTTCCAAAGCAATGAAACTTTCGCCGCCATCGGCCCATTTCACGGCCAGTTCGTTGCCGATGTGTTGAATATCCAGCGGTCGCATGTCCTCAAGCTATTTTCAAGGGACGCCCAAGTCAACCATAGGCGTGTCGTTCATAGAATCTTCCCGGGCGTGCGAGGGGCGCGTTTTCAAATTGTTTTCGGAGTGCGCGCGTTCCCGAGCGTAGCCGCCGCCGCGAGCAAGTCAGGCTGATAACAATATGCTTTCAATTTGCGCCGAACGCCCCCTCACCCCGTCCCTCTCCCCCGCTGGGGGAGAGGGTGGCCTCTGGCCGGGTGAGGGGGATTTGTATTACATCGAAAGCAAGTTAGCATGAGAACATGAGCCATCTGTTTTAAAACGAGTATTGCTGCGGCCGAGGACGGCTGCACTCCGCAGTTTCAAAATGCGCCCGGAGGTCAGGGCAATTCCGCCACCGGCCCGTTCGGTCCCCAATAGAACCGGAATTCAAGATTGAGCTTCAAGGTCAGGCCGTTGCTGCCCAGCACGGCTTCCAGTGAAACCTTCAAATCGGAGTCGCTCGTGTAGTAGCCGAACTCCACCGTGCCGGTGACGCTCGGCTGGCCATTTTTATCGGCGGCGACGATTTCAAACTTCACATCGCCGTTCGTGATGGTGAAATTGCCGCTAAAATGCAGCTCATAGCTGCTGCCATCGCCTTGGATGCTGAAGGCAAGGCTGCCATTTTTTGTTTGATAATTCGCCTTCAAATCAAAAGTAATTCCCAGACCCTGGGCATCTTTTTTCAGCGTCGCGGCTCCCTGGATAGTGAGCGTTCCCTGTTGCCCGACGATTTTGGCATCGGCTTCCAATCGCGCCTCTAGCCCGGCGGACGCCGAGTAGCCCACTTTCATGTCCCAGCCCAGCGTATTCCGATTCCATTCGTAGCATCCGTTGATCTGCAAGGCAAATTCGCCGTCCTGTTCGACTATCAGTCCAAAGTTTGTCCCTTTGATCTGGCCGCCCAAAGCCACATACGCCACGGGCGCGCCCACCGCCGAATTGTCGTAGTGGGTGACAAAGACCAGCGCATTCTCGTGCATGTCCCAGCGTCCGTAAAAATTGATCTCCGCCGGTGTGTCCTTGTCCTGGCCCGCAATCGTGTTCCGAGTGGACGCGCTGAACGCCAGCAGATCGCGGGCGAGGTCGCCGCCGGAATGGTATTCGCCCGCGCTCAGGCTGCTGGTCGTGTCATCGCCGGTGATGAAGGTTTCCGTCTGGTCGGGAAACTGGACGCGCAATTGCCCGTAACCCTTGGCGAAATCGAGCGTGGCATAGACTTCCATTTTACGCCCGGTCAGTTCGCCCGCATCATCCAGCAGCACGTATTCAACGTCTTCCACATCGTTGGCAAAAATTTTGCCCTGCAACGTCCACACGGCGGAAGCCTGCGGCACGCCAGGCTGCTGGATGATTTGCGCCGTAAGTTGGTTCCGGTTGTTGAACGCATATTTCACGGCCAGGCTGGTGCGGGTCTCGCCGACAAAAACGAAGCTGATTTCGTTTCGCTTTTCGCTGGAGACGCTTTCCCAGTCAGTTTCGCGTTGCACTGCGCCGGCGGCGTCAATCTCTTGCACGCGAAAATTGTCGCTGAAGCGCAGGAGCCGGTTGTCGGCGGTGAGGTCAAGTGCGGTTGGCATAGTAGTATTTGGTTGTGGTTTCTTTTGGTTTGATAGTTAGAAGTTCCAGTTTAAGGAAGCGAAAATGCGTCCGCCGGACCGGATGCTGTCCGGGGACCAGGCGTAGCCGAGGCGAAAGCCGGCGCCGCCCAGGGCCGGGTCGGATTTCTCCAGCGCCACGCCATACGAGGAAATGACTTTGTCCGGTGCCGTCACTGCGCCAAAGGCATTCTGGATCGAAATAGAGCCGATCTCCGCCAGCACCTGAAGCCCCAGCCCGTTTAATACCGGTGGCGGCTCGGACTTTCCGTCTTTGCCGCGAAATAGTCCCCCCAGCAGCGGGGCAAGGCTGATGCCATAAGCCAGCTCGCCATGAACATAGGAGCGGCCGCTAAACTCGCCCGGCTCCAGCCCGAACAAACGGTCTGTATCTCCCAGCCGATACAACAACGCCGGCGGAATATCGGAGGAACTGCTGCCAAACGCGCCGCGCAAGCTCACATACATCATGTCAAGATTTGTGCCTCCAAAAGAAACTTTGGTGCCCGCTTGGAGCTGACCATACACGAATGAATTCTGCCAGCCGGCGTTCGGGCCATAGGCAATCGTGGGCGCAAGGTCATATTCCGAGCGCATTCTGGCACTGTCCGAGTCGGGCGTGAAATGCCAAACCTGTCGGTCGCGTAACAACAGCCCGGCGTCCTGCTTGGATCCGAAGGAACTGGATTGCTTCAACTCATGCGCGTCCCACAGCACCGCATCACGGATAGTTACGTCCCAGCCTTCACCTTGATGCCAGAATTGATGTTCTACGCCACCGTCTTCGTGCCGATGTTCAAACGGTTCGTGACTCAAGCTGCCCAGACGGTAATGGTCGTCTTTGCCCGCCTGCCCGAAGATTTCAAGTTGGAACTTAGTTTTGCGATCAAGACTGCGAAAGTAAGGAATTGCGTAACTCAGCGAACCGTCGAGCGCGTGTTCGGCAACAGTTCCTTTCACGCTCAAGTTGTCTCCGGGTCGCGGCCAATCGGAAACCGCGAAGTCCATATCAGCGCCAAATCCGTGTTCAGGATTGTAAGAAACGCCCGCCTTGCCCGTCACCGCGCGAGGCATATAAGTCGTCTCATAGACAAATCGGTTCGTATAAAAGGATGACTGCAAACCGCCATAAAACTTTGTCCGCTCAATTTGTCGAACGGTCTTGGCATGGGACTGGGCCAGGTCCGGCAGCCAGAAAAATTCCCCGCCGCCCGCTGGGTTCTTAGAAACGGCTTGCGTTACCTCGGCTTCCACATCGGCAAGGTCTTTGCGCAGATGATTGAGCTGGTTTGTGTCCGTGATGATTTTTGAGAGTTCTCCCACCGGCCAGGTGTTTGTATGCCCATGCACAAAACCGACGCGTGCCACCGGCGGCAGCACCCGGCGAAATGGGCCAGCTTGTATCGCCCACTCATTCGTCTCCGGGAGAACCCGCTTGAAGGCGTCGGTTCCGCCGGGAATGCTGATGAACACCAAGCTATCCACAGAATTGGCCGTTGGACTTCCAGCCTTGTCGGTCTTGACATAGGTGTTGGGCAGTTTTGACTGGCTTTGACCCGGTTCAGGAAACCATTGATACGCCTCGGAAAACGAGGCGGCTGACTCCGGTGAAAGCCGCCGGTTCAAGGCTTTGAAATTTTCCTCGGAGAAACGCCGGTCCTGGCCGAACACCGCGGTAATTTCCGCCAGCGCGCGCAAGCCAAATCCCAACGGCACTTCCAGCCCGGTTGTTTCCGGGTGCAGAACCACCTTTGGAAAATGGGGCGGTGCCGGCAATGGCGGCGCGGCGAGAAACAACCGCATCCAGTTGGTGTTTGCGGCCACGGCAGCCTGCGCCGCCAAAGTCACGCCTGCGAATTGCCTCACCTTCTCATTCGCCAGCAAACGGTCCATTGGAATTTCCCAGGCCACTCCCGCAGGCACGTCCGCAACCAGCAGCGTCAGTTCCAGGGTCGCTGGCGGGGGCGGTGGCTCTATTTTACAGGTGAATGCCAAAGTCCATTCTTGGGACTTGCTGCCGCTCTGCCACGCCTCCGGCACCGGATTGAAATTACCGATCTCGGTGATGCCGCAGCTTTCGGCGGTTGCTCGTTTGGAAAAATCTGACATGGTCATTTTTGTAATTGCCCAAACTCTCGCAGCTCCCACCTGTCCGACGCACACCAGGAAACTGTTGCTCAAGCAACGCCGCTGGTCATCTGTAAAAACTCCGGCGCTGGCAAACATCGGCGGAGTGAATGTAAACCAAGCCGCCCGCTTTATAGTCTGCCCGCCGCTGGTAAATTTAACTGTATCCCAAGTCAGATTGAGCTTTTCCGAGTATACGATTGGCGCGCCCCGCAACCTCACCGGCCCGGATAAAATGAGGACTCCGACGCAAAGCTGAACCAGAAACTGCGGACAGGGAAACTTCATGGTTTCTTTTGGTTTCAGCAAATCGTTTCAGGTGGGAATGAGCCACGCGCTTTCGCGTCGTCGGATGACGATTTGATCGGTAATCCCTTCGTCACTGAACCGAAAGTGGCACGGTCGTTCCGCAGACAGCGAATTGATGACCGGATTTTCGCTGACGGCCTGATTGTTTCCAGTTGCCATGCTGGCGGCGAGTTTGCGCCGGAAATTTACCTGCGTCAATTTCCGTTTGAGCCATTGTTGTGCGACTTGACTCAAATTAATTGCCGCCGATGCCGGGAGGTGGGCGGGGGCAGCAAGTTTTGGTTTGTGAAAATGCCTGCCACAACAACTGTGCGCGGGCTGACAAAACGGGTTTGATTGAAAAGGGCGGCGATTCGGCTTTTGCTACCAACCTCCCCCGCCCGGGTGCGCCCGTTATTCGCAGGCGAGACAACTCAGCGCAACTTGTCCAACGCGATGAAACTTTCGCCGCCATCGGCCGATTTCACGGCCGGTTCGTTGCCGATGGGTTGGATGTCCAGCGGTCGCATCAGCTTCATCATTTCAACAGCCGCTCGAAAGCGGCCAGGGTTTCCGGGCTGACGTGGTGCTCGATGCCCTCGGCGTCCATCAGGGCGGTTTTTTTTGAGACGCCGAGCGATTGCAGAAACGCCACGACCGTCTCATGCCGCTGCTTGCTCTCCTCGGCCAGTTTGCGGCCGGCGTCGGTGAGAAAAATCGCCCGGTATGGCTTGGTGTTCACATAGCCGGCGCGCTGCAGGCGCGCCAGCGTGCGGTTGACCGTCACATGCGTCACGCCCAGCCGCCGCGCCAGGTCCACCACCCGCGCCTCGCCCACGGAAACCGTCAGGTCGGCGATGGCCTCGGCATAATCCTGTGCGATCTCGCCGGCATGGTCGCGGCGCAGACGCCGGAAATTTTCCGCCTGCAGCGCCGGCGGGCGCTGCGGCGGGACGGACGGCTTGTTGGAACGCGGCATAACTTTTAAATTGAAACAGCCGGGGCTGTGTTAGTCGAGGTTTTATTTTGTAACCCAGGCTACATTTTTGTTGACCACCCGGATTTTTATTTGTATCACTGGCTACATCATTTTATTCGTGATACAAAACAAATCACTTCGGGGTTCTGCCGCCTGCCTGTTTTTCAGCTCGCTGGCATTCGGTGTCCGGGCTCAGGAATCTTCCCCGCCCGGAAGCCCGGCCACGAATAATTCCGTCCTTTTCGCGCGGGCCACCGCGCAGACCAAGCCGGCGTTCGCCTCCGTCCTGGGACAAACAAACACTCCCGCTTCAGGCTCCAATGTTCAAACTTGGAACTGGCATGTTCAGAACACGGTCATCGTGCAGGGCGATTTCGGTTTTCCCGCCAAATACTCCGGCCCGGCCAGCCTGAACAGCCAAGGCGAGGTTCAGGAAACCGCCACGCTGGACTTGTTTGCCGGCGTGCGGTTATGGCACGGAGCCGAGGCGCACATGGACGGACTGCTGTGGCAGGGCTTCGGCCTGGCCCAGACGCACGGTGTCGAAGCCTTTCCCAACGGCGACGCCTACAAAGCCGGCACCAAGACTCCCGAGTTTATGTTCGCGCGCCTGTTCATTCGTCAGACCATCGGCCTGGGCGGCGAACTGGAGGACGTGCCCGACGACCAGTTCACGCTGGCGGGCAAACAGGATATTTCGCGGCTGACCTTCACGCTCGGCCGGTTCAGCCCGCTGGACATTTGCGACCACAACACCTACGCGCAAGACCAGCACACGCAGTTTATGAACTGGGCGATGATGGGCAACCTCACCTGGGATTACGGGCAGGACACCATCGGCTACGACCTCGGACTGGCCGTGGAATTGAATCAGCCGAACTGGGCCTTGCGCTACGGAGTTTTCCAAATGCCGCGCGACAAAAACGGTTTCTCCGGCGACGATCAGTATTTTATGTTACCCCCCCAGCGGCGCCTTTGGCCCGTTTTGGAAAGATTGGGCAATGATGACGGAATTTGAGCGCCGTTGGAGCATCAATACTCATCCGGGAGCGATCCGGTTTCTGGCCTGGCTCAACGAAGCGGACATGGCTAGCTACTCGGCGGCGACTGCCATCCTGCTGGCTAACGGTCCAGGTGCTGACATTTCGCCAGCGCGCTCCTTCTGTTACAAATACGGCTTCGGGTTGAACTGGGAACAAGAAATTGCGAAGAACGTCGGCCTTTTTTCGCGCCTGGGCTGGAATGACGGCAAAAGCGAGGCGTGGACGTTCACCGATGCCAATTGGTCAGCGTCGCTCGGCATGAGCGTCAAAGGCGAGGCCTGGCGTCGGCCCGACGACACTTTCGGCCTGGCAGGCGTCGTGAGCGGCGCTTCGCGCGTCAACCAGAAATTCCTGGAGGCGGGCGGCACGGATATGCTCGACGGCGACGGCGCGCTGACTTACGGCCCGGAGAAGATCCTTGAAACCTACTACAATTTCAAAATTTGGAAAACCGTCCACGCCACGTTGGACTACCAATTTATCAGCGACCCGGCGTTCAATCGGGATCGCGGGCCGGTTTCCGTCTTTAGCGCGCGGATTCATTGGGAATTTTAGATGATTATTTTGATTTATGGACTCAAAACCAACTTCAACCGATGACCCCGCCTGGCGCAAGCCGGCGGAACACGCTTCACTGTCGGAAGTCCACAGCACCGTGCCCGTGCCTCATGCCAAAGCTCCCTTTTGGCGGCAATGGATGGCTTTCTCTGGACCGGCGATTCTCATCAGCGTCGGTTACATGGACCCCGGCAACTGGGGCACGGATCTCGCTGGCGGCGCGCAGTTCAAATACGGGCTGCTCTGGGTCGTGGCGATGGCCAGTTTCATGGCCTTGATTCTACAGGTCATTTCCGCGCGGCTCGGCGTGGCCACCGGCA
>ODAK010002049.1_pt1 | contig 21402 bp, 20 predicted proteins | sample 1539591 | NCBI WGS metagenome assembly ODAK01 (sample SAMEA3539303, study PRJEB22396) | soil metagenome | biome: tundra; feature: field; material: soil | place: USA | collected 2010-05 | depth 0.15 m | reverse complement strand
CGATGTAGTCGCCGAGGTCGAGCAGCTTGTAAAGCTGAAACGCCTTTTCGCCGACATTGTCGAGGCGGACGTAAATCTGCAAGCGCCGGCCGCCCTGTTGCAGGTGGGCGAAGCCCGCTTTCCCCTGCACGCGGATCGACATCAGGCGTCCGGCGACGCTGACGTTCACGCGTGGGGATTCGAGCTCCGGCCCGGTCTTGGGCGAGTACCCTTCGAGGATCTGAGGAACGGTATGGGTGGTTTCGTAGCGGTAGGGATAGGCCTGCTGCCCCAGCGCCTCAATCTGCTTCAGCTTTTCTTTTCTGAGCTCGTAGATTTTCTGGTCAAGTGCCACGGTATTCCTACTGCGCCCTTCAAATGCGGGCGGTATTGGAAAAGGTTGATTATAGATTGTCAGCACTGCGACGGACGCCATGTAGTGATTTACTCGCCGCTTTGTTGACATATCGTGGATAATTAGGCCTCTGATGCCTACAAATAGTTTTCAGCTCAAATACGTCGGTAGCGATGTGCGCACGGGCGCCATGGATGTCTATGAGCTTGCGCCTGCACTGATGGCCATCGGGGATCTCATTCGGGACGCGAATCGATTTCTGAATGGCGATCAGGCCACCGTCAGCTTGAAGGTCGATTCGGATTTCGAGAAGGGTTCGTTCGACATTCGCTTGCTGGTCGACCAGCACGTGCTTGAAACAGCCCACCAGACCCTGGAGTTCGCCTCCCTGATAGATGCCGCCGGCATTGTCCATGCGCTTTTTGGCATTGCTGGCGATCATGGGGACAAGATAGTTGAGGGGGTCGTATTCGGGCTAATTGCGATCTACAAGCTATTGAAGGGCGAGAAGCCCAAGCCGGGCTGCGTCACGATTCAGGATAATCACGGCACCATCAGCATAGGTGACAGGGAGATCAAGGTCGACGCTAGGGGTGCACAGATGTACATGAACGACCCAATTCGTGCAGACCTCGACCACGTCGCGCGCTCGGTAGCGAAGGACGGAATTGACAAGTTGGAAGTCTCGAAGGATGGCAAGCTACTCGACGACATCACCAAAGCCGACGTGCCAGCACGTGTGAAAGCACTCGAGGCCCAGCAAGAGTCCACCGAATCCGTTCTCACCGACACCCGAGAGGCACTCGTCAAGGTTGTTACCGCCAACTTCGAAAAAGGAAAGTGGAAATTCTCTGACGGCGGCTCGAAGTTCAATGCCACAATCGCAGACCCTGTGTTTCAGCAAAAGCTGGATGATCGGCAGGAAGGTTTTTATAAAGGCGACGTTCTACGAGTCGTTATCAAGACTGAGCAAACAGAAAAGCCGGATGGCAAGATTCAGGCACAGTACGCGATTCAGGAAGTGTTGGAGCACAGGCAAGTAGGCATCCAAGAGGGATTGCTGCCTTCCGTCCCCAAGAAAAGGTAGCGTGCTACCTGTGTCGACGGCCGATAGCTGACAGCTGAAAGCTCGGCTTAGCTAAAAGCGAACCGCGAAAAGCGGCTTTTGTGACGCATGTCATTGAATCGCTCGCCGAACCGCGGTATAGTGGCGCGTTCGTTCATATCCGGATCGCGCTTCGGCGCGGCCGTCGAGAAAGCACTTTATGCCGCAGAACTACGTACCGATGTTCATTTTCGCCTTCCTGGCATTTCTGGTGGCGGCCGGGACGCTTGCCCTTTTCTACATCGTCCGCCCCCGTAATCCGTTCAAAACAAAGCTGATGCCCTACGAGTGCGGTATCACGCCCTTCGACAGCGCGCGCGGCCGCTACACCGTCCGCTTTTATATCGTGGCCATTCTGTTTGTGGTCTTCGACGTGGAGACCATCTTCCTGTTTCCCTGGGCCGTCCAGTTCAAGCTGCTGGGCTTGTTCGGGCTGCTGGAGATGTTGATCTTTCTCGGCATCCTGATCGTGGGATACATCTGGATCTGGAAGAAGGGCGCGCTGGAGTGGGTGTAGGGTTTTGTCGCGCGCGTCAAAATGTTACCGCCCATCCACATCGCGAGAGTGAGAGTTGGCGTTAACGCGGTGCTAAAGCACCGCACTACCCGAACGCATCATCACAAGGCCGGTGCCCCCGCACAAAGATGATCGTCCTCACCGACGGGCGCACTTACGCCGCCAGCCAAAAGCCAGACCTTCTCAGCCATCCGTTCTCACACATGCTTTTTAGGTCCCGCGTTTAGTCTGTCCACGCCGCGCAGCAGGGAAAAGCCTTTTTCGCGCGGTACGCGGATGACCAGGCAGTCGGAAGGTATGTCGTGCAGCGCCTGGCGGCGCTTGGTCCAGCCTGCCATCATGAATCCGATGGTCAAGAAGAACAGGGAGAGAAACTTCATGAAGTGGCGAACTGTCGCTTGTCCGAAGCCTATTCTGTCGCCCTCAGCGGTGACCACTTGCAAACCCAAAACGCGCTTACCCACGGTGGCGCGCCAAGCTGAACTTTCGGTAAAGGCACAGTACAGCCACGAACCGACGGCCATGATAGGGACGAAAGCGTATCCGGCGGCGAATTTCAAATCGAAGTGGGAAAGTCCCAAGAGGTGCCCATACCGCCTCAGTGCAAAATAAATGGCTGCGGTCAGCAACAGCGCTCCGCCAGCCTCAAGAACCACGTCGATGGCAGCGGCCCAGGTGCGAAGCCAGAATCCGGCGTAGGCAGGAGTAGCCACCTCGATTGGCGCTGAAGGCATTGGCGGCTTGGCAGGTTGAGAAGACACTATGCCCCTGGAGGTGGACTCGGAAAGCAAGTCTCCGCAGAAGAGACAAAATCGTCCATCCGGCAATCGCACATTGCCGCAGGTGGAACAGACATTGTTCAGCACCATCTCCATTCGGATGGGAAATACTACGCTGGACTCGTTGTCATTGTAAAGAGTGGACCTGGTTCTCCCCCAGGTCGCTCTTACCCTTCTGCGGCACGTGCGGCGCTCGCGGCGGCTGCGACGGGCGCAAAATCCAGCAGGTTAAGCTGCACTCCCCCGTATTCGGGATGCTCGTTGTAATCCACGGTGAAGGCCAAATCGAGCACACTGCCCAGCAGCAGCGGTTCTTGCGTCACGCGCTCGGCCATACGCCAGCCCAGGGCATCGAAGCCACGTTGAAATTTATTGGCATTGGAGTTCCGGTCATTGGTCACGACGCGCAGCTTGAGATGTTTCTCTTTCAGCACTCGAGCTGGCTGGACTAGCTTCGTGTTCCGGGCAATGAAAACTGGCACGGGATTGCCGGAGCCGAATGGCTCCAGCTTCTGCAAGAGCAGCCAGAAGTCGTGCTTGACCTCGTCGAGCGAGATCTCGGCGTCGTAGTGGAGGATGGGAATGAAGTCCTGCGGGGTCAGCCGTTCGCGGGCGAAAGCATCGAGCCGCGACCGCAGCTCGGGAATCTTCTCCACCGGAAGCGAACAACCCACCGCGTGCGCGTGTCCGCCAAAACGGGTGAACAGCTCAGGACACGATTCCAGCGCTTGCAGCAAATGGAACGCTTCGATGGAGCGGCCCGAGCCATACGCTTCGCCATCCTCGCAGGCGAAGATGAGCGTCGGACGCCGATAGCGCTCCACGACCCGAGTAGCGCAAATGCCGATCACACCGCGATGCCAGCCTTCGCCCTCCAGCACCAGGCAGTAAGCCTCTCGCATCTCGGGAGACGCTTCAATCTTGCCTTGAATTTCGTCCAGGATGCGCTGCTCTTCCAGTTGCCGGTCGCCGTTGAGCTGGTTGAGCCGAATGGCTATCTCCGCCGCTTTGGTTGCATCCTTCTCGGTGAACAACTGAATGACGTGCTCGGCCACGTCCATCCGACCGGCGGCGTTCAAGCGCGGCGCTACGCGGAAAGCGATGTCGCTGGCGCTCAGAGGGCGCGAGCCGTCCAGTTGGCAATTGGCCAACAAAGCGCGCAGGCCCGCGTTGACTGGCTTTCTCAGTCCCTCCAGACCTAGCTTGGCGAAGACGCGGTTCTCGCCGATCAGCGGCACCGCGTCGGCAATGGTCGCAATGGCGACCATCTTCAGAAATGACGGCAGAAGTCGCTCGCGTCCGGTCTCCTGCAACAGGGCTTGCGCGATTTTGAATGCCACTCCGGCGCCGCACAGCGACTTGCAGGGGTAGTCGCAACCATCCTGATTCGGGTTCACCACCGCCAGCGCTTTCGGAACCCCGTTGGCCTGCGGCAGGTGGTGGTCGGTGACGATGAGATCGATGCCCCGGCGCTGCGCGGTTTCGCCCGCCGCGAACGCCCGGATTCCGGTGTCCACGCTGATGATGACGCGAATGCCGCGATCGGCGGCCTGCTCGATGACTTCATCGCGCATGCCGTAGCCTTCACGGATGCGATGCGGCACGTGGTGCTCCGTCTGTCCTCCGCACAGTTCGATAGCGGTCTTGAGAATCACGATTGCGGTGGTGCCGTCCACGTCGTAGTCGCCGTAGATCAAGACGGTTTCGCCGCGTTCGATGGCGGCGCGCAATCGGCCCACGGCAACGCGCAGGCCGCTCATCAAATCGGGCGAGTGCAAATCTTGCAGGGAAGGAGTCAGAAATTTGTGCGCCTGCTCGGCTGTCTGTATGCCGCGAACCGCCAGCAGCCGGGCAGTGGAGATGGGCAGCCCGGTCTCCAGCGCGAGCCGCTGTACGTCTTGCGATTCGGCATTGCGGAGGGCCCAGCGCACGTCAGCGTTCGTCGTCCGAGTCGGTCTCGTCGATCGCCATGCTGCCGAAATCTTCCACCAAATCCAGCAGATGCTGATAACGCTCGTACCACTCGGTGGAGACCTCGTACAGAAACATGATGCCCTGATGCGGCCAGCCGAGCTGGATGAAGCCGGTCTTGCCCACGTGGTTGCGCAACCAGCGGGCTTCGTCCATGTCTTCATCGCTGGGATAGTTGGCGTGCTGCAGGCGCTGGACGAGGTAATCGAGTTCGTCGCGCTGAAGCACCTCCTCATCCATGGAGAGGAACTCGGAACCGGCTTTTTTCGCCAGCTCGACAAAATCCTTCCAGCTTTCGGGATTGTCTCGCGGGTCCCACATGACGCTGTGTACGTCTTCGGTGACGTATCCCTGGAATCGGCTCAGCCCGTATCCCACGATGAAAGCGTTCATGTCGTCTTTGAGGCTGGATAGATCGTCTGGCATAGCAGTCTCGCGTGCCGCGACCCCACAAGATGGCAGCCGCGAAAATCATCATACTCCGATGCCAGCCGGCTGACACGGCGCTGACATGGCTTGCAGGAAACGCGATGTTCGGGAAAACACCCGCAACTACTCCTCAACAACGCCCTCGAACAGATCAGTCTCCTGCTTCGCGTCGCACGGGTCGCGCGTCACTGCCAGATGATACATCTCCACTGTGCCGTGATGCTGCCCCAGGTTCTTTCTGACCCGCTCAAACAGCGGCGCCTGCGTGAGGTGCAGTCGAAAGGCAACCCCCTTCTTCTCGAAGAGCTCCGCACCCACTTCGATGCGGGCCGTTACCGTGGGTGACGCAATCACCGGAAGGTCGGGCACTCGGTAGTCCGCGGTGAGGTAGTAAAGCTTCTGCGCCCGATGTGGCGCTAGACCCTTTTCCAGTTGCTCGGGATAGCGATCCGGACGGCCCGCCCATTCGAATGCCAGGGTTGCAAAAATCCCTGCCATAGCATGGTCAGGATGCCCGGTGAGTCCGCCGTCCGGCCCAAAGGTGAGCACCACGTGCGGACGAATCTGGCGCATGCGCAAGGTGAGGTCTTGGACAACTTGATAAAGATCGGTACGGTTGAGCTTTCCATCAAGATAATCGAGCACTTCGTATTGGCTGACGTTGAGCAGCTTGCACGAGGCCGCAAACTCGACGCGGCGCATCGAGGCGAGCTCCTCGTTGGTTGTTGAGGTACCGCGATTGCGCGCGGCCGTTCCGGCGGTGATGCAGACGACGTGGGTCTCGACGCCGCGGTCGTGATAAAACAGCAGGGTGCCTCCAAAGGCGCCAGCCTCGTCGTCCGGATGGGCGGTTACGCAGAGAAGTTTGAGCATAATGGTTGACGGCGGTGTCGCCCAGCGCATGCACCAGCGGAAGACGATCTGTTGCCGCCTTACTCCAGATTACAACGAAGCTCGAGCGGGTAGCCCAAATGCTCCCAAGTGACACACATCACAGGGGCTGGTGATAAGACTCACGGCTCTCCGGGTCGTGAAAATCCTATCGTAGATACATACAACGAGCCGAATTCCGCAAGAGCGGGGGAGGACAATAGCAATGAGCCAAAGCAATGGAGATACCCATCCGGCGGCCGCCAAACAATACACGCCGCGCCTGATTTTCTGGGAAGTTACCAAAGGCTGCAACCTGAGGTGCATCCATTGCCGTGCCACGGCCACCGAGCTAATGTCGCCCGCCGACCTGCCGACCGACAAAGCGCTGAACATCATTTCCCAGATTGCCGACTTCGGCAGTCCGATCCTGGTGCTCAGCGGCGGCGAACCTCTGTACCGGCACGACATCTTCCAACTGGCGGAGTATGCAACCGGCCGCGGTCTGCGCACCGCGCTGGCCACCAACGGGACCCTGGTGACGAAGGATGTCGCAAAAAAGATTAAGCAAGCCGGAATCAAGCGGGTCTCGATCTCGCTGGATGGATCGGATGCGCATACCCACGATTCGTTCCGCGGCATCCCCGGCGCGTTCGACGCCGCTGTCTATGGCATGCGCAACCTTCAGGCGCTGGGAGTTTCGGTGCAGATCAACACCACGATTGCGCGGCACAACGCGCATCAGTTGCCGGCCGTGCTCGACCTGGCGCGCAGCCTGGGCGCCGATGCGCTGCATACTTTCCTGCTGGTGCCGGTGGGATGCGGAGTGGACATCGCCGCCGAACAGATGGTAGCTCCGGAAGAGTATGAGCGAATGTTGAATTGGTTCTACGACCAGTCGCTGCAAGGCGGGATCGAACTGAAAGCAACCTGCGCCCCGCATTACTTCCGGGTGGCGCGGCAGCGCAAGGCCGCCGACCGCCTGGCTGCGCGGAACGAGGTCGCCGTGCCCCCACCCAGCATCAATGAAATTGGGCCGACCGACATGACCATGCCAGGCTCGACGGGCATCAACCTGAAGCCGGGTGGCGGCCCGCCGGTCGGACACACCGGCCACCCCGGCGACATGAACGCTATGACCAAAGGCTGTCTGGCGGGAACCGGTGTTTGTTTTATCTCGCACGAGGGCGAAGTCTTCCCCTGCGGATATCTGCCGGCGATCGCGGGTGACTTGCGTAAGCAGAGTTTCGCCGAAATCTGGAACGACTCCGAGGTCTTCGCCCAGTTGCGCGACGACGACAATCTGAAAGGGAAGTGCGGCTGCTGCGAGTTCCGCCACGTCTGCATGGGATGCCGCGCCCGGGCGTTCGCTGCGACCGGCGATTTCCTGGCGGAAGAGCCGTTCTGTGTCTATGAGCCGGGCACCTCGAATAAAATGATCCGCGAGGCGGCTGCAAAGCGCTAATAGTGGCCCAGAAACACATGGGAAAACCTCCTCATTCTAATCGCCGGCTCCATGGGCAACGGGCAAAGCAACGCGAGACGACTTTAGTCTCACTTCCCCGATACGACACTCAGGCGGACTTTGATGCGTTTCATCCGGAGGAGGCTGGAGACGATTTTCGCCGACAAAACAAAATGGTTGAGCGTTTCGCGCAAGACATTCAGCATCCGGGAGTCCTGATCCAGTTCGTGACGGTGCACAGCGACCACTTCGCGGACTGGCTGGCCAGCAGGGAGATCACCTCTGAACTGCGCGCCCAATATTTAGCCGATCTCGGGAGGGAACACTACGAGGCAAAGCAGGAATGAGGACAGGCCGATAGGATGCAGTTCCCCCTTGAGACTTAAGTCATATCCGGCGAACTCCAGCAGCATTAGCATCACAGCATGGCCGCTCACATCAGCACCGTACCAAATTCCCGACTGAGAACGATGGTGATTCCGCGCGAGCACGGAGCGTGGGGCATGCTGCTGGTGCCGCTCGCGACCGGCGCGGTAGCGGCGCTGCGCTCCAGTGTGAATCTCGGCGCCCTCGCGTTGTTCATAGTTGCGGCGATGTCGCTCTTCTGGCTGCGTACGCCAGTCGAGAGTTGGCTGGGCACCTCGCCGATCACGGCACAGACCAACGACGAACGCGCCTTCGTGCTGAAGGTGATTGCCGGCCTCGGCGTGCTGGCCGTCGCCAGCATAACGGCGCTGCTGTGGGGCGGACAGTCTCGCGGGCTGCTGACGATCGGCGCGATTGCAGCTTCAGCTTTCGCGATGCAAGCAGGCGTCAAGAAACTGGGGCGCAAAGGAAGGATGCCGGCGCAGATCATCGGCGCGGTGGGGCTAACCTCCACTGCGGCAGGCGCATATTACGTTGCCACCGGCAAACTCGACCGCATTGCGGCCGCGTTGTGGCTGGCCAACTGGTTGTTCGCCGCAGACCAAATTCATTTTGTGCAGGTGCGCATCCGCTCCAGCCGCGCCTCCAACCTGGACGAGAAGATGAAACAGGGATTGCCATTCCTCTTGGGCCAAGTGGGTCTCATCGGCGTAATCCTCGCCGCCTGCCGACTCGGACTCTTCTCGAACGTCATGGCGCTGGCTTTTTTGCCGGTGCTGCTGCGCGGCACTCTGTGGTTCGTCCGGCGTCATCGTCCTCTCGATGTGCACAAGCTCGGCTTCAGCGAACTGACTCAAGCCGTGATCTTCGGCGCGCTGCTGTGCGTGTCGTTCCTGGTGTAATCGGCTATTTTGATATTGCCGGGCTTCCCTTACAATGATGCGATGGCCGCTGTGAGCAACTTCTCCGCAGCAGTGCTTGTGAAGCATTCCATGGCAAAACTCGCCGCCCTGCTGCTGCTTGGCACCGTGGGCGGAGGTTTGCCTGCCTCACAGTCACATCCATCTGCCGGAGGTGGTTCGTCTATGGCACTTGTGCTCAAAAGCACCGCATTCGCGCTCGGAGCGGTGATTCCGAAGAAACATTCCTGCGAGGCCGCGGACGTTTCGCCGCAACTGGAGTGGAGTGGGACTCCGGCGGGCACCGTCAGCTTCGCGCTGATCATGGACGACCCCGATGCACCGGCCGGGACATGGGTGCACTGGGTGTTGTGGAACCTGCCGGCGAGCGCGCACGGGCTTCCCGAGGCCGTCGCCAAGCAGGACCAGTTGGACGACGGGACGCGGCACGGACGCAACAGCTTCAGGAAGATTGGCTATAACGGCCCGTGTCCGCCGCCGGGCAAGCCGCACCGGTACTTTTTCCGCTTGTATGCCCTGGATGGAAAACTCGACCTCGCGCCGGGCGCCAACAGCTCCGATCTTCAAGAGGCGATGAAGGGCCACGTCATAAGCCAGGCGGAATATATGGGAACCTACCGGCGATAGGGCTATGAGCTTGGGAACAACCGCAGATCCTTCGACTGCGCGCCCGCCCGACCCGCCAAGGAAGCGGGGCGGAAAGTCTTTGCGAGCGCTTCGCTCAGGATGACATCCTCGAATTCTTGGATAAATCCAAGTCAGCAGCGCACAATTTTAGGCGAGTCGATGCCCTTGGTGGCGTTGCGGGTATCCACTACCAGTTTCGACTCCCGTACAATACGCTGATAATCGTAGTCGCTGTGATCGGTGACGATCACCACGCAGTCATACTGGTCCAGATTCTCCAGCGGCGAGCAAGTCATGTTCAGGGCGTAGCGGCGTCCATGCCCCACGGTCGGGAAGTAGGGATCGTTGTAGCTGACAGCTGCGCCGCGCTTCTGCAGCAACTCGATAATGGTGAGCGATGGCGACTCCCGCAGGTCGTCGATGTCCCTCTTGTAGGAGAGCCCCAGCACCAGAATCTTCGCGCCGTTGAGCGCTTTCTTCTGCTTGTTCAGCGCGTTGGAGACGGCCTCCACGGAGAAGTACGGCATATTGGTGTTCACTTCGCCGGCCAGTTCGATGAAGCGCGTGCGGAAGTCGAACTGCTTGGCCTTCCACGACAGATAAAAGGGATCGATGGGAATGCAATGGCCGCCGAGTCCAGGACCGGGATAGAACGCCTGGAAGCCGAAGGGCTTGCTCTTGGCGGCGTCGATGACCTCCCAGATGTCGATGCCCATGCGCAGGCAGAGCATCTTCAACTCATTCACCATGGCGATATTCACGCAGCGGTAGATGTTTTCCAGCAGCTTGGTCATCTCGGCAGCAGCCGGGGTCGAGACCGGAACCGTGCGATTGAAGATGGAGCCATAGAGCTTTGCTCCGAGTTCTCCGGCGAGCGGATCGAGTCCGCCGATGACCTTGGGAATGTCGCGGCGCGCAACTGTGTCGTTGCCCGGGTCTTCGCGTTCGGGAGAGAAGACGACGTGGAACACATTGTTGCCTTCGACACCGGCGCGAGCGGCCTGTAGCCCGCGGGTATTCGAGCGCTCCAGAATCGGCACCAGAATTTCCTCGGTGGTGCCTGGATATGTGGTGCTCTCCAAAACCACCAACTGGCCAGCACGCAGATGTGGGGCAATCGATTCGGCGGTGGAAGTGATGTAGCTAAGGTCGGGCTCGTGGTACTCGTTCAGGGGAGTGGGAACGCAGATGATGATAGCGTCCATGTGGGCGATGTTGGCGTAATCGGCGGTCGCGGTGAAGCCCTGGGTGCGCGCCGCCTGGATCTCGGTGGGCGCAATCCGGTAAATGTAGGACCCGCCGGACTGGAGCACGTCGATCTTCTTCTTGTCGATGTCGAAGCCGGTGACGGGGAACTTTTGTTCGCTGAACTGCAGCGCCAGGGGCAGGCCGACGTAGCCCATTCCAATCACGCCAACTTTGGCGGTGCGGGATTCGATCTTGCGTTTGAGCAGTTCAGACAATTCGGAGCTTGCAGCTTTCGATGGCAAAGACATGGGTAGTTCCATTTCTTAATCTGGCATCCCGAAACGCCAGAGGTTCACTGGCTCGTGGCTTTTACCGTCACCGGAACCAGGCTGCGATACCAGGCAACGGTGCGCCGCAAGCCTTCCCGGAAGTCCACCCCCGGCCGGTACCCCAGTTGGGCTTCGGCGCGCGAGACGTCGGCAAGCGAGTGTTTGACATCTCCTGCCCGCGCCGGGGCATATTCAACCTCCCCTGTGTAGCCGGTCAATTCCTTCAGGATGGCGAATGTTTCATTCAGGGTGTAGCGATAGCCGGTGGCGATGTTAAAGGTCTGGCCGGCGACCTGGGACTCGGGTTGCGTGGCGGCCAGCAGGTTGGCGGCAACCACGTTGTCGATATAGGTGAAGTCGCGAGACTGTTCGCCGTCTCCATAAATTGTGGGCTTCTCGCCTTGCAACATGCTGGTGATGAATTTAGCCAACACGGCGGAATATTGAGAGTTCGCGTCCTGGCGCGGTCCAAAGATATTGAAGTAGCGCAGACTGACGGTCGGCAATCCATACACGCGATAAAACGAAGTCATGTAAAGCTCGCCCGCCAGCTTGGACACCGCATAAGGCGAGATAGGATTGGGCGGCATATCTTCCTGCTTGGGCATCGTCGGCGTGTCACCGTACGCGGAAGAAGAAGCGGCGTAAACCACGCGTTTGACTCCAGCGTCGCGCGCGGCGATCAGCACGTTCAGGGTGCCTTCGACGTTCACCGCGTTGCTTCGTGCCGGATCTTCCACCGATCGCGGCACCGAGGGAATGGCTGCCTGGTGCAGCACGTAGTCCACGCCCTGGCAGGCGGAACGCAGGGCCTTGAACTCCAGCAGGTCGGCTTCCCGGAAATCGATTTGCCCGGCCACCTCTCGAATGTGCTCACGCTTGCCGGTCTCAAAATTGTCGAAGCCGCGCACTCCTTCGCCGCGCTCCAGCAACGCGCGAACCAGGGCCGAGCCGATGAATCCGGCCGCGCCGGTCACTAAATATTGCGCCATACGCTCAAGATTAACATGCTAAGACGTGACCGGCTGCGCGCTGCTGGGAGTCAGGTCGAATCGTTTTGCCAGCATAGCGACGATCTCCTTGCCGATCTCCAGCGATGCCGTGGCCGCCGGTGATGGTACGTTGCAGACATGGATCATCCCTTTGCTATGGACGAAATGAAAATCGTCCACCAGGTTGCCCTTGCTGTCCACCGCCTGGGCCCTCACCCCAGAGCCGCCCTGAACCAAGTCCGCTTCCATTAGCTCCGGCACCATCTTCTGTAGCGACTTCACGAAGGCCGGCTTGATCCATGAACGGTATTGTTCCGCCAGTCCCATGCGCCAATACCTGCGCGCCATCTTGCGGAAACCGGGGAAGCGCAGCATTTGCATGGCCTCGCCAAGATCGGGCGACGTGCCGGTGTATCCCTCGCGACGGAAGGCCAGCAAAGCGTTCGGGCCGGCCTCGACGCTGCCATTGACCCGGCGCGTGAAATGTACTCCGAGGAAAGGGAAGCGCGGATCGGGAACAGGGTAAATAAGCGCCCCTACCAAGTGGCGCCGCTCTGGCTTCACTTCGTAATATTCTCCGCGGAAGGGGATGATTTCGAGGTCGGTCTGCACTCCGGCCATGCGGGTGATCGTGTCGCTATACAGGCCGGCACAATTGATCACGTATCGTGCCCGGAAGCTGCCGGCGCTGGTCTCCACGATATTAAAGCTTCCGTCTTGCCGCAGAGCGAGCACCTTGGCGCGAAACACAATCTCGCCTCCGGCTCTCTCGATCAACTCGGCATACTTCTGCGCCACCACTGTGTAATCCACGATGCCGGTGGAGGGCACGTCCAGCGCGCTGATTCCATCGCAATGGGGTTCAACCTCGCGAAACTGGTCGCGATTCAGCATTCGCAAACCTGGGACGCCATTGGCAATCCCGCGTTGCTGCAGTTGCTCAAGCCGCGGAACTTCCTCGGGGCTGGTCGCAACCACGAGTTTGCCGCACTCTTCGAAGGGAACCCCGTGCTGCCGGCAGAAGCGCTTCATGGACGCGGCCCCGGCGACGCAGTTACGCGCCTTCAGTGACCCTGTCTTGTAGTAGAGGCCGGAGTGGATGACGCCACTATTATGTCCGGTCTGGTGAGCGGCCACGCGGTCTTCCTTCTCCACCACCACCAGGGTCATGTCTGGAAAACGCATCGTGATTTCGAGAGCTGTCGCCAGTCCGACAATCCCCGCGCCAATGATTAACAGGTCGGTTTCGCGGTCGGCCATAAGATTCCTGCAACTGTCCTTTGCAAACCCGCGATTATAAGGGCGTGCAGGCTAATGCTGCTAGGACGCAGATCACAAACGTTGCACTGCTGGCGCAGGAACATTACCCTAGGGAGGCGAAGGGGCGACCATGAAGGTGCTCATCACGGGCGGGGCTGGCTTCATCGGGTCGCATCTTGCCGAGCGACACCTCAACCTGGGCGATGAAGTCTGCGTTGTTGACGACCTCTCCACCGGCTCCATCGCCAATATTCAACATCTCAAGATTCATCCTGAATTTACCTACCACATTGACACCGTCACCAACACACAGTTGATGGCCGAACTCGTGGACCTCTGCGATGTCGTTTATCATCTGGCGGCTGCCGTTGGGGTGCGCTTGATTGTGGACAGTCCCGTGCGCACCATCGAGACCAACATCCGGGGCACCGAAATCGTACTTAGCCTGGCGGCGAAGAAACTAAAACGCGTGCTCATCACATCGACGTCGGAGGTATACGGCAAGGGGGGCCGGATCCCGTTTCGCGAAGATGACGACCTGCTGATGGGCCCGCCCAACAAGGGCCGCTGGAGTTATGCCTGCTCCAAGGCCATCGACGAATTCCTAGCCATCGCGTACTGGAAAGAGAAGCGAGTTCCGACGGTGATTGCTCGCCTGTTCAATACCGTAGGCCCGCGACAGATCGGCCGTTATGGCATGGTGGTTCCCAGCCTGGTAGTCCAGGCTTTGACCGGCAGCGACATCACGGTCTTCGGCGATGGCGCCCAAAGCCGTTGCTTCACCCACGTGAACGATACGGTGGATGCGCTGGTCGGCATCATGGCCCATCCCGACGCCAATGGCGAAGTCTATAACGTGGGCAGCGATCACGAAATCACCATTATCGACCTGGCAACACGCATCAAGCGCATGACCGGCTCGGACTCGAAGATTGTTTTCGTCTCCTACGGAAGGGCCTATGAGGAGGGCTTCGAAGATGTGCGGCGGCGGGTCCCCGACATCAGCAAGCTGGCTGGGCTCATCGGCTATCGTCCGCGCCTGTCCCTGGAAGAGACTCTGGAGAGCATCATCGCGGACCAGCGCGCCCGTTTGCGGAAGCGCGGGGTGGCCGTCGGTGCCCGCTAGCTTTTTGTCATCACGAACCGACTTTACTCGGTGAGGGATCTGCTTTTCGAGTTTCAGCAAACTGTGAAACCCTGGGAACGCACAGTTTGATCTTGCCGTTTCATCGAGGAATCGCAAGCATGCACATATTGGTGACCGGCGGTGCAGGGTTTCTTGGTTCGCATTTGTGCGATGCCCTGCTGGCGGAGGGCCACTCCGTGGCCTGCGCCGACAATCTACTGACTGGACGGATGGAGAATCTCGCGCATCTGCGGCACGAGCCTCGATTCACTTTTCTCCAGCAGGATGTCAGCCGGCCTTTCGATGCCGGCAAGGTTGACTATATCTTCCACTTCGCGTCGCCTGCCAGCCCGGTGGACTATCTCAATCATGCCATCGAGACCTTGCAAGTCGGCTCGCTCGGCTCCATGAACTGCCTTGAGCTGGCGAAGAAATACGGCGCCAAGTTTCTCTTGGCTTCCACATCGGAATGTTATGGCGATCCCTTGGAGCATCCGCAGAAAGAGAGCTACTGGGGGCACGTGAATCCCATTGGGCCGCGATCGGTGTATGACGAATCCAAGCGCTTTGCCGAAGCCGCCACTATGGCCTACCATCGCCATCGCGGGGTGGACACTCGCATTGTTCGGATCTTCAACACCTATGGTCCGCGCCTGCAGATTAACGATGGCCGGGTGATCTCGAACTTCATGAAGCAGGCGCTCCGCGGCGGAGCTCTCACGGTGTACGGCGATGGTTCGCAGACCCGCAGCTTCTGCTATGTGCGCGATGAAGTGGCGGGAATTCTGGCGCTGTCGAAGTCGGACGAGCACGAGCCCACCAACATCGGCAATCCTGTCGAGTTTACCATTCTGGAGTGCGCGCAAGCGGTGCTGGAAGTGACTGGGTCGAGCAGCAAAATGCGATATGAGCCGCTCCCGCAGGATGATCCCCGGCAGCGACGGCCCGACATCAGCAAGGCCAAGCGCCTGCTGGGATGGGAGCCAACCATCGATCTGCGGAGCGGCTTGCGCTTGTCGCTAGATTACTTCAAGGCGGCGGTGCAAGCGGGCTTTAGCTGACAGCCGATGGCTGAAAGCTGACGGCTGCCTTGCTGCTGCTCACAAACGCCAGAACCATAGCCAACCCAGCAACGCCCATCAGGAGAAATACGCAGGCGGGCCAGCCGCCAGCGACCCATGTCCAGCCGGTGACAATTGCCCCCAAGCCGCCGCCGATGTAATAAAACGTCACATACAATCCCGCGGCCGAGGACCGTGCTCTATCAGCAACGATCCCGGTTTGCACGGTGCCTACGGCCTGATAGATGAAGACACCGGACGAGGCCAGCGCCAGTCCCGCGACAATGACCGGCAGGGAGTGCAACAGCGTCAATAGCAATCCCGCTGACGTGAAGCAAACGGCAATGACCGAGGTCAGTCGGAGCCCGTAGCGATCGAGGCAGCGGCCCGACAGCGGCGTCACGATGAGCCCGAGCAAATACACGAAGAAAATGCTGCCCAATTGTTTCGAGTTCAAGCGATACGGCGCAGCGGCAAGATAGAAGTTAGCGTACGTGAATGTACCGACCAGGCAGAAAAGCGCCGAAGATCCCATTCCGAATACCACGAGCAGACGTGGATTCCGCAGGTGCTGCCAGCCCTCAGAGATCGAGTGCCCGACACTGGCGGCGCGGGAAAAGTTCTTCGCCAGTGGCAGCGAACGCTGTACCAGGATCGCCCCCGCCAAATTTACCAGCCCTGTCGCAAGGAAGGCCTCTTGCCACGCAAAATTATGGGCAACGACACCGGAGACGTAGCGTCCCAGAAATCCGCCCAGCACCGTCCCCGAAATGTAGGCAGACATGGCCCGGCCCACATGCCGTCGCGGGAACTCCTCATTGATGTAGGCCATGATGACTACAATCACGCCCGGCGCGAACACCCCCTGCATGAATCGCCAAAAGACGAGTTGATGCAGGCTGCGCGAGGTGGCCGCCAGCAGCGTAGGAACGGTGAGCGCATACAGCGAAGGCACGATCACCTTCTTGCGGCCGATGGATTCGGCCAGCAGGCCGATGAATGGCGCGGTCAGTGCCATCGCCAGGATAGTGGCGCTTACCGTCAGCGACACCGCAATTTCCGAGGCGTGGAAGATCTGCTGCAAGTAGGGAAGAAGCGGCTGCGTGTTATACACGTTCAGGAAGGTGCACATGCCTGCCAGCATGCAGGCGACTATCGCCACTGGCGGCGGCGAGCCGGCAGCTTCGACGTTGGAAACTGGATTGGGCGAGTGGACATCCATCGTAAAAAGAGCCGAGACAGTTGGCTGATGGACGTCATCCCTGGGCGCGGAGAAACAGTCCAAGCCAGGATTATAGGGGAAGGAGCAACTGCCGATGATGACGCTTACAACACTACCAGCGTGATGCCGCGATTGCCCCTGCCCAAGTCGGGGTCGCTCTTCAGTTCTGGTATGCGCTTGAGCAACTCCCAACTGCGTTCATCGCTGGTGCGCCAGTTTTCGCCGTAAATGCAATCGCGGATCTCTTTTGCCTGTGCCATCTGCCGCAAGGTCGACTGCAACGCGATGCGCAAGTCTCCGCCGACACCGCTGGAGCCGTAGCCGTGCACCAGCTTCAGCACCCGCACCCCACTCTGTTGCGCGACGCGCAGTTCGGAGCTCAGCCGTGAGCGCGCCTGGGGTACACTCGGCATTCCGGCCTCAAGGTTCACGGTCTTGATGGTGATTGCCATTGGAAACTCGCAGCGAACAGCAGATCCCCTCGCCGACTAAAGTCGACTCGGGATGACAAGAATAAAAGATCCCGTTGACGCTGGCCTAAAGGCAAGCTCTACCCGACTTAGGGTCATCCGAGCAACATTCCGGAAGAACACGATATCATCTTTGATTCGGTGATCGTAGATGAAAGATATCGCTTCATGGGCGCTGGAAACAGCTAAGCTGCGAGGCGCGTCGCACGCCGAGGCCCGCATTGTGGACGAACGCAGCCGTTCGCTCGCCACCAAGAACGGGCGGATCGCCGGCGCCTCCGACGCCGAATCGCTGGGCATCGGCATTCGCGTCATCGCCAATGGAGGATTTGGTTTCGCCGCCACCGATGACCTGTCGCGCAATGGGGTTGAAGGCTGCGCCGCCAGGGCGGTTGAGATTGCGCGGGCATCGTCGGGCGTAAAGTCGCAAGAGCTGTATCTGGTGCCCGAGCCGCCCGCCCAAGCGGACTGGGCCTCGCCGTGCGAGATTGATCCGTTCAGCATCCCGATCGAAAACAATCTGGATCTGTTGTTCGCCATCGACGCCGCCCTGCTGGCGGTGAAGGGCGTGACCCTGGCCGAGACCAACATGAACTTCCGCCGCTATGAGCAGTGGTTCTACTCGTCGGAGGGTTCCGAGATACACCAGACCACGGTCACTTCCGGAGCGGGGTACGCAGCCTATTCGTTTCAGGGCACGGAGATCCAAAAGCGCTCGTATCCCAACTCCTATGGCGGGCAGTTTCAGGGCAGAGGCTATGAACTGATCGAGGAATTGAAGCTGCTGGACCATGCCACCGAAATTGCCGAGCAGGCGGTGGCGTTGCACGCGGCTGCACAATGCCCCGAAGGCAAGTTTAATGTCATTCTCGACTCGTCGCAACTGGCGATGCAAATCCACGAGTCCATCGGCCATCCCATTGAACTCGATCGCGTGCTTGGCATGGAGGCCAATTTCGCGGGCACGTCGTTCCTCACCGTGGACCAGCTTGGTGCCTTGAAATACGGCAGCGAGATCGTCAACGTGGTGGCCGATGCCACTCCGGTGCACGGGCCGGGGCTCGGCACATTTGCTTACGACGACGAAGGCGTGGCCGCGCAGTGCACGCCGATCATCACCCACGGACGGTTTACCGGATATCTCACCTCGCGAGATACCGCCGCCGCGATTGGCGCCACACGCAGCGGCGGATGCCTGCGCGCCGAAGGCTGGAACCGGCTTCCCATCGTGCGCATGACCAACGTGAGCATCCTACCCAGCGAGTCGCCACTGACGCTGGAGCAACTCATCGCATCCACGGAGCATGGCATCCTCATGGAGACCAATCGCTCCTGGTCCATCGACGACAAGCGTTACAACTTCCAGTTCGGTTGCGAGATAGGCTGGGAAATTCGCGACGGCAAGCGCGGACGGATGCTGAAGAACCCTTCCTACTCGGGCATTACGACTGAGTTCTGGAACTCGATGGACGCCATCTGCTCACGCGATGAATGGACATTGTGGGGCACTCCCAACTGCGGCAAGGGACAGCCGCAACAGGTTATGGGAACCGGACACGGAGCGGCGCCCGCGCGGTTTCGCAATGTCATGGTTGGCGCTGCCTATAAGGGGAACGAATAGCGATGCTTGATCGCGATCAGGCAAACGACATTTTCGACAAAATGCGCCGGCTGTCGCAGGCTGACGAGATCGAGCTGCTCATCTCCGGCGGCCGGAGTGCGCTTACGCGCTTTGCCAACAACACCATTCATCAGAACGTCGCGGAAGAGGAGTACCACATTTCGCTGCGCTCTGCCTTCGGAAACCGCACCGCCCGTGCCAGCACCAACAAGCACGACGATGAGAGCCTGCGTCGCGTGGTGCAGTCATCCGAAGCGCTGGCCAAGGTGCAGCATCCCGATCCCGATTTGTTGCCGATGCCAACGAAAGAAGAAGTGGCCGCTGCCGCATCGGCAGATTGCGGTGACGGGGCGGTCAATCGGTACTTCGAAGCCACGGCCCGGCTGACTCCGCAAGACCGCGCCCAGGGCGTTGCCTCCATGGTGAGTGTCGCGAAGAGGCACAATCTAGCCGCTGCCGGCATCTTCTCCTCGGCGGAGATTGTCGAAGGCATCTTCAACTCAAGAGGTGTGAACGCCTGGTACGAGCAGACTCTAGCTGAAGTTTCGGTCAGCATGATCGGCAGCTCCTCGTCAGGATGGCAGAAGGCGAACTCACCCGACATGGCGCGACTGGACCCGGTACGCCTGGCGGAAGTCGCTGCGGTAAAAGCAATCGAGTCGAAAGATCCTCGGGATTTGCCTCCGGGGAAATACACGGTCATTCTTGAACCGGCCGCGGTGCTCGACATTGTGGGGTTCATGTTCTGGGATTTTGGCGGCTCGGCGCTGCTCGAACAGAGATCATTTTTGAACGATCGCATTGGGACCCAGCTCTTCGGCGAGAACATTACCGTCTGGGATGACGCATACCACCTGTTGCAGGCGGGCGTTCCTTTCGATGGGGAAGGGATGGGGCGGCAACGGTTGAAGCTGATCGAGAATGGAGTGGTCCAGGCTGTGACGTACTCGCGCTCCAGCGCAAAGCGCATGCGAGAATCGGAGATGGCCGCCAAGATTGGCCCGGTTCGATGCACCGGCCACGGTTTTGCGTTGCCCAGCGAGATCGGCGAAGCTCCGTTGAATATCGTGTTCGCTGGTGCGCCGGAAGGCGAATCGCGGACCTTGGAGCAGATGACCGCCTCCACCGATCGCGGCATACTGGTAACCCGGTTGTGGTACATCCGCGAAGTTGATCCCTACGAGAAAATCCTCACTGGCATGACCCGCGACGGCACATTCCTGGTCGAGAATGGCAAGGTGGTCTGCGGTATCCGAAACCTTCGTTTCAACGAGAGTCTCTTGCACATGTTGCAAAACGTTGAGGCAATGGGGATCCCAACCCGCTCCTGTGGGGAAGAGTCGTTCGACATGGTGGTGCCTCCCATGAAAGTGCGCGAGTTCAATTTCACCGAGACTACAAGGTTTTAGGATTCGTATAAGTGCCTTAAATAGATCAACTTAGGAGAAAGGTATTAGGCCGCCCGCCGGGGAGGCGCCGGTGGCACTTCAGCAGCAACGTTGCAACGACTGAAGGTTGCAGTTACGGCCTCAGGCCAGCCCGCGCCTTTGCTTCGGAGGCAGATTTTTGCGAGTTCCGGCGATTCTGCCTAGTCACCTGGCGCTAACGGTACTTTAGTAACAACCACTCTTCCCGTTACTCGATGTATGCTGTCGATAACCTGTTATGAATACTGGCCGCCAGTCTGAATTTCGTAATGCGATTCGATTTCCCCTTCACCTTCAGGTAACCTTGAAGACTCCCAACGCGGAATACCGCGCGAAAACGATCGATATTTCAGCCGGCGGCATCCTGTTTCACACCGAATCCGAGATCGCGGTGGGATCGGAGGTTGAGTTCACCATCGAAATGCCGCGTGACGTCGTGGGAACGAAGCATCCGGTGTTAGTGAAATGCCAAGGCCGCGTAGTGCGATTTGCAGAAGAAACTTCAGGACGCAGTGTAGCGGTGGTCATCGATGAATACCACTTCGAGCGTATCTAAACCGGCAGTCCCGGACGGCAGCCCGACCGCTCGCGCCCGCAATGGCCGCGAGGATGTTTCACCGTCCTCGTCGTCCTTGCAATATTCCTTGGAACCGAAATCAGGGCGGGTCCGAATTATCCTCGCCGACTCGGAAGCGATCTTCCGGGTGGGAATGGCGAGAATCTTCTCGGGTGAGGGAGATTTGGATGTGGTCGCGCAGACCGATAATCTGCCGCAGACGCTCAGTGTAGTTGCCGAAACGGCGGCCGACGTGATTCTCTTCGAGGCAGGATTATCTCCCACGCCGGCGGAAGCTGTCAGCGAAGTGGCGCGGCGGGCGCTTCCCGCAACGAAATTGATTCTGGTTACACAGCCTGCTGGCGAGCAGGAAACGGTGGATTACCTGCGCCGCGGAGTTCGTGGCATTCTCACTCGCACCGTTTCGCCCGAGTTGCTGGTGCGCTGTGTGCGCAAGGTCGCGGCTGGCGAGACCTGGCTCGACAAGCAAGGCGTAAACTGGGTAATCCAAGCCTATCGATCGCAAGCTCTCCAAGGCAACGCCCCCAAACAACAATTGCGTCTCAGCGAGAAAGAAATGCTGATCATCAGTGGGGTCACGCAAGGGCTGAAGAACAAAGACATCGCTCGAGAAGTGGGCACCACGGAGCAGGTGGTGAAGAACTACTTACGCAAAATTTATGACAAGCTCCAGATCACCGACCGCCTTGAATTAGCGCTCTACAGCATGCATCATCGTTTGTTGGATGGCTACATCCCGCGTCCCG
>ODAK010002048.1_pt1 | contig 21411 bp, 14 predicted proteins | sample 1539591 | NCBI WGS metagenome assembly ODAK01 (sample SAMEA3539303, study PRJEB22396) | soil metagenome | biome: tundra; feature: field; material: soil | place: USA | collected 2010-05 | depth 0.15 m | reverse complement strand
TTCTATCCGCCAGGAAGTCTTCGCAGGCCCGAAATCCCTAGATGCACCAGAACCGCAGTGACAGTTTTGCTTCACATCACGCTTACCCGGTCGAGGCCTCGCGCATGATGAGGCCCGGCGGAAGCGATTCACCAAAGAGGCTGACACGCTCGGAGCGGTCCATCGTCATGTATTGCTTGAGCGGCAAGGTCTTCGATGAGGGGACGTCGGCTTTCTCCAGTTTTTGAGCGATCCGGTTGCGTACGGATTGCGGCACATCGAGCGCTCGATGGTTGACTACGCGAGCGGCGCGAAGGAACAAGGCTTGCAGCTCCACCGCTTTCGGTCCCGTCCAATCGAATTTGGAGAAAGCCTCGAATGCTTGCTCCACGAGGTCCGGTGAAACGACTGTCTCCGGCCCCGCATAAAGCGGCGTGCGGTTCAGCAGAAGCCCGAGCGCCGCGAGGAAATGAGCATAGTGCTTCTTCTCCTCGGCGTGAGCCGAAGCGGCATCAATGAACAGGTTGACCAGTTCCGTTTTCGCTTCGCGACCGATGCGCTCGAGCGCTCCCGCGAGAAGAACGAGCTCGGGCGATGGGCTTGCTTGCTGGCGGAGCTTCCCGATCTCGGGGGCGAGGATGCTTTCCTGCCGTTCGCGTGACAGACCACCCGCTACCCGGCGCCACAAGATGTGCTCTTGGAGCTTCACCATCTTGCCGGGAAAGGACAGCCCAGTTTCACGGAGCGTCCAAAGACTATCGATGCGGACATCATCCATCGCGGCACCAAAACCCGGCCGCAGCAAGAACCCAGCGAGAATGAGCCAGGCTTCCTCATGCTCGACCGAGTTGCGACGGCAAGCCATGCACTTCTCCAGGCTCGACCAGAGGGAGCGAACGAGAACAAGGTTCCACTTGGCTTTAGGCGCGCCGAGGATTGTCTCCAAACTCTTGATCAGTCGACCAGCCGTCAGTTTGTCGCGTTTGCTCAGTGGTGGCTTAAACAAGCTCTCGATTCTGCGGCGCGAAGCGTTGAGGGCGTCGGCCGCGACCTCTGGCTCCGCGTCGATCGGCGTCTTTGAGCCGGGCTCGTTAGGATCGCTTTTTTCGTGCGGGCGGAGGTTGAATTCTAGCGGCCAGGTGCGGCGGATATCGGAATCCGCGCTCACGCATGAAACCTGGAGAAGACCCAATTCGTTGAGTCTGACGGTCAAACTGACCGGCACCGTATCATCGGTTGGAGCGCCACCCGACACCGCGCCTTGCGCCACCGTTTCGAGTGGCGGAAGCGCACGGAAGTCCTGGTCGTTCCAGTCAATGACATCGCCGGCTTTTCGGGTCGCGTTGCGGGTCGAGTAGTACGTGCGAAATCGCACCGGACGATTGATCCGCAATTCGAGTGCAAGGTCAGCGATTTCGAAGGTCACCTCGGAAGAAGCGTCTCTTGGAAGAATGCAGACGAGGGAGGGCTCGGCCTCCCCATCGGCTTCCGATACCCGCGCTCTGTGAGCCTCGAGAAAAATGGCGTGAGCGGCCCCGGCGTCGATGCGCTGTCCGCCGGTGTGAACGATTTTGCCGAAGCGAGCTGCGCCGCGGGCGACGGCGAGGTCGGGTTCAGGATTCTCGAAAACGACGGGCGGGGAACGCGCTTGCCATTTGCCGATTTCCCGGCCGATACGCTGACGCAGAGGCCCGGGATTGAGCGAACCACCATTGAAGAGCACCGCGTCGACGGCCGGCCGACCTTTTAGAAAATCGGCAAGATGCCGCGTGATCGCGGGATCAGCGGCGTAGGGAAGACCCCATTCTCCGAGAGCTGCCCTCATCTTAAGCGGAGTTTCTTTCGCGTCGCACTCCGGAAAGAAGCCATCGAGGACCAGCGCTTCGATATCAGCGCGCGAGAGATGGGCCGACCGCGTCCCCGCAATGAGGCTCGAGCCGCGGCCAGGCATGACCACGGCGAACGCCTCGTCAGCCGGTCCTGTGCTGGACAGCGCCCTTTCCTTGACATCGCGGCATCGGGCGACGAGGTAACCCCACTGCCCACCGGACAGTTCCTCCCCCGGATTGACCAGCTGCGATTCAACTCGGTGCGCAATGGCGAGATCGATATTATCGCCGCCGAGAAGGATGTGGTTGCTCACGGCGATTCGCTTGATTCGCGGGCCGCCGCTCGCCGCGTGCGGACGGAATTCGAACAGGCTGAAGTCCGACGTACCACCACCGATGTCGACCACCAGGACATGGTGGGGTTCGGCGTTGTGCTTGGATGACCCGTCCCATACGCTCTTGACGGGATCGTGCTGCTCCAACCAATGATAGAAGGCCGCCTGGGGTTCCTCTAGCAATCGAACGGTTTCCGGAAAACCGGCTTCCTGCGCGGCGGCCAGGGTCAATCGCTGCGCGGCTGCATCAAAGGACGCGGGGACGGTGACTGTTATGATCTGGGAGTCGAATGCGAAGTCGGCGCCAGCATCGGCGAAGCGATCGTTCCATGCATCGCGCAAGTGGCTGAGGATCAGCGCCGAAGCTCGTACCGGCGAAATTTTTCTTTCGTTGGCGATTTCCGTCGAACCCCAAGGCAGAAACGGTGCCGAGCGATCGACTGCGTGGTGGCAGAGCCAAGATTTAGCGGAATGAGCGACCCTGCCTGGGGTTTCTGCAGCCCTGGTTCGCGCAAGCCTGCCGATCACCCAGACCCCCTCGCCGGATTTCTTGCCTTGAAGCTGGGTGACCACCGCTTCTTCCGGGAGGTAGAGAAAGGATGGAAGCGTCGATGCGTCGGCCATGACGGTCGGCAAATCCCATTGTGGGATGGGCAATATCTCCGATCTGGCGTCGCCCTCGAGCGGCACGAACGCCAGCGCGCAGTTCGTTGTGCCGAGATCGATGCCGATACTGAAGCGGGTCATGAAGGACGTGATCCCACGGCCGGAGGATGGGTTCCGGTTACTCCGTACGGATTGCGAACTCGACCTTCCAACGGCGTTCCGAGTTCGTGTGCTTCATCCACAGTTCCAGCGTACCGAGCTCGGTGACGACAGAGTTAATCTGCACCGGCACGGGTTGCCCCTCGGGAAAGCCCTCGATCGAGGGTAGATTGACCTGGAGCAGGGAGGGCTCCTCCAGTTCACGTTCAGCGTCGGGAAGAATCTGCCCCGGCGTGTCGCCGCTACGCGTTTCTGATGAGAAGAAGCGGAAATCCGCAGGTTGCCCGGTAACGAGGCCGAACTCACGCCCTGTGATCAAGAGCTCGGAGCCTTCCTCCATTGCCTGCGGCACGACGCACAACGCTTTTACGGGTGGCTTGAATCCCGGTACCGCTGGCATCGAGGTCTCCAAGCCGACATAGTACGACCGTGCCGTGCCGGCCTTGATGCGGATGCCCTTTCCGGTTGCGCGGTTTCGACCGTAGAGCGCCGCCCCCTTCGCCACGGCAAGATCCTGTTGAGCACCTTCGAGTTCGCACACCGGGCCCTGAGTCCAGGACGCCAGCAAGTCTCGCACGCGCGCACGGATCGGGGCGGCGTTGAAGACGCCGCCGTTGAACAGGATCGCCGTTGGCGAGAGAAACGTTTCAGCAGCAGCACGGGCGCCGACCAGGCGAGTAAGAGACTCGCTGGCCTTGACGTTTGCCAGGCTTCGGACGAGGAAGCGCGCCAAGTGTTTGCTCACGGCGGGATCCGACGCGTACGGGAGGCCGAATTCCCGCAGACCCACATTGCGTGCCTCTCGTGGAAAATCGGTCGCACCGGTCATGGGGAAAAAACCGCCGAGAACAACACGCTCGAGCGTGGCTCGCTCGAGCGAGGTGGACACCGCACCGGCGAACAGGCTCGATCCACGCGAAGGAACGGCAATGGGTACTTCCGTCAACGATTCGTCGTTGAACAAGGCGATCTTGGCCTTGGCGGCAGCATGCACGAGCGCGAGCAACTGCCAGGAGTCGATCGACTTGCCCTGCGCCTCCAGCTGAGCCTTCAATGTATAGGCAAGGGCCAAATCCATGTTGTCGCCGCCCAGGAGAATGTGCTCTCCGACGCTGATGCGTTCGAGCTGGAGCGTGCCTTCATGCTCGGAAACGGCGATAAGGCTGAAGTCGGCCGTTCCGCCTCCGACATCACAGACCAGAACGATGTCACCGGGCCCGACCTGGGTGCGCCACTCCTTGGCCGCTTGAGAGATCCAGGCATAGAACGCCGCTTGCGGTTCTTCAAGGAGGGTCACTTTACCGAGGCCAGCCGCATCAGCGGCCTCCGCGGTCAGGTTTCTTGCCACTTCATCGAATGAGGCGGGGACGGCGAGGACGATCACCCCGTCGGACAGGTTCCACTCCCTGCCCTTCCGGCGCTCCGCGTACAAGAACCCTTCCTTCAGGTGTTCCAGGTAACGGCGAGAGCAATCAAAAGCGGAGAGCTTCTCCTCGTTGATGTCCGAATTCCAAGGAAGCGACTTTTGCCTGGCGTCGATGTGAATATTGGAAAGCCATGATTTGGCGGAGGTGACCAAGCGATCTGGGACCAGGGCGCCGTGGTCGCGAGCAAATTGGCCGATGATTGCCGCGTCCCCGACTTCGGTCTGCCAGGGTAATCGAATGGAGTTTTCGGGAAACTCGTCCGGGTGCGGAATATAGAGCGCAGACGGTAACGTCGATCTCTCACCGACTTGGTTCGGGCTCAAGATTTGAGTGACTTCGACGCCCTCTGTGCGATCGCTTGCGAGATCAGTGATCGCTATGGCGCTGTTGGTGGTGCCGAGATCGATGCCGAAACTGAATCGATTGCTCATGTCCGAGACTGTCTCGCTGTCATGTCAGGCGGCACAGAGAACTTAAGGGAGCCACGTTCACCTACTGTAGCTCCACCTCTGCGGGTGCGACGGTGGGAAACCGGTCGTCGCCTGTCCGCAGGACCCTTGGTAGCTTCACCGACTCGGTTTTCCAGCCGCGATGCATCAGCGTTCCCGCGAACGGCGCTTGCCCGCTGAGCTTACCGACGAGACGGTATTCATCCGCCCGATATCCTGCCGCTACGGTCACTTGGGAGCCCTCCTTCTCTTCACGGATTGGGAGAATTTGAAATTGTTCGAGGAGGACCGCCTTGCATCCCGCTTGCACGGCGCGCGCGACCGCTCCCACCTGACCGTCGCTATAGATGGCGATGTCGTCCATGAGGAAGTCGACCAGGCGGCCTTTCTCCTGCATTGTAGCGAGGAAACTGACCACCGCGGCATCCGCCGGGTTTACACCGACGGGGGCCGCAGTGCCGGACACCGTCGCTGCGCCGGCGACCGCGAGTTCAGGTCTTGTGACGGCGAGTTCGGGTCGTTTCCCCGGACCGATGACGATGGTCACGAGCAGCACGCCGGCGGCCACTAGTGCGGCAACCGCAAAATAAGCGCGATAGTCCGCTGCCGCGGGGACGAGCGTCAGCGCGACCAGCGCGAGCACCGCAAGGCCCATAATGATCGAAACGATTTTCATGTGGCGTCTAGTTTAGCGTTTGGCAGAGCGAACTGGAAATCCGGCCCTTCCATGTCGGAGTTGACCGCGCTCTATGGAGACTACGACAAAGCGGGGGCTGAGACCGTTGTCATTGCCGGCCACCAGCGTTGAAATGTCTCGCGCAGCGTGCCATTGAGCGTCCGGGTGCGCACTTGGAGCAGCAAGTGCGCTGTTTCCGGTTGCCATCGCATCTGCTGCTTCTTGACGAACCGGCGACTGATCACTTGATTGACGGTGGATTCGGCAATCGAGGATGAAATCGCTTCCCCGTGTCGACGACGGTCACCATAGTCGGGGATGAGGTCGCGATTGGATTCAAGGTAGTCATAGAGTTCGTTGAGCGCGCATGGACCCCTCTGGAATCCCTACTTTTGCCCGGAAAATGAGACTGCTAAGCAAAACGTCTCATCATGAAAGGCAAAAAGTCTCATTTTGAATGCAAAACGACAACGGGCGAGTGCGAAGGCATCCTTCGCAGTCACTTGACTTTGACCCGCACAGTGCCAATGCACGGGGGTCGCGTACCTTTTGTGCAGAAAGTCCCGGTTTCTCTGCTGCAGTACATCAATGGCAGTGCTAAGCGGTCCCATCATGCTTGGGGCGATTCGCGAATCGAACGCGAGCCGCTGGTTCCTTTAGCAACAGCCAGCGAGCACCGTGCACAGCCTTCGGCAGCAGGGCGGACGCGTCTAATTGGGTGGGCACTGACAGGTGTCGGGGAGATCGCCAGCCAGTGCGAGCCGTATCGAGATCTCGGTCACGAGTAATTTTATAGCTCGCCTTCCTCCATCGCTATTGATCATACTCAAAGCCACCCGCTTTATTTTTCTTGGGCGCTCCGAACGTATAGATAACGCCGATGTAGGCGATGCGGCCGACCTGTTCGCGTTGATAACTATCTGTCAAAGTTGGCGTGCTGACGAAGCGCCGAAATATCTGGCCATTAAAAATATCCGACACCGTGACCACGGCAGACAAATTTGCGCGAATCTGGTGCTTGTAGCCCATGTTTACAAGATTGATTGCGCTAACGTAGCCTTGCGGCGTTAAGCGTTTGTCTGACCGGCTGAAGGATAGCTGTGCGGTGTCGTTCGTCGTCGGACGGTAGTCGAGGTTGGCCTTCGCATTGATCCCAGCGGTGGATTTCACGCCGGGGGCACCAAGCGCTATGGCGTCAATCTGGCTGTAGAACAGATTGCCGCTCAGACCGTAGGACAGTCTGGGCATGACGTACCCGTTTGCCATGACTTCAAGCCCGCTAGAGGTGTCTTTCGGCAGGTTCGCCTTGGTAATCAGCACGACCTCGGGGCTCAGCACCTGCGTCACGTCCGTGACGCTGTTGCGATTTCGACGCAGATAACCCGTAAACCCGTAGTTCAAGTTCCTGGCGTCAACGTTGTACCCGACCTCGAAGGACTGCGTATCCTCCGGCCTGAGGTTAGGATTGCCGGCCCGCAGGTTTTGCGTATCCTGACTGTAGATGAACGGGTTCAGTGCTTCCGGATCGGGACGCGTCACACGGCGGCTGACAGTCGCTGATAGTGTTGATTCCTCGCTCAGCCGGTGCTCCAAATGCAGATTCGGATAGGCCCGTGCGTAACTGTGCTCGGTTGCACCGCTTCCTGTGATCTGGGGAAATGAGTCCGAGGTCTGTTCCAGGCGTAACCCGGCCTGCAGGTTCCACGGGCCCAGAGCCGCAAAATAACTGGCATAAAGGGCGTGGATCCTCTGCAGAAAGGAAAAGTTATTGGTAATTTCGGGATTCAGGACCAGCTGTCCGGTGACCGGATCGATGGTGTCGCCGGAATTGTCAAAATCGTCGTTATCTTCCTCAAAATCATAGCCGAGCTTCAGACTTTGGTTGGTCGATAGCGGTACAGCATAGTCTGCGCTGAATTCCGTCGTTACCAGATTGAGATTCAGGTTCAGGTCGTCGTAGCTCGGGATCTCGACCGGCACTGTGTAAACATCTGTATAGGCGTAGTGCTCGCGCTCATGCACGCTGGAACGTTGCAATGCGAAACTCAGCGTCTCGTCAGGACGCGCCAGTTTTTGCTCAAAATGCAGATTCTGGTCGCTGTCCAAACGCCATTCGTGGCCATTACTATAGCGATTCGAAATGCTGGTCGGCAGTCCGATAGGAAATGCGCTCTCATCGTACTGATCGAAATTGCGATCGCCGCTGCGTTCACGTTGGTTGAACGACAGCCCCACAGATTGACGATCATTGAGGCGATAGTCCATCCCCGCTTTGACCGATGGCGTGAGTCGTCGCACGTGTTCATCGACGTCCTCCTGGCTGAGAACGAGCTGATTCGTGCCTGGGCCGATAGCGCCACGGTTGTCGGTGAGGACACGCTGCCGCTCATCCTGACGCAGACCGAGGCCGCCCGACAGGTTTAGTTGATGGGTGCCGTAATTTGCATTAAGACTCAAGACGTAGCGATGGTCATTACCCACGCTTGCCTGGGCCGTACCTGACGAACCGGCTTGGCGAGTCCTCTTGGTGATGATATTGATGATTCCGGCAGATCCCTCGGCTTTGAACTGGGCGGGTGGGTTGGTGATGAGCTCGATCTTGTCGATGTCGCTCGCTGGGAACTGCAGTAGGCCGTCACCGGCCGCAGCGCCCGACAACTGAGCCGAAGGTTTGCCATCGATCAGGATCGTGACGTTGCTGTCACCACGCAGGCTCACGATGCCATCTGCATCGACTTCGACCGATGGCAGTTCGTTCAAAATATCGGCGGCCGTCCCAGAGGTGCTCTGAAGATCGCCCGAGATCTCGTACACTGTACGGTCGATCAGTCTTTGAACCGGCGATTTCTGCGCGGTGACCACAATAGGCTCCAACGCGTCCGGAGAGGGTTCGGGGCCCGGTTGCGGTGACGCGTAGGCTGGCAGGCACGGATTTGTCGCAGCGGCCACCATAGCTACGTGTGCGAGCCGCCTTAGACCCAAATCCATTGCGCTTATGGGCTGCCGCTGCCCGGCAGTAGAAAATTAAAACCCCTGACGCTGGCTCGATTAGGACAGGTCACATGCGCTACTCCCTTGAGGTCAGACATACAAGACGACGTGGCTTCGAGCGCCAGCGGCGCGTCTGAAGGAGTATAGGAAGGCAATTCTTAGGCCAGTATTAACAGGCGACCACGACCCCACTCGCCCGCGGGGGGCGCCTTTGCCGCTACGGTCCCGCGATCGCCCCAGTGGCATGCACTGCGGCCGTGGCCGCCGGCGATTCGATGGCTGTCATCGCCACAAAGCGAACCTCGACATCCAATCCGCCGAGCTTACCTGGACTGGTCAGTTCGACATGCGCGCCATGGCGCTTTGCAATCTCGCGGACGATAGCGAGACCCAGCCCGCTCCCGTCTACATCCGAGCCGCTGCGACGAAAAAATCGGTCAAAAACGCGTCGGCGATCGGTTGCTGGAATGCCCGGGCCGTTGTCGCTCACGGTAAGCTGGGCAACGCCGTCGGCCATGCCCGTGACTAGATCAATACGGCCGCCACGTGGGGTGTACTTGATCGCGTTGTCGAGTAGATTGCGCACCATAATGCGCAAGCCATCGGCGTCTGAGCACACGGGCGCCATCTCGCCTGCGGCGATTCCCACGTCGCTCAGTTGCATCAGAGCAGTCGCTTGGGCCTCGGCTACCGCCTCCGCTGCCACTGCGGCGAGATCGACCACCTGAAAGGGAACATGCGGAGCATCCGGTGACTGCCTCGCGAGCGTCAGTAGTTGACGGGCAAGGCGAATACAGCGGTCCAGACCGTGCCGAAGATCCTCACGTGCTGCATCTCGACGCTTCTGGGTCTGCGCCCGCTCGAGCACCTGGAGGTGCACCTGGACGGCGGTCAATGGCGTGAGCAACTCATGGGCCGCATCCGCGACGAACGTCTGTTGGGCGGCCAACGCCCGCTCGAGCCGCCCGAGTAGATGATTCAGCGCCGCCGCGACCGGCGTGATCTCGGCCGGGAGGCCGCGCGTGGTGACCGATTACAGCGCTCCCGGCGAACGCTGCGCCACCTCCTGCGCGAAGCGTCGCAAGGGGGAAAGCCCGCGCCCGATAAGGTACCAGACCAGTGCCGCGATCATCGTGACCATCACTGCCAGGGGCAGTAGTAGTCGTCTCTCGATCTTGCGCGTGGCCTTTACGCGCACGGCGATCGGTTGCGCCGCGCTGACCCAAACACTCTTGTCGGTGACGCTATAGATTCGCCATCGCCTGCCCCCGACCAATTCTGTCGCGTAACCGACTTGCACAGGCCGCCGCTCAGCGATTGCCGACTGAGGAGTGTCTGATTCTCCGGCGAGAACGAGCGGTGAAGAGAAGCCTCCCTTCCACACGGTGACTACGATATCCTGCCCCGGGTCGTCGTGTGCCTTGGCGAAGTCTGGTTCGAGCCCTGCGGGAGCCCGAAGTGCACCCCCCGCTTCACGAGCGAGTTCAGCGTCGTACAGCTCTCCCAGTTCCTCTGCGAGTTCGCGATGAACGGCGTAGGTACCAGCGGCCACGACCGATACCACCGCCGCCAGGATTGACACGACCAGAGTGCAACGCAGCGAGATCACGGGCTTTGTGGAACGCAATAGCCGACGCCGCGCACCGTCCGAATGCAGTCGACGCTGATTTTCTTGCGCAGCGAATGAACGTGGACGTCTATGGTGTTGCTCTCCACAGCATCGCCCCAGCCGTATAGCTTGTCACGTAACTGCTCACGCGACAGCACAGCGCCAGGCCGCTCGAGCAACGCGAGCAGCAGATGGAACTCTCGCGGTTGCAGCTCGACGGGCTCGCTATTGAGCTGCACCTGGTGCGTGCTTGGGTTCAGACTAATACCTCGATGGCGGATGATCGCATCGACGCGACCAACTCGACGCCGTAGCAGGGCGCGAATGCGTGCGGCCAGTTCGTCGAGGTCAAAGGGTTTGATGAGGTAGTCGTCGGCGCCGGCATCGAGTCCACGTACCCGGTCGGATGGCGCGTCACGCGCCGTCAGCACCAATACTGGTAATCCATGCTGTTGGTTGCGAGCCTCCCGAAGCACGACCAGCCCATCGAGTTGCGGCAGCCCGAGATCCAAAATCGCCAGATCGTGTACGCCGGATGCGATCTGCAAGCGCGCGGCCACTCCATCACGCACCCAGTCGACAGCGTAGCCCTGATCGCGCAATGTCTGACTGACGCCGCGGCCAATCAAACTGTCATCCTCAACCAGTAAAAGTCGCATTTCTAAATGCCCAGATCGCAGGCTCCTCGTTGCCCAACGGGCTCGACCCGAACTGATCGCGGCGCGGGCAGGCATGTGCTCGCCCGCGACGGCGACCGCGCGATCGCCGCAGAGCCAGGCAATAGTCGCGGCGGCCGGCTACAGGCCCGCCGTGAGTGTCACCTGAAAGCTGCGTCCTGGAACCCGAAACCACACGGAGTCGCCGCTATTGTCGGTACCAACCCAGTAATACAGCGACGAGTTATCGAAGATGTTCTGTACCGCGAACCCTATGCTAGCCTTCTTCACAACGCCGGCCGATTCCAGGAACGTGTAGTTCACCGCAGCTTCGGTGGTCGAATAACCGCCCTGCCGGATGGTATCCTCGCTATTGCCGTAGCGCACACCCACGTACTTGTCGATCACAGAGCCCTGCAGTCGTCCCTGTTTGTAGAACAGGCCGAGCGCAGCCGTTTTCTCCGGCGCATCCGGAACCCAGGTGTCATCCGACGTGAGGTGGGCGCTGTTCCAGGACGCGTTGCCATAGACGCTGAACCCTGCACCCAGTACGTAGGTCGCCTCTGCCTCGACGCCTCGGTATGCCACGCCACCTTCGTTGTAGAACACGGTGACACCTTCGCCGGTCGCGAAGTGCTGAATCAGGTTATTGAAGTTGATGTAGTACGCATCGACGGCCACCGTGAGCGCGCGACTGGTCCAGGCGGTGCCGACCTGTGCGTTGGTGGTGCCTTCCGGATTCAAGGTGCTGCTCTGGGCCGGATTGGTCGAGTACAGCACGTTCAGATTCGGCGCCAGAAAGCCCTTGGACCACTGCGCATAGGCCGACCAGTTATCCGCGAGCTTATAGTGCACATCGAGCGAAGGCAGATCGCGCGTCCAGGTCTTGTTGTAGCTCAGGGGTTGCAGCGTGTTTTGGTTGACCGAGGCATCCAGCACGCGTTCGAAGCTGACCTCCTTAAGACCGCCGGTCACATCCAGTGCCGTCGTGGCGTGCCATTCATACTGTATGTATCCCTGTGCGGTGAATAGTGCGTCGTGCATGATGCGGTCGGCTGAATTCTGCGCGGTCGCCGGACCGGCATTGCCGAGCGCGGTCGGGTTGTAGGCGTCATTGTCGCTGAAATCCTCTTCGATCAGGGCACGGTAGTTCGTCTGATGGTCGTACCAGAAGCCGATCTGCGCCTCACCGGGCCCGAAATCGTGCGCCAGGCGGAAAATGTCGCCCACGGAACGATAGTTGTTGGTCAGCCGCTGGCCCGGGACGTCGTCAGCACCGTAGAGAGTGCCGTTGGGAAACTCGCCGGGCACAACGGTACCGCCCGGAGCGGTGCCGTAGACGTCTTCGCCGTTCCAACCATCGTGGTAGTAGGCATAGGTGTAGAGCTTATTGTTGATGGTCCAGCCTGCGACCTTGGAGAGCAGTCCAATGAATTCGAAATCGGTGGTGATCTTATCCAAGTTGTAGCCGTAGTAGGACTGCGTACCCGGATCCGTGTTGTATGCGAAGTTGCTGCCAAAGGCGTTAATCTGCGCCTGGGTCGCCCCAACCGGCGGATTCTGCGCCAGTTTGTTGAGATTAGAGGCGAAGGTGATCGTGGTTGAATCGCCGAGCGGCTGCACGATCTTGGCGAAGGCATTGGTGCGGTCCAGATTGGCATTGCTCAGATAACCATCCGAGCTGACCGTCTGCACGTCGAGGAAGGCGCTGGTACCACCCCACTCGCTGATCTCGCCGGTGTCATAGCGCAGCGATCCGAGCCGAGTGTTGAAGCTGCCGTCGCTAAGAATCGCGGAGAATCCCCGGTCGCGCTTCGGGTCGGCGGACTGTACAGCCACGGTTCCGCCGAAGGTCGCATCGCCGAGCACGGAGGCGTTGCCGGGACCGCGGTCAACGACCACGTCACCAATATTCATGGCCATGAAATAGGAGGTGGAGTGGTGCGTGAAGTCATTAGAGTCGCCCCACGGAATACCGTCAAAAGTGACATTGAATTGGCCGTCCTGAAAGCCGCGGATCGACGTCGACAGGTTTTCCATCAAGCCTGGGCCGTTGGGATCCACGGTCCACACACTGGGCGTCAGGGCGATGATGTCAGTGTAATTGGACGCGGGAGCTAGATTCTGCTGAATAAACTCGCCGCTCACGATCGACTGTGGCTCGGTCGCAACGAGCGAGCCCTGCGACGGTGATTGTTCGGGCCCTTGCAGCGTGTGGGCAGTCACCACAACCTGCTCCAGATCATTGACCCGCGATGGATTGACGCTGTCGTCGTCGGCGCGAGCCACCTCGGCGCAGCCGATGAGCAATGCCACAGCGACGGCGTGCCGGATCAGAAAGCGACGGTCGGCCAGGAGGTTGGACATGATTATTCTCTGTGAGTGGGTCGACTGTCGGACAGTCGTGATTCAAGCCAGATTCTGCAGCCTTTTCTTTGCATATTTGTTGCGCTGTTATTGCAGACGTATGACCACATGGGGGTCGCGGCGGCGCCCTCACGTCTCTCAGAGCGACTCAGGTGTGTTGGTAAACTGCTGGGTAGTGAATTGCCGCCCAGTCATGAAGGCGGATCGGATGCTCGCGCGAGCGCGGCCTTCGGCATTGGCGAGCACGCCGCGGTTGCGGCGCAGTGCAGCGGTGCGGTGGCGTGTCTCAACGGCGGGGATGTTGCGCGAATCTGACCGGTGTCATGGAAGTCGAGCCAATGCAGCGACGCGTGATGCGGGGGCCCGCCCTGAGTCCCTTGAATTGGGTCAATCGCTATTTTAGGCTAGGCGTCGCCGATGACTCGAATCGATCATTGATGATCCACGCGCCAGGGGATGATGCATTGAAGTCAGTCAGCCGATGCATTTCGCCTTTGAGCTGTGCGCCATCAAGCTCGAAGCGCAGGTAGTGGAAATTGGGAAACGTCGGACCCTGATATCGATCGGCGAGTGATCGCGTAAGCTCGGACGGCTTTGCGCCACCGCCGCCGGACACCAGGTACAGCACGCCATCGTGCTCAAAGCGCTCGTAATTGTGCACGTGCGCTGCGCAGACGAGGATCCGGATTGATGGCGATTGGCGGGCGACCGAGGCGAGGTAGACGGCCAGGGCCTGCTCGTTCGGCCGGGAACCCTGGGGTGCGTCCGTGAGCGGCGGATGGTGCAGCAGGATCAGCACGAAGCCGACAGCAGCGTCGAGCCGCTCGAACTGCTGTTCGAGCCAGACGGCTTGCTCACTGCCAGCGAGCAGTGAGGCGTCGCTGTCCAGTGCCAGCACGCGGATTCGACTTCCCAGCGCGACGGAATACCAGCGCCGGCCGCGCAGCGGCGGAAATGCTTGCCACCAGTTCTCCAGACACTGCGATTCCGCACACTGTTGAAACTCATGGTTGCCGAGCGCGGGATAGACGCGCAACTGCTGCTCTCGCCAAGCCGTGGTTTCCTCGCGGTACACGTGATAGTCGTCCGCTGTACCGCCGTGCCAGGGCACATCGCCGGTCAGAAAGAGCGCGTCGGGCCTTTCCGCGGCGATCGCGGCTACGAGCGCGTGCCGCGGACCGGGCCGGCTGGCCTGCATTTCGCTGGTATCGGTGAAACGCATGTCGCCGTAGACAATGAACACCGGCGGCCTACGCAGCGCTGAGTCGGGCACCGTGAAAAGCTCCGCTGCCTGTGCACTCGGTGTGGCCGCCTGTCTGAACTGACTCGAGTGTGTGCACGCCGCAAGCAGAAGCAGCGGCAACCAGCTGAGTCGTGCCGAAAGATCTCTTTTGCGCATTGGAGGAACCATTGGTGCCTGAGCAGTCAGACTGGCGGCCGCCCGATCTTATCCAAAAACCTGTCGATCATCGGACTTTTGACCGATCTATAAATCAAGCGCCTGCACTAAGGGCTGTCAGCGAGCGGTACGGTCGCCCGCAAAGCTCGGCCACATCCGTCTGAGCACGCCATCGTGTCGGATGAAAGCTTTCTATCCCTCGCCGCATCACGTCCTGATTGCTCCCGAACCGTGTCTGTCGGTATGTGACAGTTGTATTGCAACCCGCTCACAAACCTCTCGGCGAAGCAACGCCGTCCACCGCGCTCCGATGTTCCATGGTCGCTCAGCGCGGCGTTCGAGAATCGACCAATGCAGCAGTGCGCAAAATGCTCCAATTTTTGGCGAAGACGATCCTATTGCCTCAAAACCGTTAAGTCCGACAGGCTCCTAGGGAGCGGAGATATTTGTGCTTAGCCACCTCGATCCTACCTCAGCGTTGGCAATAGGACTTTTAATCTTTGCGCTCGTAATGGTGATCATGTTCGAGGCGACTAACGGTTTCCATGATGCAGCGAACGCCGTCGCCACCGTCATCTACACAAAATCTCTCCAACCTGGCGTGGCGGTAGTTCTTTCCGGCCTAATGAATTTTGTAGGCGTCCTGGTTGGCGGCATCGCAGTTGGTTACGCACTGGTTGAGTTGCTTCCCGCAGAGGTGCTGTCTCCCCCAGACGGCGGTCCCGCGGTGGCCATGTCGGTGTCTCTGTTTGTCGCCGCATTATCATGGAACATCGGAACTTGGTGGTTCGGCCTCCCCAACTCGAGTTCGCACTGCCTGATCGGCGCCTTGATCGGTGTCGCCCTGGGTAACGCGTTGGCGCGCTCGCGCAGCATAAGCGAAGGCGTGCACTGGGCTCAGCTGTGGAAAGTGCTGGAAGCGCTCGCGCTGTCTCCCATTTTGGGCTTTGTCTTGGCTGGGGCGCTGTATTTCTTGTGCCGAAGAACATTGCACGACAAGCACCTCTACGAACCCGCGACTGACACACCGCCGATTTGGTGGATGCGCGGCATTCTCATTCTGACGTGCAGCGGCGTTAGTTTCGCTCACGGCACCAACGATGGGCAGAAGAGCATCTGTCGGTATCCTTTCATTCTGTCAATTTGTCCCTTCATTGATGTCAACTGTACCTTTCGAGGTGTCAGTGGCCTCCACGAAGCCGTGCCAATGGCGCTCGCGGTACGGGGCAGGCCACGCTTGAGCCTGGTGCCATAGCCAGTCCCAGCCGGCGTGGGGTACCGACCCAAAGAACTGGTCCTGCGGTGTCTCACCCAAGCGCAATGTAAGGCGCGGACGTGGAGGCGGAACGTACCAGATTACTTCGAGAACGAGCCACAGCGCGGCCCTTCGCGACGCCGGACCGGCGATATGGCGTAGTTGCAGCCGTCCGTCGGCACGGGGTCTGGCAATGGCCTTTCGATGATGCTCGTTATCAAACAGCGTCGGCGCCAGTGATCGCATGTGCATCGCGTGCTGATCGAGCGTGCGCGCGGTACGTTTTTCGGGGGTCCCCCAGCGCTCCACTGCGAAGGTCAACAGATCTTGCAGCACCATCAGGAATTCGCGTGCAGTCAGTGTGCCGCCCGCACGGGCCGGTGCGATTCCTCGCAGAGCGCAGCCAATGTCGCGCTCGAGCGCAAAGATATGCGCACAGACCGCCTTCTCCAGCGTCGTCAGTGGCGTGATTGATGGCCTCTCGTCGCTATTCTCCCGCGCAGCAGGAATCATTTGCACCAGTGATGTTCCGTGTCGAAGGCATAGTGTGCACGCGGCGCTGCGCCAGGCCGCGCGTTCGAACGATGACATGCCGCGTCGCTGATCGTCTCGTTCGCACCCAGGACATCCAATGCACCACTCATCGCTGACCAGCGTCCATTCGGGTGGGCAGAGTCGATCGAGACCGAGCCTGGATGGATCAATGCGCGTGAGCCGAGCGAGGTGCCGTAGCTCCTGCAAGTCCAAATTGGATTGAACCGGATGCCTGTACCGGGCATGCCGTTCGGCAAACGGGCCGACGCCGAGTTCGTGCAGCAGTTGCCAAGGTTCGAGTCCATAAGGCCTCGCCAGCCGTCTCAGCCACGAGTACAGCGCTTCGGACCGGTACGGCGGCGGCGCGAACGGTAACAGCCCCCGCTCCGTCACGTCAGATCTTGCCTCAAGCGCGCGGCAGCGGCTTCGATTCCGGCCTCGTCAATGAATTCCGTGCTTGTCCGAATCGCCTCCACCGCGGCCAACGACAGCACCCGAGTGACGGGCCCGGTAATGCCCTCCGAGGCCTGGAGTATTTTCTGAACAATGCCGCGCCCGCCCAGACTCGAGGACTTCCTCAACGGATAGAGCCTCCCGAATGCGCAGACAAAGTCGCGGAAGTCATCACACTCCGTCCAGCGCGGAAGGGAAAAGGGATCAAATCGCCGGCGGATCTGCGGATCCGCCTCAAAGGCATGCCTCGCCTCCCCCGTTCCCACAGCGACGATACATATACGCAGATCGTTGGCGATCGACTTGATCAGATTCAGCGACAATCGCTGTTCGCGCGCGCTGCCTGCCAAGAGCTGGTGAACTTCCTCGACAATCAATACTTGGGTGCGCGCCATGGTCAACGCGTCCAGAGCGGACCGCTCGAGTGCACCGACCCGCCAGTGGGCGCTATAGGGAACGCCGAGCTCATGGAGGATTCGGGTAAAGAAGCGCCGATCATCCGGGCCCGAAGGCATCTGCACGATGACCACCGGTCGATGCTCGACGCCCGAACCACGGTCAAAAGTCGGCGGATGCAAGCGCTGGAGCTTCTCCAGTCACGTTGAGCTCAACGTGACTGGAGAAGTTCACCCGCACTCATCGGCCCGGTTGGGATAACAAGCGAGGCGTTGAGATCCGGCCGGTGCTCCTCGTACAGATGCCACCGGCACCCGACGAGCGGCGCCTGTATGCCGCATGCCTCGGCGCCTTGAACGCCCCTCACCTGCACAGCGCCAAGCTGTGGTCACTCGAGCAAGTGGCGCTGTCCCTGCTGCAGCAGATCTCCGTGCGCGCGCTAATTGTCGATGAGGTCCAACATGTGCTAGCGGGTTCGCAGCGCGAGCAGCGCCGCGCGCTCAATGTGATCAAATCCCTGGCTAATCACCTTCGTGTCGCTGTGATCGCCGTCGGCACGCGCGATGCGCTGCAGGCTTTTCAGACCGATCCGCAGATGGTCACGAGATTTGAACCGTTCGAGCTGCCCCGCTGGATCGAAACCGATGCGTTTCGATCCTTTCTCAACGCCCTGCAGCGCGAGTTACCGCTGCGCAAGGCCTCGAGCTTAGCCGATCGAGATTGCACACAACTGCTCCTGCGTCGCAGTGACGGTATCACCGGTACCGTGTGTTGGATCGTCGGCCAGGCGGCTGAGGAAGCCATTCGCTCCGGCGCCGAGTGCATCGACGTGGCCCTCATCGACCGCGTCAGCCAGCGGCTGCGTGCCCTGCCCCATTGAGCCATGCGCGCCCCGCTCCCGGTCTGTCCTCGCCCCCTCGCCGGCGAAGCCCTACGGTCCTGGCTCACGCGCGTCGGCCGGCCGTACTCGCTATCCGCCGAGGACCTGGCCCAGTGCCTCAGCCTCAATTCTCCCGGCGACACAGTCGATGCCGTGAATATCGTGTTGCTCGCCGAATGTGCACGAGTGCCCATCGCGCACGTCACTGCGCTATTGAGCGGGCCACCGTCTTGGACGCTACGAGAACGTCACGCCTGCGTCGTCTGCTGGCGATGCCTGGCCGAGGACCTGCAGCGGCGTGAGCCCGTTCACCTGCGCAGCATATGGCGTCAGGCCTGGCGGGTGTTCTGTCCACAACATGCGGCGCGGCTCGACGTGGCTCCTGTGCGCAGTCTGTTTCCCCGCCGTTCCCGGCGCAGTCATCCCCGGGGTCGTGTGCCGGAATTCATCCACCGCCACTTGCAAAATAGTAGCGCTGAAGCGCCGCATCAGCGCGGCTTAGGCAGAGAGGCGATTGTCGGGGCGATTCAGACGATCGAGAACGCCATCACCGGGGCGCTGTGCGGCACCCGGCCTGAAACGGATTGGGGACTTCTGTCCGCAAAGGAGTTCCTCAAGATCATTTCTGATCTGACGGCCTGGGCGCTCTCCAATTTCGAAGCATTCCGCGCGCAGCCGCCGGCGGCACAATTGCCATCGATCGTCAGCATGAGCAGCCCCAAAATCTTTACGCCCCCACGGCGTCTCCTTGCGCCTTATGGCGGTGAACGCAGTATCCGGACGTTGCCACAGTCGCCTCACCCTGGATTGAGATGCGGCGCGCTGTGGTGGGCTTACGCATTGATGGCGCAGGGCCATCCGGCCACCAAGCTACGCCGCGATCCCCGCGATCGACAACAACACTTTCTGCGCGGTCGCACGCCTGCAGGGTTGGCCTGGCTCCACGCCCGCATGGACGCGTGGCCCGCCGACTACGTCGCCGATCGCTGGGTCGACCTGAGTCAATGGCTCATGCCAGGTTTGGCGCCGCTGCCATTTACTGACACGATTCGAGGTACAAATCGAGCAGTTACTGACACGAACCTCTGACAAAACTGCCACGATCCTCTGAAAGCGACATCCAGAGACATTGCCATGGAGGCCCACAGCCGCTCCCGCCTGCGATGGCACGCGGCTATTCGCCGACGTAGCTGACCCGCCAGATCGAGTTCGAGCCGTCGTCAGTCACCAACAATGAGCCATCGAGCGTGACGGTAACGCCTACGGGACGGCCCCATACCTGACCGCTCGCGAGTACGAATCCGGTGAGGAAGCCCTCGTATTCTCCGCTAGTCTTGCCGGTCTGGTGCAGCGGCACGCGGATAACCTCGTAGCCGGTGCGAACGGACTTGTTCCAAGAGCCATGCTCGGAGGCGAAGATGTCTCCCTGGTACTCATTCGGGAACTGCTCGCCCTGGTAAAAAGCAATCTGCAGAGGGGCGTTGTGCGGCTGGAGCAACACATCGGGCGTGATGACCCGCTCGCGCAGTTCCGGATGCGTGCCAACGTGACGGGGGTCCTGGTGCGGGCCCATGTACCACCAAGGCCAGCCGTAAAAGCCGCCCTCGTGAACCGAGGTGATGTAGTCGGGCACGAGGTTGTCACCGAGGCCGTCGCGTTCATTGACGGTGGCCCACAATCGACCGGTGCGCGGATCAACGGCCAGGCCCGATGGGTTTCGGATTCCGGAGGCATATACGCGCATGTGCGAGCCATCGGGGTCGAAGGCCAGGATATCTGCGCGATACCTTTCCGCTGGAGTCGTGTCAGGGTCGTCGATATTCGATCCTGAGCCTACCGCAACGAACAAGGTCTTGCCGTCGGGAGAAAAGACGACGTCCCGCGTCCAGTGCCCGCTACCGTGCGGAAGGTCGACGACGTGTTCAGGGACACCGGTTGCCTCAAGGTCACCGTTCGTGTACGGAAAGCGCACAACCGAGTCGGTATCTCCCACGTAAATCCACTTCGGATCTGGGCCGGCGGGATAGAAGGCGATGCCGTACGGCTTATTGAGCTTTCCCGCGAAAACGTCGGAGCGCTCAGGCGTGCCATCCGCGTTCAGCCCGCGGAAAGCGCGGATCTGCCCGCCGCTGCTTTCCGCGACGAAGACATCGCCATTTGGCGCCACACGTATGACGCGCGGTGCCGCGAGACCCTCCGAGTAGAGCTGGACCTTGAAGCCGTTGGGAGCCTTTGGCCACGCGTCGGCCGGGCGGGCGACGATGGTCGGTGCGTTGCCGGCAGAGCTCGTCACAAACGGCGCGGGCAGATCGCTGACCGCGATCTTGTGCACCGTGCCTGGCACCTCGAACCGGAAATCAGTGAACGGTGCCGGCGGAGGCGGCGCCGTAATCGACGTCATGGGTGCGGCAACGGGCGCCGGGGCAACGATGGGTGTGCTGACCAACGTCTTCAGATAGGTGACGAGCTGCCAACGCTGCTGTTCGGGTAGCGCAGCCCATGCGGGCATCGCGCCGCTGTTGGATCCTTTGGTGATGAACCAAAAAACCTCGCCGTCCAGCACAGTCTGCACCCGCCCATGCGCCAGCGCCGGAATATTGCCGGTCCCTTCCGCGCTGCGCCCATGACACACGGCGCAGTGGGCCGTGTAGAGGTCGCCGCCGGCTTGTGCCGCCGACGCCTGACCGCGGAACGGGTTCTCGAGGCTCGCGGCCGAAAGGGGGGCATGGTGAAAATCGGGCGGATCTGCCCACCCCACCGCAGCCGGCAGTAAGCCCACGAATCCACTGGTGATCATGACAAGCGCTGGCCGCCAGCCCGGCCGAGCGAGTACGTTCCTTACGGCGTGAAGCACTCCGTTGGAGTGCCCATCCCAAATAGGCGCTTTCACTATCGGTCTCCGAATGCGATGAGAGTCGTGACTGCTGCGCATCGTCGGTCGCGCAGCACTCGAAGCCTTCACGGGCGTCTCCGGATAAATCGTCAAACATTAGCGACGCTGTTGACGTTAGGCATGGCTCGTAAACGGCGTATTTCGTCCGCGGGGGTGCCACATTTCGTTTGCAACACCCATCCGTGGCATCGCGCGCACGCGCGCCGCCCGCAGTCCGGGTGGGTCGAATGACGTCGGAGACCCAACCTCATCGATAACGTGGCGGGCCAATATCCCACCTCAGGGTGCGGGTACTTTTGGTGTCAGAAGTAGCGCTTGTAACAATTGGATGAAGCAAATTCAGTGGCTTACATGCGCTGCGTTTGCACCTTCCACCTCTTGCTCAAGATCCGACAAAGCCGCGTTGATCAATCAATAGGTTGCGCGCGTGTCTGGTGCAGTGCCGAAGAGAGACCGTTACTTTTGGCAAAGATTAAGTACACGCACCCTTACCGGGTGAAGGCGGATCGAAAAGGGTC
>ODAK010002045.1_pt1 | contig 21435 bp, 21 predicted proteins | sample 1539591 | NCBI WGS metagenome assembly ODAK01 (sample SAMEA3539303, study PRJEB22396) | soil metagenome | biome: tundra; feature: field; material: soil | place: USA | collected 2010-05 | depth 0.15 m | reverse complement strand
AGCTCACGTGTCTCGGCCTCGGGGTGGCGCTCCAGCTCGCGGCGCTCGATCTCCAGCTCGCGCTGCAGAAGCTCCGACTGCGCGGCCATCGAGACGTATTCGCCGGCGGCCATGGAGAACGCACCGGCCACGAGGCCCGCAAGGCCCGCGAGCAGGACGACCGAGGAGGCGGGATTTGCTCCGGCGACCCCGAGGATGAGCGAGATGTTGGTGAGCAGGCCGTCGCTGATACCGAAGACCGCGGCGCGCGCGGCGCCACCCTGAAGGTCACGGTGGTGGGACCGTTCGTGCGGCTGGCGAAGACCGCCCGCCTCACCGGCAGGAGCAACCGTCTGTGCCATGGAGACAGTATGCCGACGTTTCGAGATCCCGCGTTCCCGCTTCGGGTATGCCCGAACCTAGAAGAAGAGGTGGTGCAGCGCGATGGTCGGGATGGCGAGGATCGCGATGATGTTCATCACCTTGATCATCGGGTTGATCGCGGGTCCGGCGGTGTCCTTGCACGGGTCTCCGACGGTGTCACCGGTGACCGCGGCGGCGTGGGCCGGCGATCCCTTGCCCCCGAAGTTGCCCTCTTCGATGTACTTCTTGGCGTTGTCCCAGGCGCCGCCGCCGGTCGTCATCTGGAGCGCGACGAACACCCCGACGACGATGGTGCCGAGCAGCATCGCCCCGAGCGCCTGTGCCCCGAGCACGAAGCCGACGATGATCGGCGCGATGATCGGAAGCAGACCGGGAATGATCATCTCGCGCTGCGCCGCCGCGGTCACCAGCGCCACGCACTTCCCGTATTCGGGCTTCGCGGTCCCCTCCATGATCCCGGGAATCTCGCGGAACTGACGGCGCACCTCGGTGACCACGCCCCCGGCCGCGCGGCCGACGGCGAGCATCGCGAGTGAGCCGAAGAGGAACGGCATGATTCCACCGAGCAGGAGGCCCGCGATCACGGGCGGCGCGGTGAGGTCGAAGGTGACCTTGGGAAGGTTGTGGGCGAGCAGCGTGTTGTTGAGGATGTCGGTGTAGCTGGCGAAGAGCACCAGCGCGGCGAGGCCCGCGGATCCGATGGCATAACCCTTGGTCACCGCCTTGGTGGTGTTGCCCACCGCGTCGAGCGGGTCGGTGACCTGCCGGACGGACTCGGGAAGGTCGGCCATCTCGGCAATGCCGCCGGCGTTGTCGGTGATCGGTCCGTAGGAGTCGATCGCGACCACGATGCCGGTCATGCTCAGCAGCGCCATCGCGGCGATGCCGATGCCGTAGAGACCGCCGAGTGATGCCGACGCGAGGATGCCGATCGCGATGATGAGCACCGGGATCGCGGTCCCCTCCATGCCGATCGCGAGGCCCGCGATGATGTTGGTCGCGTGCCCGGTCTGCGACGCCCTGGCTATGGTGCGGACCGGCCAGAACTGCGCGCCGGTGAAGAACTCGGTGACCGCGACGATGAGCACAGTGATCGCGATGCCGATGACCGCGCACCAGAAGAGGTTGAAGACCGGGTGGTCGAAGTGGCTCAGGTAGCCGCCGTTGTTGAGCAGGATGGTGATGAGCAGGAAGCCCGCGAGCGCGATCACGGCCGAGACGAGCAGGCCGCGATACAGCGCGCCCATGATCCAGGTGCCGCGTCCCATGCGCACGAAGAACGTGCCGATGATCGACGCGACGATGCTCACCGCGCCGAGCATCAGGGGATAGAAGACGAACACCAGGTCCGGCTGGCTGCCCACCTTGTAGAGCAGGCTGCCGAGCAGCATGGTGGCGACGGCCGTGACGGCATAGGTCTCGAAGAGGTCCGCCGCCATGCCGGCGCAGTCACCGACGTTGTCGCCGACGTTGTCCGCGATGACCGCCGGGTTGCGCGGGTCGTCCTCCGGGATGCCCGCCTCGAGCTTGCCGACCAGATCGGCGCCGACATCGGCCGCCTTGGTGTAGATGCCACCGCCGAGCCGGGCGAACACCGAGATGAGTGAGGCTCCGAAGGCGAATCCGACCAGGGCGTTGAAGTCCTGGAACACCCCGTAGGCCAGCGCGACGCCGATCAGCCCGAATCCGACCACGAAGAAGCCGGTCACCGCGCCACCCTTGAAGGCGAGCTGGAGGGCCGGGTTGATCCCACCCCGGGCCGCCTCGGCGGTGCGCAGGTTGGACCGCACCGAGATGTTCATGCCGACGTACCCGGCGGCGCCGCTGAGCACCGCGCCGATCAGAAAGAGGACTCCGGTCTTCCAGCCGAGCGTGAACGTGAGGAACAGGAAGATGACCGCCCCGATGCTGGCGATGATCGTGTACTGCCGGTTGAGGTACGCCGAGGCGCCTTCCTGGATCGCCTTGGCGATCTCCTTCATGCGGTCGTTGCCCTCTGGCTGGCGGAGGACCCAGAAGATCAGGTAGACGGCGAAGAGGAGAGCCAGCAGCCCCGCAGCTCCGATGGGCAGCAGGATGGCGCGATCAAGGGTCGGCATTTCTCAGGAGTCTCCTCAGGACAGTGAGTGAGTGCCCGGGCGGCTCTGATCCGCGCCGCCCCGGGGCCGCCGCATTGTACTCGCTCCCGGTCACCGCGCTCACCAACGCATATGCTGCACCGGTGCCGACAGCCCCCGGCCTGACCGCGATCGTGACGGTTGGCGACGAGATCCTCAGCGGCCACACCCAGGACACCAACTCGAGTCTCCTGGCGCGTCTCGCGTTCGCCGCCGGGCGTCCCGTGGCCCGCATCGAGGTGGTCGCCGACCAGCCCGCGGCAATCATCGCGGCGATTCACCGGGCGATGGACGACCCGGACATCACGAGGATTGCCGTCTGCGGCGGGATCGGGCCGACCCCGGACGACCGCACCTTTCAGGCGGTCGCCGACGCGCTCGGACGCCCGCTCGAGCTCAACCCGATCGCGTTCGCCACCATCGAAGCCCTCGCGCGGCGGATGCACGCGGCAGGATGGATTGACAAGCCGGAGGTGTCAGACGCCAACCGCCGCTGCGCGATGGTTCCCGTGGGCGCGACGGTGCTGACCAACCGCCGTGGCATGGCGCCACCGCTGGCGATCGACATCGGCGACGACCGATGGCTGTTCGTGCTCCCGGGCATTCCGCGCGAGTTCGTCACGATCGTGGAGGAAGAACTCATCCCTCGGTACTTCGCCGGCGGGACGGCGCCGGTCGTCCGCGAGGTGCACTACCGATCGGTCCCCGAGTCGGAGATGTCGCAGCCCATGCTCGTGCTCGAGGCGGAGTTCCCCGACGTGACCGTGGGTTCGTATCCGCACGTCGAGCGACGTGAACTCGTCATCCGGCTCCGCGGACGCGAAGCCGAGCGCGTGGATGCCGCTGTGGCCCGGCTGCGCTCGCTGCGCAGCGACGGCTAGAAGAGAACGAAGCGGGTTACCCCGCTGCGATCAGACCTTCTGGAGGTTGCGCGCGCGCGGGCCCTTGGGCGAGTCGACGATGTCGAACGTCACCTGCTCGCCTTCCTGGAGGGCGTCGAAGTCGACGGTGGTCAACTCGGTGCGATGAAAGAACACCTCGTTGCCATCGTCTGCACGGACGAATCCAAATCCACGGTCGGGAATAATCTTCTTGATTCTTCCAGCGGTCACAGCATGTCCTCCAGGACTCTCGCCGACACGGACGCCCACCGCGTTCACGACCACTATGGGAGCGTCCCCTGTCAGCAACGGGAACCCGCAAAAGACCGCGATGGAAGCACCGAAGGATGACGATTTCCCGCCGTTCCGGTGCTCATGGCAGCATAGCAGGGTATTCCCGTGAGCCGCGTTCCCAGGCCACGCGGAGTTCGTGCAGGCTCTCGGGAAGATTCGCGTAGTAGTCGTCGACGTCGATGCGCTCGGGCCACGGGCTTGCCACCGAACACTCGCGCTCATGACGCGCCTCGTCGACCCAGACGCTGCCGAACGCTGTCTCTGCTCCCGCGGCATCGACGACGCCCGAATCGCGCAGCTGCTCCCGGCGGTCGAACGGCGGCACCTCGGCCGCGCGCGGGCCGGGATTGCTCCACATCGCCGCCATGAGACCTCTGCAACCGCAACCGATCAGCGAGTCGACAGCACCGGCGACGAAGCGACGCGTCAGCGCATCGTTGTCGGTGTCGCTCACCTCATCGCTCGTGTCGGTGCGCGCACTCCCCTGAAGATGCGCCACCAGTGGCGCAGAGTCACTGACCGACTCACACAGCTGCGCGAGAAATGTCGCGGCAGCCGGGTCGCGATCGCCACCCACCTGCGCAAGCGCGCTCGCGGTGAGGTCGAGTCCGAGCACGTCCACCAGACTCGCAACTGTGCCAGGGCGCACCGCGCGCGCGGTCACCAGATCGTCGGCGCTCAACGTCAGCATGCAGCGCTGCTCGCGTTCATGAATCCGCGCGCTGATCAGCGCCACCCAGGTGCGCAGGTGTTCGATGCGCTGCGGTCGCACCCCACCCGCGGGATCGTGGCCGATGTCCCACATGCTGATCGCCGGATGTCCCGCGAACGCGCCGAGCATCTCGTCGATCCATCGAACGCAGACCTCCAGCATCAATTGGTCGGTGTACACGTACCGCGGTCCACCTGGTTGGGTCACCGCATCCGACACGGCTCGCACACCAGGGCGGCGCGCGCCGACGTCGATCGCGTAGGACGGGAGCATCACGCATCCACCCAGCGTCTGCACGAAGAGCACCGGGACGACCCGCAACGACAGGTCGGCGGCGACACTCAGAAAGTGCTCGAAGTTGCGCTGGCGCGCAGGCTCAACTCTCGCGGGTGTGGGCATGAACGCGTCCCAGAGCAGATGCGTCCGCAGCGTGCCATGGCCCGCGGATTTGATGGCGCGCAACTCCGCTTCCGTGCGCGCCGCGTCGTACTCGTGCCACACGTACGGCCCGACCTCGCGCGACCAGTACGTGACGCCGATGTCGACCGGCTGGCGCGTCGCGCTCTGGGATGTCGGGTCAGTAGACGAAGAGGTCGATGCCTCCCGCGACCGTGATGACCTGGCCGGTGATGTAGCGCGCCTCGGGGGATGTGAGGAACACGATGGTGTTGGCGATGTCCTCGGGCTCTCCGGCGCTGCGCATCGCGGTGCGAAGGACCATGCGATCGTTCATCTTCACGTCGCCCATCTTCCACGCCTCGGTGCCGATGATGCCCGGGGCGATGACGTTGGCGGTGATGCCGAAACGCGCACCCTCGAGCGCCATCGATTTGCCGAGCCCGATGACCGCCGCCTTGGTCGCCGCGTAGGAGGCTTGACCGAACCCGCCGAGCGTTCCGGCAACCGACGCCATGTAGATGACGCGCCCCCAGCCTTTTTCACGCATGTACGGCCACGCGGCCTTGGTGCAGTTGAACGCACCGGACAGGTTCACGCGAAGGTCGCGATCCCACAGCTCGTCGTTCTGATGCTCGATCTGCGCGATGTGGTCGAGCGTCCCCGCGTTGTTCACGAGGATGTCGAGCGAGCCGAAGTCCTTCTTGATGGTCGCGAACACCTCGCGCACCTGCTCGCGATTGGTCACGTCCATCTTCATCGCGGCGGATCGCCGGCCCATCTGACGGATCTCGTCGCTCGTCTTCTCCGCGTACACGACGTGCTGCGACGTGAACAGCTGCGCCAGCGCCGAATGTGCGTCTTCCGCGGTCTGCTCGATCGCCGGGTCGGACTCGATGAGGATGTCGGTGACGACGACATCGGCACCTGCGCGGGCGAGCGCGAGGCAGTCGGCCCTTCCCAGGCCGCGCGACCCCCCGGTGACGACGGCGACCTTCCCGGTCAGATCGAACATGCAGCGCTCCTCGAAAGACTGGTGATGCGGCGATCGGAGAGCTTAGCGCTCGCTCCGGGGCGCAGGCTCATGACAGACCCGTGGTGCTGGTCGAATGTCCCCGCAGCGGGACCTACCCTCGACAGCGTGCTGCCGCAACCGCCTCCGTTTGCGCCGGAACCGCCGCCTCTGGCGTCGATGGCGCCATGGCCTCCCGGCTCGCCTCCCCCGTCGAGCCCCCATCGCCGCTGGGGTCCGGCACTGGCGATCGGACTCGTCTGCACCCTCCTGGTGGCCACGGCAGCGGGCTCGCTGGTGATCGCCCGCCTCGTCGCGAGCAACTTTCCGGCGCATGCCGTCGACGTCCCGTCCACACTCCCGCAGACCGCACCGCCCCAGTCCGTGCCGCAGGGAGTGCCGAGCTTGAGCTCGTTGCTCACGGTGCTTGCCTCCACGCCCACGACGCCCGGGGTCACCGTCGACCCGGCCCAGGCAGCCCGCATCGTCGACACCCTCTGGCCGGTTCGCGAGCAGGCGCTCGACACCGACGACGTCAGCACGCTTGCGGAGTTCGAGACGGGCAGCGCGCTACAGGGAGACACCGCTGATCTGGTCGCGATCGCCTGCGGCTGCCCAGCCCCCCGGCCGCGCCCCATCGTGACCAGCAACCTCTTCGTCCCACGGCAGAGCAGCTACCCGTCGTGGTTCATCAGTGAGGTGACCACGAGCCCGGTCGAGGGCTCATCCCCCGACGTGTCGCTGATGGTGATGACCCGCGCTTCCGCGCAGGCGCCGTGGATGGTCTCCCTCGAAACCGGGTACTCGTTCGCCACCGGAAAGGCCTGGGTCGACGCGACCCCGGCATCGATGACAGGCGGCTTCGACCTTCCCATGGCGCCGCGCAACGAGCTGCCGAAAGATCTCGCCGCGTACTACCAGCACTGGGCGGATGACGGCGCATCCCCCCCGACGACCCCTTTCGCATCAGGCGTCTTCACGTCGGCGATCGGTCAGACGCAGGTCACGCTCGACAAGACGCTCGCCGCCGAAGGGCAGGTGCACCACGTGGTGTACTCATACGACCTCGTCCACGATGGTGACTGGGCGGTCGCCGCCAACAACGTCGAGGAGCAGTCCAGCTACGGGTGGGCGCTCAGCTGCGGAACGGTGCGCTACGAGGCGGTCACGACACTCGCCCCCGGCGCGCAGCCCATCGTCCAGCCGCCCGATCTCTCGACCTGGGGATCGACCCTCCCCGCCGGTCAGTACACCAAGATCACGCAGTGGGGACTGCACGAGAGCTGCTTCCTCGACGATCCCTACGGCATCCCGTATCTCGTCCTGGGTCACAACGGCGGCGTGGTCAGATCCGCCAGCGTCAGCGCCGGCGGATCCGTCTGAGCGAAGCCGGGCTCAGCCCGCAGCCGCCATGGGTACCGCGGGCGGGTCCGCGACCACCCTCGGGCGCGCAGCGGTTGCCGTCCGCTCACCGAGCACGTAGCGGCTGATCACCAGGCGCTGGATCTCCGCGGTGCCTTCCCAGATCTGGTAGATCTTGGCGTCGCGCATGAAGCGCTCGACCGGGTAATCCTTGATGTAGCCGTAACCCCCGAGGATCTGGACCGCGTCGACGGTGACGCGCATCGCCATGTCCCCGGCGAACAACTTCGCCATCGAGCCCTCGCCGCGCGAGAGCGGGATGCCGTTCATGGCCATCCACCCGGCACGCCAGGTGAGCAACCGCGCGGCGTCGATGTCGGTGGCCATGTCGGCGAGCTTGAAGGCAATCGCCTCGTGCTTCGCGATCGGCTTGCCGAACGCGACGCGCTGCAGGGAGTAGTCGCGTGCGAACTCGAACGCGGCTCGGGCGATGCCGAGCGCACCGGCGGCGACCATCGGCCGCGTCGCCTCGAGCATGATCATCGCGCCGACGCGTCCGGGGCCGGTCTCCTCGCCGTTCTCGTCGTGGCCGAGGCGCTGATTGTCGGGGACAAAACAGTCCTCGAAGATGACCTGAGCTGTGTGCGACGCGCGGACGCCGAGCTTGCGCTCCTTGCGGCCCTGACGCATGCCCGGCGTGCCCTTCTCGATGACGAAGCCGGCGATTCCGAGCGGTCCATGCGACTTGTCGGTCGTGGCGAAGGCGACCTGGATGTCCGCGATGCCGCCGTTCGTGCAGAACTGCTTGGTGCCGTTGAGCACGTAGCCGCCATCCACCTTGGTCGCGGTCGTCTCGAGCGCCAGGGAGTCCGAGCCGCTGTTCGGCTCGGTCAGCCCCATGGCGGCGATCTTCAGCTCCGGTGCGGTGAGCATGCCGATGTACTTCTGCTTCTGCGCTTCGGTGCCCATCGCGATGATCGCCGCGCCGGCGAGACCGCTCGCGCCGATCGATACCGCGATCCCCGCATCGCCCCAGGAGAGCTCCTCCTCCCTGATCAGGTTGGTGACGAGGTCGATGCCGCCGCCCCCGTACTGCTCCGGGAAGCTGGCGGTCGCGTCAAGCCCGAGGGCGTGCGCCTTGCGCATCACGTCCCAGGGGGTCTCCTCTGCTTCGTCGTAGCGCTCGGCGACCGGGCGCATCTCCTTCTCCGCAAACTCGTGCGCGAGTGAGCGGATCTCCTCCTGTTCGCGGGTGAGCGAGAAGTCGAGTCCCATGATCGTGGTCCCTTAGCGTGAAAGCCGGACCGTGGCCCGGCCGTTGGTCAAGACGCGGTCGCCGCGATCCGAGGACGCCCCCACCTCGAGGGTGGCGACTCCCGCATCGTCGACGCTGACGACGGTTCCAGTGCAGATGATCGTGTCGCCGGGGAGCAACGGCTTGCTGAACCGGCAGGAGAGGCTGAGGAGGTTGGCGTTCCCACCCGCCCAGGACGCGATCGCGTCGGCGAGGATGCCCATCTCGAGCAATCCGTGCGCGATGGTGCCGGGCAGACCCACGGACCGGGCGAACTCGGGGTCGACGTGGATCGGGTTGTGGTCACCAGACGCGTCGGCGTAGGCGTTGATCTGCTCCTGGGTGACCGTTCGGGAGACGGGGGTGACGCTGTCACCGATCACCAGGTCGGACGCTACTGGGGCGGTCATGCCGGCGCCCGCACGATCATGAGCGAGGTGGCGCGGCAGACGACTGTGTTGTCGGCGGGGCGGACGGCCTCCATGGCCAGGCGCACGAAGGTCATCCCGCGCTTGGTGTCAACACTGGTGATCTCCGCCGTGGCGTCGATCACATCGCCGGGGTGCACCGGCGCCGGCCACTCGAAGGACTGCTCACCGTGGATCAGCCCCGCCAGGTCGATGCCGACCTCTGGATCGGTGAAGAGCTGGGCGAGGGTCGGCCCGAGGCAGTAGACCGCGGCGAAGGTCGGTGGCACCGCTTCGGGTTCGCGAACGGGGTCGGCGCCCGCGATCGCCTGCGCCATCGCGCCGGCCGATTCGGGTGCGATCCGCTGGCCTGACGCCGTGTAGCGCCGGCCGACGTGGCTCTGATCAGGCACCGATCCCAACTCTCCTCGACGGGGCGACGGCCCCGGTCGCATCGGTCAGTTCAAAAGTTGACATGCATATCAACTTCTCCTGAACCGAACGATACACCGCAGCCGGGCCTCCGTCAAAGCGAAGCGAGTGACAGCATCAGCGCACCGAATACCAGTCCCTCGGGCAGGGCGGGCAAGAACCGCAGCCTCCGGCCAGCAGGCACTGCCCAGGGGATCCGTCGCCAACTCGACCCCGTGGGATCGGTCGAGGGGTGTCTCTCCGCTTCCATCGAGCGTAGCTCCCCCGGAACAAGAAATCAGCTTGGCGACCGCGCAGTCGCCGCCAGCGCGACGGGCTCAGCGCGGATGTCCCCGACGTCGCGGCCGGCCCAGTTGCGCACCGGCAGAGTGGCAAACGGCCGCAGCCGATCGGGAAGCTCGGCGCCGAGCACGTCGAGCGACTGGAGGACCGCGATCGCGACGACGGGAATCGCTTCGGCCCCTCCTGCCTCCAGCTTGACCGCGATGCCGGGGCCTCCGGGACGAACGACCGCCGCCCAGACCGCGGCACCGCCGATCTTCGCGGTGAGCCGGGTGCCGCCGACCCCGAGCAGCGCCGTGTCGAACCGGCCGGTGCCTGCGACGAGGAACGGATGAGCCGCCATGGCGTCCTGGGCACGCTGGAACGCCGGGTCGGCGCTGGCGGCGGCAAAGCCACGCGCGATCGCGGACAGCGGCGTTCCATAGGTCGTGAGGCCGCAGCCGTCGATGCCGCGCGGCGCCCGTGCGAGATCGACACCCAGCATCTCCTGAAGCGCCCCGCTCACCGCTCGCTGACACGGGTGCCCTGGCTCCAGGTAACCCTCGAGCGGCCATGCCATCACCGAGCACGTCGCCAGCATCGCGGCGTGCTTGCCGGAGCAGTTGTTGTGGATGGGTCGCGGCACGCCGCCTGAGGCGAGCAGGCGTCGCGCGGTCGCCTCGTCGGCAGGGAGTTGGGGACCGCAGCCGAGCGCCTCCTCCGGCACCTTCGCCCTGGCGAGGAGGCCCCGAACGGTGGCGACGTGCTCGTCCTCACCCTGGTGCGAGGCGCACGCGATGGCGATCTCGGCATCACCGACCGCCAGACGGTCAGCCGCGAGCCGGAGGAACGGGAGCGCCTGGATCGGTTTGACGCAGCTCCGGAGCGTCGTCTCGGCATGTGCAGACCCGGCCGATGCCAGCACCTGCCCGAAGGCATCGACCACCGCGACATGCCCTCGGATCCGGGCCTCGACGACCGTCCCCCGCCGGATGGTCGCGAGCACCGGCGGCGCTTCCTCGCTCATGGGCTCACTTTGACGCCGCCAAGCCGGTTCTGGTACGGTCGCCAGCGATCACCGGGGTGGACGGCAATCACCCCGGGCACGACCGTATCACTGCACAAGCGAGGGGAGCAGCGATCGCGACCCACGTTCATCGGTTAGTACGGCACCTCTGGGTAATCGCCACGGCGGCGGTTCTTGTCGTGCTCGTCGCCAGGCCGGCTCAGATGCCCGCCGCACCCCTGCTTCGCAACGACGCCGCCATCCAGATCAACGCGGTGGTGGAGAACTCGACGGCGATCACCGCGATAGCCGTCGAGCCGGTCAAGACCGTCGTGGTGGCGCCCGGCCAGACCCTGGTCACGCTCTCGGCCGCGTACCACGTGCCCACCTCGGCGATCCAGTGGGGCAATCAACTCACCCCGTACGTCGTTCCCACGACGGGAGCGACCCTGCTGATCCCGCCGGGACCCGGTGCGCTCGTCGAGGTCCTCCCCGACGAGACTCCGACGGCCTTCGCGGCCCGGCTGCACCTCGACCCGGCTGTGATCCTCGACTACAACGCGCTGAGCAGCAATTCGCCGATGCTCGCCGGCTCCTATCTCCAGGTGCCCCTCACCCGTGCGCCGACCGGGGCGCTCATCTCGTCGTATTTTGTCGATGCCCAGAACGGCATCCCCTCGGTGCCGCCGCAGAACCCGCTGCACGATGGCTTCCCATACGGCCAGTGCACCTACTACGTGGCGACCCGCCGCGCCGTCGACTGGAGCGGGAACGCCATCAACTGGTGGAACGCTGCCGCGCGCGCCAAGCGCCCCGAGGGACACGTCCCGATTGAGGGCGCGGTCGTTGTCTTCAACATCGGATGGGTCGGTCACGTCGCGTACGTCGAGCGCGTCAACCTCGACGGCACGTTCATGATCTCGGAGATGAACTACCACGCCGACGGCGGCGGATGGGGTCGCGTCGACTACCGCACCATCTCTTCCTCAGACCCGTCGATCCTCGGTTTCATCTACTGAGGCCGTAGCGGCCGATCTGTGGTTTGGCCCGTTGTGCCATTTCCCCCTGCTGAATCCTGCGCAGCCCCGCCCAGCAACGCGGCGGGGCAGTAGGTCGAAACGCTGAGTGCCAGAGAGTGACTTGCCTGGTCGGTGACGCTGCATGGGTACCGACACCTGGGTGCCACCCCCCGAGCGTCTCGAGGGGAAGGCGAGGCGTGCACGATCAGCAAGGGAGCAACGGCGAAGCCTCAGATTTGCGTAGCAAAGAACGGCACAACGCGTGTAAAGCGCCAGGGGACGGGCGGCACTCGGCGAATTTGGCCGCTCCCGAGAGAGCGCGACAATCCGCTTGCGCGAAGGAGGGAGCGGACAAGCTGAGCACAGGGACGCCCGTCCCCTGGCGCTTCCACCACCAAGCGATGGGCCTGCGAAGCCCTACCCTGAGAACCGGTATCCGATCCCCGGAACCGAATGGATGTAGGTCGGCTTCTCGGCGTCCGGTTCGATCTTGCGGCGCAGGCGGTAGACGTGAGCGTCGACGGTGCGGGTCTCGATCTCGACCTCGTATCCCCATACCCGACGGAGGAGCTCTCCGCGACTCATGACCTGACCGGGGCGCGACGCGAGCAGCGCGAGCAGGTTGAACTCGGTGAGCGTGAGCATCACCTCCTCGCCATCGCGAAACACCTGGCGGCGTCCGAGATCGATGGTGAGTCCGGGAAATTCGAAGCGATCGCGAGGCTGCTCCTGCGCGGAGATCTCGCTGCGGCGCAGGTGCGCACCGATGCGTGCCATCAGCTCGCGCACTTCGAACGGTTTGGTCACATAGTCGTCCGCGCCAAGCTCGAGACCGACGACCACGTCGATGGTGTCGCTCTTCGCGGTGAGCATGATGATCGGCACGCGCGCACCCTCGGCACGCAGCCGGCGGCAGACGTCGAGCCCGCTCATGCCCGGGAGGTTCACGTCGAGGATGATCAGGTCCGGGTTCTGCTCGCGAGCGAGATTGAGACCCTCGACGCCCGTTGCCGCCTCGATGAGCGTGTGGTTCTGCGCGCTCGTCGCAAGGCGCACGATTTCGCGACTCGGCTGATCGTCCTCGACGATGAGAATGGTCTTTCCAGCCCCGCTCATCAGACCGGCACCTCGATGAATGTGGAGATGCGCTTCACGAAGTTGGCCACCTCAATTGGTTTGGTGATGTAGCCGGAGCAACCGGCCGCGAGTGCTTCCTGCTCGTTGCCCTTCATCGCGTTTGCGGTCAACGCGACCACGGGCACGCCTGCCGTCTTGGGATCCGCCTTGAGCATACGGGTGAGAGTCAGCCCGTCCATGCCAGGCAACTCCACGTCCATGAGCACGAGATCGTAGACCTTGGACCGCACCTTGTGGAGGCCCTCCTCGCCGTCGACCGCGATGTCGACGTCGAAGCCGCTCCCGAGGAGCACCATCTTTGCCAGGTCGCGATTGCTGGCGTTGTCCTCCACCAGCAGGATCCGGTTGTGGCGATGACCGTTCAGCACCTCAATTCCTGCCAGAGGTAGCCGGAACGTGAATACCGAGCCGCGCCCGGGGTCGCTCTCGAGCGAGATACTTCCGCCGTGGAGTTCGACGAGACGGCGGGTCAGCGACAGTCCGAGCCCGGTCCCCTCGACCTGGCGTGTGGTGGCATGGTCGAGCTGGTAGAACTCGTCGAAGATGCGCTTGTGGTGTTCGGCGGGAATGCCGACCCCGGTATCGCCGACATCGACGATGAGGTCTTCGCTGTCGGCCCGTGCTGACACCCAGACCTTGCCGCCCTGCGGCGTGAACTTGATGGCGTTGCTGAGCAGGTTGTACAGGACCTGCTTGAACTTGCTCTTGTCCGCGCGAATCTCCAGGTGGACCGGCACCACGTCGATGCTCAGGTCGATGTCACGCCGCTCGCTCAGCGACCGGATGACGTTGTGGACCTCTTTGACCGCATCCTGAACACCGAAGCGGTCGTACGAGAGCTCCATACGACCAGCCTCGATCTTGCTCAGGTCGAGCACGTCGTTGACGAGCTCGAGCAGGTGCTTCCCCGAGGCGTGGATGTTCTGCAGGCATTCCTGACGTTGCTGCGGAGTGAGATCCACGAGGTTGTCCTTGAGGATCTCGCTGAAGCCCAGGATCGCGTTGAGCGGAGTGCGCAGCTCGTGACTCATGTTGGCCAGGAATTCGCTCTTGAGCCGCGAGATCTCGGCGATCTGGGCGTTGGCAACCTCGACCTCGCGCTTCTGCGTGGCAATCTCTCCGAGCTGAGCACGCTGCGCGGTGTAGAGGCGGGCGTTGTCGATGCTGATGGCCGCCTGGCTCGCGATGATCCGCATCAACGCCTGTTCGATGCTGGTGAACGGCTGAACCTCACGTCGCGCCAGAGTCAGCGCGCCGACGAGACGCTGCGGGGACTCGAGCGGCATCACCAGACATGACCGCGGTGCATACGCCAGGCCCAGGGTTTTGAAGCGACGATCCTTGGTGGCGTCCGCGACCGAAACGAGCTTGCGGCGTTGCGCGGCCCATCCGACGATGCCCTCACCGAGCTCGAATCGAGCGACCTGACCCAGGTTGTCGGTGAATGGGTAGGTGGCGATAGCGGACAGGGCACGGCCGTCCTCATCGAGGAGGAAGACCGTGGCAGCATCGCAGTCGACGAGGTCGGCTGCGGCCTTGAGCATGAAGTCGATCGTCTCCTTCAGCTCCAGACTCGACGTGAAGAGGTTACCGACCTGGCCCAGAAGGTCGACAATGACCTTGTCGTCCATCGCAGATCCGAGTATACCCGCGAATTTCGGCGCCAGCGGACTGTCGGGCAATTGCAATCGATCCAGTGCAGCGCTCATGACCGGCGCCGTTGCAGCTCTGCGACAAGTGCCGGGAGCACCTTCAGGGCATCGCCGACGATCCCCAGATCCGCGAGTTTGAAGATTGGCGCGTTCTCGTCTCTATTGACCGCAACAATTGCTTTGGCGCCCTTCATGCCGACGGTGTGCTGCATCGCGCCACTGATGCCGAAGGCAAGGTAGACCGCGGGTTTCACCGTCTTGCCGGTCTGACCGACCTGCATCGCATAGGGCACCCAGCCGGCATCGACGACCGCCCGGCTCGCCCCGACGGCCGCATTGCCGAGCGCCGCGGCAAGCTGGTCGAGGAGCTCGAAGTTCTTCGCATCCCCAAGTCCGCGGCCGCCGCTGATGACGATCGGTGCTTCCTCCAGCTTTGGACCGGCCGCGACGTCGGCGACCCGATCGGTCACCCGGGCGGCCTTGTGCTTGTCGTCAATCGGAGTCGTCACCGGCGAGACCGCAGCGGCAGCGCCTCCGCTCGGCTCGGCCACAAACGACTTCGGCCGGATGATCGCCAGCGCGGACGCCCCGCTCTCGAAGCGGGTCGCGACGTTGAGGGTGCCCCCGAAGACCGAGGTATGCACCGAGACGCCGTCGCTGTCGCTCACATCGACGCCGTTGGCGATCACGGGCACCCCGAGCTTGGCCGCCAGCCGGCCGGCCACGTCGCGCGAGTTGTAGGTCATCCCGAAGAGCACCAGATCCGGCTTGTGCTCCGCGATCAGGCTCGCGAGGGCATCGGCAGCCGGGCCGCCGAGGAGCAGCTCACCCCAGAGCGGGTCGGTGCCCGCGAAGAGCGTGGTGGCGCCGTGCGCGCCGAGCTCGGCCGCGGCACCGGCGGCGTCGGGCGCGAAGGCGACGGCCTCGACGGTTCCGCCCAGCGAGCGCGCCTTGGTCAGCAACTCGAGGGCGACCGGCGCGGGCTTGCCGCCCGCGATCTCGGCGAACACCCAGACCTTTCCGAGAGACATCGGTCAGATCACCTTCCTTTCGGCGAGGAAGTCGGCAATCCGCTTGTAGCCCTCGCCATCGTCTTTGATGATCGACCCGGCAGCGCGCTGGGGGGCGGGCTCGACGCCGGTGATGCTCTGGCCGGCGGTGGCGCCACCGCTGCCGTCAAGCCCAAGATCCCCCGCGGTGAGGCGGTCGAGCGGCTTGGACTTGGCACCCATGATCCCTTTCAAAGAGGGATATCGCGGCTCGTTGACCCCCGAGGTGACGCTCACCAGGGCGGGCAGCCCCGCCTCGACGAGGTCGTAGCCGGCCTCGGTCTGGCGCTTCACCTTGAGCGTGGTGCCGTCGACCTCGAGGGTCTTGGCGAAGGTCACCGCGGGGACATCGAGGAGTTCCGCGATCATCTGCGGGACGACACCGGTGTACCCGTCGGTCGATTCGGTGGCTGTGATCACGAGGTCGAACCCCTCACGGCGGATGGCGGCAGCCAGGACTCGCGCCGTGGTCAGCGCGTCGGACCCGCGCAGGGCGTCGTCGGAGATCAGGACGCCCTTTGCCGCGCCCATGGCCAGGGCTTTGCGGACCGCGTCGATGCCGCGCTCTGGACCCATCGACACCACCGTGACCTCCCCGCCCTGCGCCTCGACGAGCTGGAGCCCCGCCTCGACTCCGAACTCATCGCCAGGGTCGAGAACGACCTCAACCCCCTCGCGCTTGAGCAGATGCGTGGTCGGATCGAGCTGGCCGGTCGTGTTTGGGTCGGGGATCTGCTTGACGCAGACGACGACCTTCATGAGTGCCTCCGTGTTTGTCGCCTCGGGATCGAAACTCTAACGCACCCACGGCCGAATGCCCGGATCGGGGCGACCGAGAGCACTCGCCAGGGCGCCGAGATCCACCTGGTCGCCCACCGCAACGCGCACCGCCTGGGGCTGTGTTGCGCTCAGGAGATCGCCCAAAGCGCCCTCGTTCCACCGCGAATCGGCAACGGCGACGATCCCGTAGTGGTGACGCCGCCCGGCGAGCCAGGCGTCCCAGGAAGCGGCCCCGGTCACGGCCTCGATGCCGGTATCCGCGAGCCCGTCAGGCTTGGAGACCGGTTCGCCGTCGAGCGACGCCACGGTCCAGCGTGCCGCCGGCCAGCGTCGCGCGGCGGCTTCAACGATCGCAGACAGGCGCTGCTGCCCCGGAGTGCCGGCGGAATTCGGTCTCGGCCCCGTGAGCACCAGGATTCGCTCGCAGGCCAGGACATCCCGACCGCCGACGATCGCGCTCGGCTCGACCCGCCAGCTTTCCGGCGGGCGGCGGTCGAGGAGGGCACGCCAGCGCGCGCGCAGCAGGCGCCGGTTGCGTTCGATGCGCGTGCTGTGGACTCCTCCACCGCTCGACGCCCCCCGGACGTGCTCGACCACCGACCGCGGTTGGTAGACGACCCGCCCGGGTCCGGCTGTGAGTGCCAGGCATAGATCGACGTCCTCGCAGTACAACGGCGCGAACCGGGGGTCGAACCCGCCGACCGCGATGAAGGCCGACCGGCGGACGAGCAGGCAGGCGGCCGAGGCGTAGTCGACCGTCCGCCGGAAGTTGTACTCGGGGCGGTTGGGGATGTCGCCGTCGCCGTACTGACGGACCCTGGCGTCACGCCAGACGATCGATCCGGCTTCCTGAAGCCGTCCGTCCGGGTAGAGCAGCTTCGGCGCGACGGCAGCCACCGTCGCATCCGCGTCGGCGACGTCGATGAGCGGTTCGAGCCAACCGGGCCTCACCCACGCGTCGCTGTTGAGCAGCAGCAGGTAGCGGCCGCGCGCCAGTGCGGCACCCTGGTTGTTGGCCGGACCGAAGCCGAGGTTGCGCGGATTTCGGAGAATCGTGGCGCCGCCGACGTGCGCCAGCTGATCGACGGTCCCGTCGGTCGACGCGTTGTCGACGATGACGACCTCATACCGGGGCTCGGTCACCTCCGCGAGCAACCGCAACGCCTCCCTGGTGAGGTCCCAGCGGTTGTAGGTGAGCATCACCACGGTCACATCCGGCCGCGCAACCTCGGGAAACCGGATCACGTCCGGCGCCGCTGCCGCCGCTGATACAGCTCCCGGATCGGACGGGCTAGGCGATGCTCGGGTGACGCCCGAAGGTGATCGAGCTCGGCCTGCACGCGCGAGAGCTCCGCCTGCAGGGCGGTGCGCTCATCCACGAGGCGCTGCTGGAGGATGGCCAGTGCCGAGCCGGCATCGTCGGGCGCAACCACCGGTCGCGGCGATCCCGTGGCATTCGGCAGCCGTTCAGCCAGCTCGGCAAGCGCGCCGTCGAGGGTCCGGGCCGCGTCCTCGGTGGTGACCTGAGGCCTGGCCATGAGGAGTGCCGCCACCGCCGTCGGGAGGTCATCGGCGAGCATCGGGATCGCGGGATCGAATCGATGCCCGAGCCGGGCGGCGAGCGCCGACACGGGAGTGGAGAGCGACGCAGCGAGGTGCGCTCCCGCCGGTGAGGTGGCGATCACCGCCGCGGACCCGGCCATCGCCGCCGCGACGTCGTCGAGTCCCACCCAACTGGGCAGGTGGTGGACGCGCTCGGCGCTCAGCCCGGGCACGTGGAGGATCGAATCCGTCGACGGCTGCCAGGTCGGAGCGAGGCTCACCACCACCACCGAGAGCTTGGGATCGGTCCGAAGCGCCGCGCTGATCACTTCGACGATCTCCGCGGCGGGCGCCGAGCCGATGTGGCCCGACTCGACCTCCACGACCACCCGGCGTCCCGCGGGAATGGCCCCGCACAGACGAAGCAGGTCGGCACGGCGGCGGAGCATCTCGGGCGGGAAGAGACCTCCGGCCAGCAACACGGGGTCTCCGGATTGCACCGCGGTCCCGCCGAGCCGCTCCTGTGTGGCCGGGTCCCGGGCCCACACGTCCTTGCCCTCGAGGGCGGCGAGGTCCGGATCGCCACCCGTCGAGCCCACCGCGAACCAGGTGACCGACGGCGCGGCGTCAGCGCCGCCTCGCGTTCCGGAGAGAGCGAGGGTGGCGACGCCGCGATCGGTCATCGCCTCGTCCGGCACCGGGTAGCGCGCAGCCCAGTGCTGGTCGTCGCCGAGCACGTCGCCGGCGATGATCAGCGCGTCGAGGCCGAGCGAATCCGCGTTCGCGATGCGCTCGAGCGGTCGCGCCGGGCGGCCTTCGTCGCTCGGCAGGGGACGCTCCGCGCCAAAGGGAGCGAGCACGACGAGGTCGATGTCGGGGCGGCGCCGCGTGAGCTCCGACTCGAGAACGCGGCGCAGGGCGACCTCGCCGAGCTCGCCGGTATCGAAGGCCCCGAAGAGCCCGATCGCCGGCCTCTCAGCGGCACCGTTCACGTGATGCCTCCGTGTGGCAGGCGGATCGGGGGCGACCCTCACGTCTCAGGACTGGCTCAGGGAACGCGAGCAACTGCCGGTGAGAATGAGGACACCGCCCACCATAAAACAAGTCGAAACCAAAGGAGCGCCAGGATGTTCGGGAATTTCTTCACCAAAAGGGTCGCGATCAGCGCGGCCGCCTTTGCGGTCGTCGCCGTCGCGGGGATCGCGACGGTCTCCATCATCCCGGCCCTGGCGGCGGGCGTGACCGGCGGCAACGCCACCACGCTTGCGGCAACGCCGGCGCCGAGCACCGCCAAGACCGGCCACTCCGGAGTGAAAGCGGTCGCGGCACGGCACATCGCCCTGGCGCTCTTCCGGGAATCGGTCAAGGAGACCGGTCTCAGCCGCACCACGGTGCTGAAGGACCTCCTCAACGGCGAGACGCTCGCGCAGATTGACGGGTCCAAGACGCAGGCCGTTGAGAGCGCGGTCATGGCCAAGGTGACAGCCCGCCTGAACAAGGCCGTCGCCAACAAGAAGATCACCCAGACACAGGCAACAGCGCTGGGCAGCACCGCAACCGCGGGCATCAGCAAGCTGATGAACCTGAATCTCAGCACCTACATCCGGGTTCGCTTCGGCGGACTCGCAACGACTCCCTCCACGTCGACGTCCCCCTCGTCGACCGGCTCCCCCGCCGCCGTCACGGGATCGAGCGCAGCGCTCTGATCCGTCCGGGGTCCGGCAGTCTACCCGGCCACCCCGGGTAGACTGCCTCGATGCCCAAGAAGTACACAGCCGCTGAGCAGGTCATCGATCCTGCCAAGCGCTACAGCGCGACCATCACGACCGATCGCGGCGACATCGTCATCGCGCTGGACCCGGCGCGCGCGCCGAAATCGGTCAACAACTTCGTGTTTCTCGCCCGGGACGGCTTCTACGACGGCCTCACCTTTCATCGCGTCGTCGACGATTTCGTCATCCAGGGCGGCTGCCCCGAAGGGACCGGCCGCGGCGGCCCGGGATACAAGTTCGAAGACGAGCCCGTCCAGGGTGAGTACGAGCCGGGCGCGGTTGCGATGGCGAACTCCGGCCCGAACACCAACGGCTCGCAGTTCTTCATCTGCACCGTCGACGACCGCCACAAGCTCACCAAGGCCTACAACCTCTTCGGCCAGGTGGTGAAGGGGATGGAAGTCGTCGGCGCGATCCGCAAGGACGACGTGATGCGGTCGGTGACGATCGTCGAGGAGTGATGGCTGACACCGGGCTCCGTCTCATGGCGGTGCACGCGCACTGCGATGACGAGACGATCACCATGGGCGGAACGCTCGCCACCTACGCCGATCGCGGCGTGAAGACCTGCGTGGTGTGCTGCACCGACGGCAAGCTCGCCACCATCGTCGCGAAGGACATGCCCGAGGAGACCACGCGTCCGCGCCTCCCCGAGATCCGCGAGGCAGAGTTGCGCGAAGCGTGTCGCATCCTCAAGGTCGACGAGGTCGAGTTCCTTCGATACGGCGACTCCGGGATGGCCGACACGCCGACCAACCTGTTGCCGGACGCCTTCTGGATGGCGCCGCTCCACGAGGTGATCGGCAAGCTGGTCACGCTGATCCGCCAGTTCCGTCCGCATGTTGTCGTCACCTATGACGGAAACGGTGGCTACGGCCATCCGGATCACATCCAGACGCACCGTGCCACGCTGCTCGCCGTCGAGGCGGCACGACTCGTGCCGATGTACAGGGAAACCGGTGCCCCATGGCGCGTCGAGAAGCTCTACTACACGGCGTTTCCACGGTCCGAGTTCGAGCGCATCGTGGAGACCGCAAAGCAGGCCGGCATCGATCCGCCCTTCGGCGAAACCAACCCCGATGAGATGGCATTCCTCACGCCTGATGAGGACGTGACCACGACCATCGACTGCGTCGACGTGATCGGCCGCAAGCGCGAGGCATTGCGGGCGCATCACAGTCAGATCTCGGAAGACTGGCCTCAGCTGACGATGCCGGACGAGGTCCTGCGGAACTTCGCCGACGAGTACTTCCAGCTGGCTGTCTCGCGCAAACCCGCGGTGCTGCCGGAGACGGACCTGTTCGCCGGGATCACTCCACAGGACTAGCCGCAGCCTGATCCGTACCGCCGTGGAAACGGGCTACACCGCACAGAATTCATTGCCCTCCGGGTCTTGCATGATCCACCAGTGCCCGGCAGGTCCCTTGTCGACCTCGCGGACGCGGATCGCCCCCAGGTCTTCGAGCCTCGCCACCAACTTGTCGAGCGCACCGGGCTCGCTATGGATGTCCACATGCAGGCGGTTCTTTCCGGACTTCGCCTCGGGCACGTCCTGAAAGAGAAGCCGCCGTCCGTGCCCGACGCCGGTCGTCTCGTCGAAGGGGTCATCGGGGTGGCGGATTGCGGCGTAGCCGCGAAAGGTCTTGTGTCCGCGGTGCTCGATGACCGCTGCTTCGTCAACGTGGCCGGCGGCCAGCAGGCGCTCGATGAGGGGGCTGGGGTCTTCCACCTGATAGTCCAGCGCCGCGGCCCAAAAGTCCGCAAGAGCGGGTGCGTTCGCGGTGTCGATGACGAGCTTCCAGCTCAGTGGCATATCGCGCCCTACTCGACCATATGTATGCCGCCGCTGGTCAGTTCCCACCGTGTGACGCGTCGAGGATGGCCCCCGTCGACGGAATCACTCTCATCGCGGATCCTCGCCTTGCCGCAACGCGTCGAGTCGCGCAG
>ODAK010002043.1_pt1 | contig 21442 bp, 26 predicted proteins | sample 1539591 | NCBI WGS metagenome assembly ODAK01 (sample SAMEA3539303, study PRJEB22396) | soil metagenome | biome: tundra; feature: field; material: soil | place: USA | collected 2010-05 | depth 0.15 m | reverse complement strand
GCGTCGCGGCCCGCATCCTGCTCGACTTCGACGCCGACTCGGAGAAGATCCGCAGCGAGGTCATCCGCATGCTTTCCGGCCGCGGCGCCGGCCCGGCCGGCGAGCCGGAATGGGACGAAACCTGGCAGCCGTCACTGCGATGGGCGGAGGCTCATGTCGCGTCGAACCCCGACGGAGCCGTGCTCGAGGTTCCGCTGCGGCTCGAGCGTCGGGCCGTCGCGCTCTTCGAGCGCTCGGAGATCTGGCACACCGAGCCGCTGGCGGCAGTGCAGCACGAGATTCGGCGCGGCCATCTACGGATCATCGCGCCCTCGCTGCTCGAGACGATCGATCCCCGCGAGCTGCGCCGGGTGCTCGATGAGGCCGTGCGGCGCGCGCATGAGCAGGCGGCCAGGGCGCGCAGCCGCGACGCCGTGCTCGCCGAAGCCTTCCTGGCGGCTCTGCGCGAGGATCCCGAGCAGTAGCGCCGCGGGGTTGCTGCCGCGCCGGCGCTCGCCCGGCGCACTTCACGCTCGCACGCCGTCTCGCCGCTCAGCGACCAGACGCCGGAGGCCTCCTCGCGCTGACCGCCCGAAGGTAGAGCGACTGGCTCTGCGCAGCGCTCGCGATCCAGTCGGCGAACGCCTCCCCTGCCGCGGCGCGCTCGGCCTCATCGAGCATCCCGTCGGCGACCAGCTGGTGACCGCGCGTCGCGATCACGCCGGGCCACAGGGCCATTCGCGTTTCGAAGTCCGGGTCGCCGCGCTCGGTGAGCTCGACCTCCTCGGTGGCCGTGACCTCGTCCAGGCCGAGCTCGGTCAGCATCGCGGCGAGGTGATCGGCGATCTCGTTGTCCATGCCCGCGTCCGCGCGCCAGGCGAGAAAGGCGTCGTGGAAGCGCATGAACTCCTCGGGCGGCATCGGCGTCCAGCGCGCCCTGGTGTGGCTGTAGTCGAGCACGATGATCCGGCCTCCCGGCTTGGCGGCCGCGACCATGTTCCGCAGCGCGGCTCGCGGGTCGTAGAGCCACTGCAGCACCCGTGCCGCGGTCACGACGTCGAACTCGGCGCGATAGCCGTGTCGCGTCACGTCAGCGATCTCGAACGACAGGTTCGCCGGGCCGCCGTGGCTCGTCAGCGCGCGGGCCAACAGCTCCTCGCTGATGTCGATGCCCACGACCCTGCCGCCGCTGCCGACCGCCTCGGCGATCCCGCGCGTGATCGCGCCCGAGCCGCAGCCGACGTCGAGCACCGACATTCCCGGCGCGAGCAGTTCGGCCAGGCGCCGATGGTCGGCGCTCAGCGAGCGCGTGTCGAGAAAGCGCTCGCTGCCGGTCGGCATGGTGGCTCGGTGCTTTGCCGCCTCGGTGCCCATCAACGCGCTGATCATTGCAGCCTCGTCCCTGATTGGCGTGAAACGCCGGGTGCGCTACCGTGGCGGAACCCGAGATTGGAGCAGTCGATGACGCCGTTCTCACGTGGCTTCCGCGGCCGCCCGCGCCGCGACATCGACCCGGCGCGGATCCCGCCGGGGCAGTACGTGGTCGATGATTTTCCGGTGCTCTCAGCGGGACCGACGCCGCGGACGGCGCTCGCAGAGTGGACTTTCACGATCGACGGCGCGCTGGGATCGGCGGTCTCGTGGCGCTGGGAGGAGTTCGCCGCGCTGGCCTCCGAGACGTTCAGCGTCGACATCCATTGCGTCACGAAGTGGTCGAAGCTCGGCACTCGTTGGACCGGGGTCTCGATCGACACGCTGCTGGAGGGCATCGAAACCGAGGCCGGCTACGTGACCGCCTGGAGCGACGGCGGCTACACGACCAACCTAGCGCTCGACGATCTGACCGGCGGCCGGGCGTGGGTCGTGCACAGCTTCGAGGGGGAGCCGCTCGCCCCTGAGCACGGTGGACCGGCGCGGCTGCTGGTGCCGCACCTGTACTTCTGGAAGAGCGCGAAATGGGTGCGTGGCCTGACGCTGAGCGTTCAGGACGAGCCCGGTTTCTGGGAGGCGGAGGGGTACCACAATCGCGGCGACCCGTGGCAGGAGCAGCGCTACTGGAACGACTGAGCGTGGCACGCCAGCCGATCGTCTGGCACACCGCGACGGTGCGAGAGCTCGTCGCGGAGACCTCACACGCCAGGACGATCGTGCTCGACGTGGCCGACTGGCCTGGCCACATAGCCGGCCAGCACGTCGATCTGCGTCTGACCGCCGAGGACGGCTACCAGACGCAGCGCTCCTACTCGCTCGCGTCCGCGCCCGAGGATCCCCACGTCGCGCTGACCGTCGAGCGCATCGACGACGGCGAGGTCTCGCCCTACCTGCTCGACGAGCTGCGCGTCGGCGACGTCTTCGAGCTGCGCGGGCCGATCGGCGGGCCGTTCAGCTGGTGCGTCGAGCGGGGAGGCCCGCTGCTGTTGGTCGGCGGCGGCTCGGGACTCGTGCCGCTGATGGCGATGCTTCGCCACCACAGCGCCCGGCGCTCGGAGCTGGAGCTGCGGCTGCTCGTGTCGGCGAGGCGCTGGCAGGACGTCCTCTACCGCGGCGAGCTCGCCCAACACGCCGAGCGCGGCGCGGTCCAGGCGCGCTTCACGCTGACGCGCGAGCAACCGGCCGGCTGGAGCGGCTTCGATCGCCGCATCGACACCGAGATGCTCGCCGCCGTCGGGCCGAGCCCCGCGGCGCAGCCGCACGTGTTCGTCTGCGGTCCCACGCCGTTTGTGGAGCGCGCCGCCGACCTGCTCGTGGAGCTCGGCCATCAGCCGAGCGCGATCCGCGCCGAGCGCTTCGGGCCGACCGGCGCCTGAGGGCTTGCCGCGGCGAGGCGAGCGCCTCCCTAGCCCGCCGTGAACGTCGGCTGGCGCGAGGGGTGCGTGACCGCCAGGCGGCTGCGGGCGTTCTCCATCATCGTGGCCGAAGGTGGAGCACTGTTCAGCGCGCTCAGCAGCTCGTCTCCCTCGATCCGCTCGCAGCGACAGTCAGTCAGGGCGCTGACCGTCGCGGTCCGGGGAATGTGCTCGAGCACTCCGATCTCCCCGAAGTAGGTTGGCGCGGTCATCCGCCGCAGCAGGCGCTCCGGGCCGCCGGCCTCGCCGCTGGCCGATACCTCGACCTCCCCTTCGACCAGCACGTACAGCGCGTACGCCTGTTCTCCCTCGCGCACGATTGCCACGTTCGCCGCGAACGCGACCTCCGTTGCGGTGGCGGCCAGGCGCTCGAGGACAGCCCGGCTCGCCGTCGCGAAGATGCCCAACCCTTCGAGCACGGCGACGCGCGGCGCCAGTAGCTGCGTGCGCTCCCTGGTCTGGCGGTCGATCGCGAGCAGCGACGGAAAGCCGAGCAAGCCGAGCGCAAACGGCGCCAGCGCCATCGTCAGGAGACCCGCGTTCAAGCCCGCGGCGCTGACGATCGCCGGTGTGATCACCGTGCCGAGCGAGATTGCACCGAGGACGAACGCGAAGAACACGCCGAACACGCGCGCGAGCTGCTCCGCGGGGACCGCGCGCTGCAGCGCGGTGATCGCGAGCACGTCGACGACCAGCGTCGAGGCGCCGCGCACGATCTCCAGGCCGAAGGCGAGCCCTGGACTGTGGATCACCGTCAGCAGCGCTGTCGGCAGGCAGTAGCCGGCGACGCCGGCGATGATGATCGGCGCGAGCCGAGTGGAGCGGGCGAGTCTGCTGATCGCCGCGGCCATCAGGATCCCGCCGACGCCAAGCCCGGCGAGCAGGTAGCCGAAGCCCTCCGAGCCCGTGCCGAGCCGGTGCTCGGAGACGCCGACGAACAGGACCGTGTCGGTGCCGTAGACGAAGCTCACGAGCGCGCAGAATGCGACCAGCGTGCGAGCGGCCGGCTGCGCGGCGATCGTGCGCGCCCCCACCGCCATCTGCGCGAGCGGCCCGGCCGTGCCCTGCTCCGTGACGTCGACGGGCTGGCTGCGCGCGCGGATCCGCGAGACGAGCCCGGCCGAGATCACGAAGCTGGCGGCGTTGACGGCGAACGCCGCTGCCGGCGAGCCGATCAGCAGCAACCCGGCTCCGACCGCCGGGCCGACGATCACCACAAGGTTGTCGATCGTGCCGTTCAGCGCGTTGGCTGCGACCAGGTCGTCCTCGCCGACGACCGAAGGGATCGTCGCCGCGACCGACGGGCTGTAGACGACGTTGGTCGCCGCGGTCAGCGCCGCGAACGCGAGCGCAAGCGCGAGCGGCCCGCCGGCCGCCGCCACGACTGCAAGCGCGCCCTGCCACACGGCGCACACCAGGTCCGCGCCGAGCATCAGCCGCACCCGCTCCGTGCGCTCTGCGATCACCCCGCCGTAGGCGCTCAGCGCCAGCGCGGGGACGAAGCGCACGAGGCCGGCAGCGCCGACCCAGGCCAGCGAATGCGTGCGGTCGAAGACGAACGCCAGCAGCGCGACGTTGTAGGCCCAGCTGCCGGTCGCGGAGACGACGAGCCCGCCGAACAGGAACCGCAGGTCGCGCTCGCCGAGCGCAGAGCGATAGCCGCTGAACCATTCGGCGACCCCCCCGCGTCCCACGCGCGGCAGCCTACAGCGCAGAGACGCCGCATCGGTGCGCCCGCAAGCCGCGCAGTCCAACCTTCGCTGCGAAACGACCGCGAGATCGCGCCCGCGGCGGGGCGCGTCGCCGTTTCGTCGCGCTGGCGTCAACTCTCGTCAGGTCCTCCGTCGACGCAGGACTTGACGCCGTGCACGAAGCTCGCGTCGTCGCTGGCGAGATCGCGCAGACGCCCGGGTAGTGCCATCGCCGGAGCGGCTTCCACGGAAGAGACCTTGAACGGCCGCGACCAACTGGCCATGGGCTTGCCGCCAGGCGGTGCGGCAAATCGCCGATCCACGCCTTAGCGGCGTGACTGTACGCTGGTGGCCGATTAGAAAGCGAGGTTTGCCTTGTACTACCAAGACCACATGGGCGCCGGGGGTTGGGTCTTCATGGCGCTCATCGGCGTCGTCCTGTTGGGCTTGCTTGTCGCGTTCATCGTCTGGCTCGTGCACGACCAGCGGCGCCGCCCACACCGCGACCACTACATGACCGGCGGGTCTGCGAGCGAGATCCTCGACCGCCGCCTCGCGACCGGCGAGATCAGCGTCCAGGAGTACGAACGCGTGAAGGCCAGCCTCGCAACACCAGCATCCCGCCCCCCGCCCCCCACCGAGCCGCCAACCGCGCCACAGACCTAGAGGCGTCGGCGCAGCTGGTCGCGGAGTTCCGAGGGCGAGGCGGCACGCGCGCAGGACGCACGTGACCGCAGAGCGCCTTCGCCGGAGGAACCGACGCGTAGGCGTGCTGTGCCCGACGGCCGCACATCCGTCCTCTCTCGGTTCGACAGATCGCGGAAAACCGCCAGCCTGCCGAGTGGGTGAGTAGGGCCGCTGCGTCTAGCAGGCAAGCGCGGCCGCATAGAGACGCGCCAAGCCGCGAGGACGAACCCGCCATGAACCGACCGCCATCGCATACTTTCCTGCGCTCTCGCCGCGCGGCGATCGCGCTGGCCGCGGTCGCGTCGGTCGCGCTGGGCGCCGCGGCGACGGCTCAGGCGCAGGTCGTGTTTCCGGCCCCCGGCGTGATGGCGTTCAACGATCTGCCGACGCGGGTGCACGCAGGCGAGAACGTCACGCTGCGCGAGGTGATGCCGCTCGCGATCTTCGCCGCGCAGGTGCGGTTCCAGCGGCAGTCGCCGTCGGGTGGCTGGCGGACGATTGCGTCGGCACCTCCTCGCCCGCGCGTGTTTTGGCTGCACTGGACGGTGCCGACCAGCTGGGGCGCCTCGCAGATCGCAGTGCGGTTCGTGCTCGAGAGCCGGGGCCAAGTGCTGGCGCTCAGCCCCTCGTACTCGATCAGCGTGACGGCAGCAGCGAAGCGCGGGTCGCACCGATGATCCCCGGACTGTGCGCACTCACTCGCCGATTTCGCCTGGTTGCGATCGCGCTTGCGGCCGCCGTGTTGGCGTGCTCGTGGGCCATCTCAAGCGCCAGCGGCGACGTCAGCCACGTGGGCTGGCCGCGAACCGACACGGTCTGGTTCGCGAGCAACAGCGGAGCGGTCGGCGTCGGCACCGACGGCAACGACATGCTGCTGGGCGGCGCCGGATCAGACACGATCTACGGTGGTCCAGGCAACGATGTGCTCTGGGGCGATCAGCATCCGAGCCCGAACGGGGCCGATCAGACTGACAATCTGTGGGGCGGGTCGGGTGACGACTGGATCTACACGAGCCACGGAACGAACCACGTGTACGCCGGCCCCGGCAATGATCACGTGTTCGCCTACTTCGGCCAGGGCACCATCGACTGTGGTCCGGGCTACGACATCTTGACGCTCGCGAAATCCGACGAACACGCCTACACGGTCCGCAACTGCGAGGTCATCCGGATTGGCTTCCCGTGAGCGCAGCGGGCAGCCGGGCTGATCGGAGAGGCACCGTCGATCAAGCTGCGACGACCTGCAGCCGGAGCTCGTGCCGCGACTGGAACCGCTCTTTATCGCTGAGTTCCGCCCGTGGGCGCCATCGTCACGAGCGGGTAGATGATCGTGTTGAGCACACGGGCGACGTATTCGCGGTCTGGGGCCTCGCCAAGCATGATCCGCAGGATGTTGAGGCCTACCACGATGTCCGCTACGAGATCGAGTTCGCGCTCGGCGGCGATCTCGCCACGCGCCACGGCGCGGTCAAGCACTTCGCGGATCGAGCGCCGTGGCCGGGCGAGCAGGTTGTCGGCGAGTGCAGTGCGCAACTCGGGGTCACGACTCGCGGCGGTCGCCAGACCGACGAACACCGCCATTTGTTGGGCGGCGGCTTCATCGAAGTCGGGGATGGCTGCGACCGTCGCCTCGATATCGCCTGACAGCGAGCCGGTGTCGGGGATCGTCAGCGGCGCAGCCCGCTCGCGCCAGGTCATCATGGCAGCGACGACGAGCGCCGCTTTGGACGGCCAGCGCCGGTAGAGGGCACCCTTGCCCGCGTGAGCGCGAGCCGCGATCTCGTCCATGCTGAGCCGGTCGTAGCCGAGCTCCGCTAGGCCGTCGAGGGCAGCTCGAAGGATTGCGTCATCCCGCGAAGGGTCGCGTGGTCGCCCTGCGCGACTCACCCGGTCTTGCGCTTTCTGTCCGGACGTGCTCATGCCTAATATGATACCGTACCGTACCGTACTGTAATACACCCGTTCGAGGCTCCAAATGGCCGGCTCGATGATCGAGGTACACACCGTCGCGAAGCGGTTCGGGTCGACGACCGCGCTCGCGGGCGTCGACCTTGAAGCTGAGCAGGGCAAGGTGCTCGCCCTGCTCGGCCCCAACGGCGCCGGGAAGACGACGCTGGTACGGATCCTCACCACGCTGCTCAAGCCCGATAGCGGCAGCGCGCGCGTCGCCGGCTACGACGTCGTCGAAGAGGCCAAGCCACTGCGGTCGATGATCGGGCTCGCCGGCCAATACGCGGCCGTCGACGAGCTGCTGACCGGCCGCGAGAATCTCGAGCTGGTCGGTCTCTGGTACCACCTCGACAAGCGCGAGTACCGTCAGCGCGCCCAGGAAGTGCTCGAGCGCTTTGCGCTCACCGACGCGGGCGACAGGCTGGTCAGGACCTATTCGGGCGGGATGCGCCGGCGTCTTGACATCGGTGCGAGCCTGATTGCCCGTCCGGCTGTCCTTTTCCTTGATGAGCCGACGACCGGCCTTGACCCGCGCACGCGCAACGACGTCTGGCGGTTCATCGAGGAACTGGTCGCCTCCGGCACGACCGTCCTGCTCACGACCCAGATGATGGAGGAGGCAGAGCGACTTGCGCACCAGATCGTCGTCATCGACTCCGGCAGCGTGATCGCCCACGGAACGGCAACCCAGCTGAAGGCGCACCTCGGCGGCGCCACGCTAGAGGCGCGCGTGAGTGATCCGGGCGACCTCGATAGGGCCGCCGCGCTGCTCGCAGAAGTCGGTCAAGCTCGCGCTCGCATCGACCCCGACCAGCAGCTGGTCAGCATCCCCACTCCACGCGGCACCACGCTCCTACTTGCAGCCGGACGGCGCTTTGAGGAGGAGCGACTCGCACTCGATGACCTCGGCATCCACCGCCCCTCGCTCGACGACGTCTTCCTCTCGCTCACCGGCGCCCCAGCCACCCCTCCCGCGGCAGCCAGTTCGGCTCAACCGCTCCCCGACGAGTCCAGGACGGCCCAATGAGCGCTCACACGATCGACCAGCCGGGCGCGCCGCCGACCCGGATGACACTGGGAAATGCCGCCCGCGACACCGCCGGCGTCGCCAAGCGCAACCTGCTGCGCATCATTCGCACGCCTCAGCTGATCGTGATCGGCGCGCTGCAGCCGGCGATGCTGCTCGTCCTCTTCCGCTACGTCCTCGGCGGCGCGATCCGCGTCCCCGGCGGCAGCTACGTCGACTACGTCGTACCCGCGATCTTCCTCGAAGCGGTCCTGATCGGCGGCATGACCACCTCGATCGGCCTCGCTCAAGACCTCAAAAGCGGCATCATCGACCGCTTTCGCAGCCTGCCGATGGCCCGCTCCGCCGTACTCGCCGGTCGCACGCTCGCAGACCTCAGCCGCAGCCTGCTGTCACTCGCGATCATGGTCGGGCTCGGCCTGCTCGTCGGCTTTCGCTTCCACTCGGACGCCGGCTCGATCATCGCCGGCATGGCGCTCGTCATCGCCTTCGGCTACGCCTTCTCCTGGCTGTACGCGACGATCGGGCTCGCCACCAAAGACCCCGAGACCGCCCAGGTCGCCGGCATCCTGCCCTTCTTCATCCTGATGTTCGCAAGCAACGCGATCGTTCCCGTCGCTACGATGCCCGGCTGGCTGCAGGGCTTCGCCCGCAACCAACCGCTGAGCGTCACGATCGCCGCCGTCCGCGCCCTGCTCGAAGGAGGCGCCGCAGCCCACTACGTCTGGCTATCACTGGCCTGGTCCGCCGGCATCTTCATCGTCTTCTTCACCATCGCTCTGCAGCTGTATCGCAACAGCACCTCCTGACATCAGCGCGTCCGCCGCGGACTGCGTCGCCTGGACTCCGTCGCCTCGGATCAAGCACCAACCGCCCGCGCCGTGGTCGCGGACACACCCACTGCTGCCCGGATGCGAGCGCGGAGCGAACGCCGCTCGCACTCTCGCCTTTTCGCGAGCAGCAGCCGCGCTGGCGCGCTGACTGACGACCGCTAGCTGCCGGGTGCATTTGCAAAGGCCGACCTTATTAGGCTAGCCTTATGAAATGCATCAGGATCCGGATGTCGACCAGGTTGCCGGAGCACTTCGGGTGAGCATTGGCCTGCTCTTGCGGCGGCTGCGTCAGGCGCAGGCCGACGGCGATCTCTCGTTGCCCGAGAGCTCGGCGCTCGTGCGCCTGGACCGCGGCGGCTCGACCACGGCGAGCGCGCTCGCCAAGCTTGAGCAGATCAGCCAGCAGTCGATGGGAGCTACGCTCGGCGCGCTCGAGGCGCGTGGCCTCGTCGAACGACGTCCCGACCCGCAGGACGGCAGGCGGGCCGTCATATCGGCAACCGACGCCGGGCTGCAGGCGCTGCGGGGCAGGCGCAACGCGCGGACCGAACAGTTGGCGAAGGCCCTCTCGACCGGGTTCACGCGCTCGGAGCTCAAACAACTGATCGCGGTCGCACCGCTGCTCGAGCGGCTGGCTCAGAGCATTTAATTGCGGCGGCCGCGCAGAAGCGGGGGGCGATCAGATGGCGAGCGGCCTGACGGCGGAGCCGGACGACCGCTACAAGTGGGTGGCGTTGTCGAACACGACCGTGGCCGTGTTCATGTCGCAGCTGGACGGATCGATCGTCCTGATCGCGCTGCCGGCGATCTTTCGCGGGATCCATCTGGATCCGCTGGCGTCGGGCAACGTCGTCTACCTGCTGTGGATGATCATGGGGTATCGGCTCGTTCAGGCCGTGCTGGTCGTCACCGTGGGCCGCTTCGGCGACATGTTCGGTCGGGTCAGGATCTACAACGCCGGCTTCGCGGTGTTCACCGTCGCCTCGGTCCTTTTGTCCTTCGATCCGTTCGACGGTGGCCACGGAGCGCTGTGGTTGATCGGCTGGCGGGTACTCCAGGCAGTGGGCGGGTCGATGCTCACCGCCAACTCGGCCGCGATCCTGACCGATGCGTTTCCTCGCGATCAACGCGGCTTTGCGCTGGGCATCAATCAGGTCGCCGGCCTGTCCGGCCAGTTCATCGGGTTGGTCGCCGGGGGTGTGCTGGCGACCCTGGATTGGCGGGCGGTGTTCTGGGTCAACGTGCCGGTCGGGGTCTTCGCGACGGTGTGGGCCTACCGCAAGCTTCGGGACAACGGTGAGCGACACCGCGGTCGTATCGACTGGTGGGGCAATGTCACCTTCGCCGTCGGCCTGGGCGCGATCCTGATCGCCATCACCAACGGTATCCAGCCTTACCGAGATAACACGATGGGCTGGACGAATCCCGCGGTCTTCGGCCTGCTCGCCGGTGGCGCCGTGCTGCTCGCGGCATTCGTCGTGATCGAGAGCAAGGTCGCCGAGCCGATGATCCAGCTCAGCCTGTTCCGCATCAGGGCCTTCACCGCCGGCAACGTGGCGGGCTTCGCCGTGTCGATCGCCCGAGGCGGGTTGCAGTTCATGCTGATCATCTGGCTGCAGGGGATCTGGCTGCCGCTGCACGGCTACAACTACAGCGACACGCCTCTCTGGGCCGGCATCTTCCTGTTGCCCATGACTGCCGGCTTCCTCATCTCGGGTCCCACAGCGGGATTCCTCTCTGACCGGTTCGGCGCTCGGGGCTTTGCCACCGCCGGGATGGTCGGGTTCGGCGGCAGCTTCATCGGCCTGATGCTGCTGCCCGTCGACTTTTCGTACTGGGGCTTCGCGCTGCTGATCGCCGCGAACGGAGTCGGCTCCGGCATGTTCAGCGCCCCCAACTCGTCGTCGATCATGAGCAGCGTCCCCGCGAGCCAACGCGGTGTGGCTTCGGGAATGCGTTCGACCTTCCAGAATTCCGGCACGGCGCTGTCGATCGGGGTGTTCTTCTCGCTGATGATCGCCGGGCTGGCGAGCAACCTTCCCAAGACCCTGACCAGCGGCCTGCGCCACCAGGGCGTGCCCCACGTCGTCGCGCATCACGTCGGCACCCTGCCGCCGGTGTCGTCGCTGTTCGCGGCAGTTCTCGGCGTGAACCCGCTGGCGCACCTGCTGGCGGCGAGTCGTGTGCTGTCCACCCTTCCGGCCGGCGCTCAACAGACCATCACCGGCAGAGAGTTCTTCCCGAACCTGATTTCAGGGCCGTTTCACCAGGGCCTGGTGGTGGTGTTCGCCGTAGCCGCCGGCCTGGCGCTGCTCGCCGCTCTCGCATCGCTGCTGCGTGGCGGCCGCTACGAACCCCCAGAGGCCGCAGACGAGCTACCGCTGCTGCCGACCACGTGAGCTGGCTCCGCCACATCGGCGCTGCCACTGGCAGCCGCACAACACCCCAACGAAAGAGGAACACGATGGCACTGACGACGATCGACACGAAGCCTGCACTAGTCGTGATCGACCTGCAGAAGGGAATGCTCTCCTACCCGACGGTGCATCCGATCGGCGAGATCGTGCAGCGGTCGGCGAGCCTCGCGACGGCGTTTCGCCGTCACGGCCTCCCCGTCGTGCTGGTCAACGTCACGGGCGGAGCACCCGGTCGCACCGACGTCAGCCGGCCCGCTCACACCCCACCGCCGGACTGGGCCGACCTGGTCGACGAGCTCGAGCCACAGCCAGATGATCTTCTGGTGACCAAGCTTCGGTGGGGCGCGTTCCACGGAACCTCACTCGACGCCCAGCTGCAAGCCCTCGGCGTCACCCAAGTCGTGCTGAGCGGTGCCGCGACCAGCATCGGCGTTGAATCGACCGCACGCTCGGCCTATGAGCGCGGCTATCACGTGGTTCTCGCAACCGATGCGATGACCGACCTCGATGCCGACGCACACCACAACAGCATCGAGCGGATCTTTCCCAGACTCGGCGAGACAGCCACGACCACCGAGGTCCTCGACATGCTCGAGAAGACCCGCTGACCGGGCGGCTACAGCCAGTTCGTTCCCGTGATCGGCGGACCGCCACCGCTGTCGCACAACACCGGACGAGATCACGCGGTTGCGCAGTGCCCGAGCCATGCCACCGACGGCGTTTGGTCGGCGCCGTCGGAGCGCATGGAGCGTCAGCCCACCCGTGGCGTTATCGTGTTGTTCGAGCGGGGCGACCGCGCGCTGGTCCGCCTTGTAACACTCCGAGAGAGGGGTGGTTGTATGCGAGCGCCGATCAAGCGAGCGATGCTCGTGATCGCCACGACCGCGAGCCTGGCGGTCGGCGTAGCGCTCGCAGTTCCAGCCCTGAGCGGATCAGCGGTTGTGGCGAGTCCGGCGGTTGTGGCGAGTCCGGCGGTTGTGGCGAGTCCGGCGATTGTGGCGAGTCCGGCGGTCACCCTTACGCCGCAGCAGGCCGAAGCGCGGCAGCTGCAGGCACTCGAGTCCCGGTACTTCATGGTGACACCACCCTCAACGTAGACCTGCACGCGCGACGACGCTAACACCGTTGTTGCTCTGCGCGCTGGGCAGCCGCCCGGGATCGTGACCTCGTCAGCCGGGTCGCCGTCGGGCGACGCACGCGGCTCGCGCGCGAGAGCACGCGAGAGTACGCGAGAGCAGTAGCGGCCGAAGCGCTTCTTGCCTTGGGTCCGGCGAGGACGCGGCCCTAACGCGAAATGTCCGCGCCACCGATACTGCATCAGATGAGACCGCAGCGACCCAGGGCGATGATGTGCGCCGCGGGGATCGCCACGATCATCGCGATCGCGGCCTGCGGCTCTACGGCGCCCGCCAAGGCACCACGGACCGCAGCGGCATACGCACCAGAGACGTGGGCTTCAAGCAGCTCGACAACGGTGGGGTCCGGCGACGCGACCTCGACCAGCGTGACGTCATATACGGTGACGGTCAGCAAGCTCGCCGACAGCACGGGGCAGCAGGCCAACATGACCGTCAACTATCGATGCGGTCTGGGTGTCGCCCCATGCGTGTGGTCCAGCGAGGCCAGCCAATACTCGGGAAGGACCTGTCCCTCCGAGTTCCACCCGACGCGATCGATCTGGACGGGGCCAATCCAGCAGAACGCAGGCACCGAGTACGCCACCGTCACCTTCCAGCCGCTACACGGCGTCGCCAGGCCCCAGGTGTGCGTCTACGTCGACGACGGCGGGTAAGAAACGCTGCCCGCCGCCGATGATCGACGCAGTCGGCCTACAGGCCCTTGTCACAACGGCGCTGGGACCGCTCACGCGCCACACCCACCGGCATCCTCGCGATCCCTGACAACGGCAGGCCGCGCACGCCGAGCCGACCGTCGTTGCGCGAGGCACGGCAGCGCCGCTCGCCGGAAGTCGGGTCGGAGGTCTCTCGCTCCGCCAGAGCACACGCAGGGGCCCGCGCGAGGGTGGCCGGGAATGTCATCATCACAGCGGTGTCGCACGCAGACCGCGACAAGCCCGCCCAGCCATCACAGCCGAAGGGAAATCGATGCAGCCAATGCTCCGCTCCACGCTGACGAGAAGGCGGATTGGATTCCTCGCTGGCGCCGCCATGGTTGCGCTGTCGCTCGCACCGCTGACGCCGGCCGCGGCCGGCGAGCGGACAGCGGCCAAGCTGAAACTGCCCGCCGAGCGCACCAGTCCGACCGGGAACTACTTCACGCTCGAGGCCTATGACGCACCGACGTCGTCCAAAGCGGTTGCAAACTTCGAGGTCAAGGTGTGCACCAGCGCGCACACCCCGGCGTACACCGAGATCGATCCGGCGCTCTTCACCTTGAGCCTCACCCACGGTGGCTCCCTTTCCGAATCGACAACGGCGGCGAAGACGCCCGCACTGATCCTCAAGCCGCTCAAACCGCTGCAGTGCGCGGAGGGCTGGCTCGGCTTTACCGTGCCAAAGGGCAAGACGGTGTCGAAGCTCGAGTACGACTACAACGGGACGATCTCCTGGGCCGTCGGCTGAGGAGTCCACGGTCCTCGGAGCGGCCGCGCTTCTGGCCACGAGATGCCGCGCAGCCTCGCGCGACGCATTCGGCAGATTGCGGTCTGCCGCGATCTGTCTAGCCGAGAGCGGACGTATGTGCGGCCGTCATCCGCAGACTGACGACACGCGGGAAGCGAGTACTCTCGGGCTCATCACCAAGGCGATCGAAGGGGAGCAATGCCGAGTTACATCACGTTGATGAATTGGACCGATCAGGGCGTGAAGAGCTTCAAGGACAGCGTCGACCGCGCCGAGGCCGCCGAAGTGGCGCTGAGTCCAGCGGGCATCAACTTCAAGGATCTCTACTGGACGGTCGGCGCGTACGACCTGATCGCGACCTTTGAGGCCCCGGACGAGGAAACCCTGGCCGCCGCGCTGCTCACGCTGGCAGCGCAGGGCAACCTTCGGACGACGACGCTGCGGGCGTTCACGGCCGACGAGATGAGGGGCGTCATCGCGAAGGCGACGTAGATCGTTGATTGCGAGCGCTTGAGCAGCCCGGCAGCGGCGGTCGGGCCTCGGCGCAACGTCTCGTTCTGAGCGGGGTCACGCCTGCTTCTAACGTTCTCGGAACGCGCGCCGCCTAGATTCCTGGGCGAGTCGCTGATGGCGCCAACGAGTCGAGGAGCAATGGACGGGCGTGTGACAGCGCGTGCGGATGTGATGGGTCCCCGCGTCGGCTTGGCGTCGCCGACGACAGCGCTTGTGTGATCCGCGCCGACCTGCTCGATGCAGTCAATCGGGTGGTGGCAGCCAACGCACGCCTCGGTGTGGATCAAGCCGTAGCTCGCTGCCTGACCCCCGCCATCGCAGTTCGTTCACGAAGAGTGCTCCCGCGTGTTTCCGACTGTGCCGCGCTGCTGCTGATCGCGCAAGGCAGCAGCGGCGGCGGTGGTGAACCGCCGCGGTTGCGGGGCCGCTACGGTGGTGTCGGCCGTGAGGTGCCGGCTGTGAGCGGCCACGGCGAACGTACTCGTGTGATCGGCGGTCGCTGCGCGTAAGCCTCTTTCGGCGAGTCTGTCGCCGAAGCGACTGCCGCGCCGTGGTGGGCGGCCACGGCGTCAACGGGGTAATGCACCGCGTGGCTCGGCGAACGTACGCCGACCATCAGGATCGCGCAGGGCTCCTCGCTCGCGCCGATTGTGATGTGCGCCGTTCCCGGGGGACAGTGCAGATAGTCCCAAGCACGCATGCGCCGTTCCTGTCCCTCGACAATCGCGAAGCATTCACCCGAGAGCACCAGGAATCCTTCCTGCTCGCTCTCCGTATGGTAGAAGCCGGGTGTCTCCCCAGGACGCAGCACGTGCAGGCCGATACCGAGCGTCGGTGACGGTGCCGCGTCCGCCTCGAACACGCACCAAGTCCCGCCGCCGGGCACCGTCTCCCAGCCGATCTCGGCGAGATTCAAAATGAACCACCCGTCATCAGCGGGCAGCCGGCCAGTGTCCGTTTCTTCGATTCGCGCTTCGTGCATGCGCCGATGCTAGCCAGCACCGACGACAATAGCTATGCCGCCAAAGCCGGCCCCGGCATGCAGTGAGCGGGCGGCTCGTTCTGGTGCGAAGCGGCACTGTCGCGCTGGTCGCGCGAGCGCACGATCTCGACGCTTCAGCGCTGGGTGTCGGCCGCGTCTTCGGGTGGCCAGCGTTGCGCCGGGGCAAACGGTGATCCTCCGTCGTAGAGCACGCGATCACCGAGGCGGGCTCCGAGCTCGACCACTGCTGGGGTCAGCGGATTGTTGGGGCGCGTTTGCGGTCCCGGTAGCGGCGTGACGTACACGCGCAGCAGCGCCGTCGAGGAGTCCAAGTAGATGTCCGCCGTATTGATGCGCCCGTCTGCGGCGCGACCGGACGCCCCAGATCGTTCGTGCACAAGGATGTGAAGGTTGGAGGTGTCGCTGTCCACTGGCTGGGCTGGATCAAGCTGCCATGGCGACGCCCACATTCCGTTGCGACACGCGACCAAGCGCTCGGCCTTGCTCTCGATGTGGTAGCTCCATCGTCGCCCTTCGCCGCGGACGAGCACGAACACGTGCAGTTCAGGCAGGGCGCCACAGGCGATCGCGATCATTTCTGGCTGGCGGCTGACGCACCACCAATCGCCGTCCAAACGGCTCGCGGTGCGCGGATTGGCGCGCAGCACGGCAACCGCGTCGGACGCATCCGCGTCGTGGGCTCCCTCGCTAGGTTCTCGCCGCGCAAGTCGCGCGACGCGCACCGTGGCGGCACCGACTGCCACGGTCTCTGGCAACTCTGCGCTCACGACCGGAACGAGCGGAGAAGCGACGGTCACGCGGTCATCGTCCCACACAGAGTGCGACGGCCGACCGTCTTTCGGCAGTAGATCTGCGGCGACATGTTAGGGTGAACCGCAGCAGCAGCAGGCAACCAAGGCGGTCCCGGGCTGAGCCGCCGGAGGACGTTGTGCCCGCCCGGAGGTATGAGGATGGTTGATATTCCGCGTCGCACGCTTGGTAGCACCGGCCTCGAGGTCACGACGCTCGGGTTCGGCGCCATGGAACTGCGGGGAGACCAGGCCGGCCCTGGGATCGACGATGCGGATGCGGGCAGGCTGCTCAACACGGTTCTCGACGAGGGCATCAACTTCATCGACACGTCGATTGACTACGGACGTAGCGAGGAACTGATCGGCAAGTTCATCGCCCACCGCCGCTCGGAGTACGTGCTTGCATCGAAGTGTGGCTGCGTGCCTGGTGCCGGCATGGGCGCCGAGCATGTCCACACCGCGGAGAACATCCGTAACGGGGTGGAGCACAGCCTTCGCGCGTTGAAGACAGACCATCTCGATCTGGTGCAATTCCATCGCAGCCTCAGCCGCGAGGAGTTCGATGCCGAGGGCGCGCTGGCCGAGGCACTGGCACTCCGCGACGAGGGCAAGGTGCGCTTCGTAGGCGTCTCGGCCGTGCTGCCGACGCTCAACGAGCAGATTGACATGGGCGTGTTCGACACCTTCCAGATTCCCTACTCGGCCCTACAACGCGAGCACGAGGACGTCATCACCCGGGCATCCTCCGCGGGGATCGGCATCATCATCCGCGGCGGCGTGGCTCGCGGTGCCCCTGAGGACTGGGAGGGCCGCAGCTACTACATGGTGTCCAACGAGACGATGCGCGACTTCTGGGACAAGGCCAAGCTCGACGAGTTGCTCGACGGGATGAGCCGCACTTCGTTCATGCTGCGTTTCACGCTGTCGCATCCCGATCTGGACACTACGATCGTCGGCACCAGCAGCATTGAACATCTACGCGAGAATCTCGTCGCCGCCGCCAAGGGGCCTCTACCTGACGAGTTGCTCAGCGAGACCAAGAACAGGCTGACTGCGGCCGGCGCCAGGCCGGTCCCGCGCTAGACTTCCCGGCCAGCCGGGCCATGAGCTCTAGGCTGCTCCTGCTCGCGCAAAGCACCGCTCTGCGCTGTGCGCAAGGTGCTCGTTGTTTCGACTTGGTGGTGGCGCATACAGTGGGACAGGTGAGCACTGATTTCGTTCCTCGGCTGGAGACCCTCGGCTGACGCTTCGTGGTTGGCGAGCAAGCGACTTCGACGTCTACGCTGCGATGGCGGCCGACGCGGCTCCAGCAGTGCTGAAAGTCGGCGACACCGTCGCGTTTGGTGGTGGGGGTGGTGGTGCGTCGGCGCTGCTCACGGCTTCGCGAGCGACGGGAACCTGTCGGGTAACAGCCAGACTGACTCGCGCTAGTCGGACGCAAGCACGGCGCCGGGCGCTGTTGCTCCCCGGGCACGAGCGTTGGTCGTACGCGGGTTTGGCGAAGTCTCCGCCTAATCGGTGCGCCGGCTCGGGATTTGATCGGTGGTTCGGCGTCCGTTCGGTCGGAGCCGAGTAGCTGGGACTCTGGCGCGCGTAGTGGCGGTGGCGATGGGTCCGGCTAGGCGTTATTGCTTCTTGCTGACACTCCCAACCGACTTCACCGGCGCGTTGAGCGCGATGCAGTTCGTGAGGCTGTTGTACGTCGTGTCGCCAGCCGTTGCCGTCGCGCAGTTCTGGTAGGTGTTCCCGGTCCCGCGAACGTAGGTGATCGAAACAGAAACCGTGTAGGTCCCCTTCTTCTTGTAGCGGTGGACGCCGGTGACGGGCTCGATCTCTCCCGGTGTCGTGCTATCCGTCCCGGGGCACGCGGTGCCGGTGTGTGCAACGCCCGAGGTGGGCCGGGTGCCGTCACCCCAGTTGATCGTGACCGACGCGACGGTGTATTTCGTGTTTTGGCCCGGTTCGTTCGCTGGCGGCGCAAAGTTGCAGTGCGAGAAGTCGCCGTACCGGGCGACCACGACGCGCGAGGACTTGCCGGCGGTCGCCTTGAACGCGACCGGACAGATCTGAATATGCCCGGTCCCACTGATCAAGCACGCCGGCACGTGCGGCGTCGCCGCGAGCGTCGAGTACGGGATGGCGACCGAAGCTGCGAGCCCGGCAACAGCCCCGACGGTGATCCGCATGAGACGAGGCACAGAGAGCCTCCTTCGTTCGCGAACGTGACGCGGCACGGCGCACCCTAACTTCGAGAGCGCCGGCCCGCAAGCGCCAGCTACGCCTCGCACCGCTCCCTTCCGCGCGACGGATACCAGCCGTTGGGAACGCAGAGCGCCGCGCAGCCCCGACGAGAACGGCCACGCATGCGCGCCACGCGACGCGACGCGTGCGCCACGCTGTCGCAAAGCGCGACCAGCAGCAGCGCTGAGATCACGCGCGAGCGGCAGCGTCTGGAACGGCTATTTCGAGCCGAAGACGCGTTCGAGGAGCGCGGTGTCGCCCGCGCTTTGGAACTTGACAAGCTTGCCGTCCGCGTTGAAGGTCAGGACGTCCGCGGCGTCGGTGTCCTCTTCTCCGGCATAACTGTGGCGGACGAGCACGACGACGCGGTCCCCGTCAGCGAACCAGTATTGCGGGTTCACGCTGTAGCCCTTCGCCCCAAACTTCGCCCAGTGCTCGCCTAGCGCCTGCTGGCCGTGCACGGCGCCGCCGACCGCACTGTTCCCTGGCGTAATCCACTCGATGTCGTCAACCATCTCCGCCATCGCGGTGGCGGCATCTCCCGCGCCAAACGCAGCGTAGCCCCGCTTCGCGGCGGCAAGGTTCTCCTGTGCGCCCATCACGCCCTCCTCGGCCTGAGCTTTCCGCCCGCCATCCGGGCGCTGAGCGGACCCTACATCCGCCGCACTCGCAAATCCACCGGCTCGGCCCCTCATTCACGCTCGCCAGCGTTGTCGCTCGGCACGAGACGCAGCAGCGCGCCCGCCGCGTGGGTTCAGTGGCACGGCCCAGGCGCGCCGGACGGTGCGATCAGATACGGGCGCGCGCGCTACAACTCTCGAACCCGCACAAGAGCGCGTGGGTTAACTGCCGGGCTTACATTGCGGGCAGATGTGGACGTTCGCCTTCCCGTCCACGAGCCAACCCAACGTACGCGCCTGGCCCTCACTTATTGCGGGTGTTACCGTTCGTGCGCCTTTACATTGGTTGCACACGGGCTCGCCGGTTTCATCGTTGATCATCCGCGGCACGCTACTCGGTTGGGTTCGGGACCGAAAGCTGTGCGCGAGCCACCAACCGACGCGCTCTCCGGGGTTGAGCTTGGGATCTGGAAAGCCCATGGCCATCCTCGATCGATCTCGCCAACGCACGGGGTTGAGCGGCCCAAACACCCGCGGCGCTTGAGTGTCGCAACGCGCGAACAGCGGCACGGCGCGCATGCTCGCTGGCCACGCTTGATGTGTGACGCGACGAGGAGCAGCCCGCGGGCGCGGCTTCGGGTGCCTGTGACGGGGCTGCGCGGGGAATCGATCGGCCGAGCGAGACCCTCCGTGAGCCGGCATCGAAATCCCGCGGCGAGACGGGTGATCGCAGCATCGACGCCGCTGGGGTGACCGTCAAGCCGATTGGCGGGACCAGACGGCGAGGTGGAGAGTCTGTTCCGCGGGAGTACGATCGCGGCTGTGCAGCGATCGAACGAGTTGGCTGTGCTCTCGCGCGAGCACCACGTCGCGCTTGAGCTGGCCCTTAGCTTGCAGCGCGCGACCGATGTCGATGCAGAGACCGTCAGGCAGGCGACGCTCGACTTCTGGCGAGAGGAGGGCCGCTTGCACTTCCGCCTCGAGGAGGAGCTACTCCTTCCCGCCTTCGCGCGTCACGCTGGTGCTGACGATGCGGATATTGTGCGCGTGCTCGTCGAGCACGTCGACATTCGCCGGCGGATCGGCGATCTCGAGACCGATCCGCGCGTTGACTCTGCGGCCCTGAACGCTCTCGGCGAGCAGCTGAGAGATCACGTGCGCCATGAGGAGCGGACGTTGTTCGGGCGCATCGAGGCGACGCTGGATCCCGACGAGCTTGGTGCGGTTGGGATCGCGCTGCTCGCGGCGGGCGGGGCCCATCAGCCGCCGCGTGCCTGAGCGCGCTCGCCAGCCTCGCTGCCGAGGAGCTGTTCGGCCCGCATCGCGGTAACTGATCGGCTCGAAACCACCGACGACACGGCTGTTGCTCTGCGCGAGATCCGGCACTCCGGTGCGTCTGAGATCACGCGCGAGCAGCAGTGTCCATCTCGCGAGGACGGACTCATCGATCGGACGTGCCGCCTACGATGGCGCGGTCAACCCACGGTCCAGGGCTTTCCGCCGGGTTCCGTTGGAAGGCTGGTGGGGTTCACGTTCGCTGGCCATCTCGGCTGTCCGGCGTAAACCGTGGGGAGACAGGCTGTTAAGACTGTGAGCTCCGGCGTTGAGCCCCAGCCGGTGAAGTAGTACGTGACGTTTCCGATAGCTAGGCCAGCCGCGGTCCCCACGCCATGCAGCGCGTTGCGCTGCTTCTTGATGCGCTTGGCGGCTGCTTCGGCGCGAGCGAAGGTGCCTTTGTAGATGAAGGCGGCGGTGAAGCCCGCGTAGCGCGGCTGCGCGTCGAAAAAGACGTGCAGAACCCCCGGACTTATCGTCCGCACTCTGCCAGGGCCGCCCTGGTTCGCAGGCAGGAGCTGCTGCCCGCGTATCAGGCAATTCTGCAGGGCAGCCCAGCGTGCATCGAGCTTCTGGCCGGTCGCGGCGCTCGACGCATCGACACCACCCACGGCAAGAGCGCTCGCGACTAGACACGCCACGCCAAAGCAAGCACCTCGCCGGCGCGATCTCCCCACAGCCAAACGCAACGCCCCCCACGCCCGCATGTGCGCGAGTGTAGAACCCGCTCGCCGCCGCGTCAAAGACGCGGAAATTCGCGCCCTTCGTGCAGGCGGTCACCCCCGCGAACCGGCCGACACCGCACCAAAGACGATCACGACAATCCACTGCAACACCCCCTACAACAGCTTCTCCTTGACATAGGAGCAACGCGAGACGCAGCAGCTCGACCAGGCACGTCTGGCGCCGCCTGGTGCCGCCTGGCGT
>ODAK010002042.1_pt1 | contig 21443 bp, 12 predicted proteins | sample 1539591 | NCBI WGS metagenome assembly ODAK01 (sample SAMEA3539303, study PRJEB22396) | soil metagenome | biome: tundra; feature: field; material: soil | place: USA | collected 2010-05 | depth 0.15 m | reverse complement strand
CACGGAAACTATCATGTCGCCGTATTCAAGGAGGACCAGGTGCTGGTCGGGGACCTCGCGGCCATCCTTATAGCGGATCAGACGGCCAGAGGCCACGGCACGATCCGGAATCGCAGAGAGACTGAGCGCGCATTGCATTCCGCTGAGGAGATGAACCATTAGATCGCCGGCAATGCCTGAGCCATACGCGCGCCACGAGCGCCAGCGCGCGAACACCACCGGATCGAGCGGCCTTTTGGGAGTGTCGCCAAGCCAGGTAGCCCAGTCGACGTTGTCCTCGGAGAGTCCTGGCGGAAGAGGATAGGTCCATGCTCCATTCGGGTCGTTGCGGCCCATGGCGAGTTCGACAAGCGATACTTTTCCGATTTTGCCGGCCGCAATCATTTCTTTTGCCTTGATGAATAGCGGAGAAGAGACAACTTGCGAACCGACCTGGAGGACACGCCCTGACGCCTGCACGGCTTTCACCATTTCGGCTCCGTCCGCAATCGAATGCGACATGGGTTTTTCGCAGTACACATCCTTTCCTGCGCGCACTGCGTCGATCACGATTTTTTTGTGCCAATGGTCGGGTGTGGCGACTATGATGCAGTCGATGTCTTTGCTGTCCAGCAAATCCTGATAACGGCGTGTGGTGCGAATCCCGGCGCCGGCAATCTCCTTGGAGAGCGTATGCCGCTCGTCATAGAGATCGCACGCCGCCACGCATTTCATGCCGGGAATGGTGACGGCTTCCCGCAGCAATCCGGAGCCTTGCATGCCGACGCCCACAATCCCAAAGGAAAGGTGGAGAGGCGTTGAGTCTTTTGTTGCCGGATCCGGAATTTGCTGGGCGCGAGCTGAAGATGCGGGCATGCCAATGAGCCCCGCGGCGGCGACACCCATCGTAGTGTGCAGAAAGTTTCTGCGGGAGAGAGTGCTTTTCATTTGGTGCTCCTTATGCGTTGGGGCTACAAGCAATGAATTACTCGGTTGCCGGAGTGATCACGATGTTTCTGTAGGAAGTGGCGCCTGCATCTTCGGATCCCTGCAGATAGATCGGCCCTGGCTCTCCCTCGTTGCTGTCGAGTGCGCCACCGGTGACACCTGGAATTTCTTGCTGGTCGATGACCGTCTTCCCGTTGCTGGCTACGGTTACAGTTCTGCCAACGAGAGTGACGTCATAGGTCTGCCATGTGCCGGGCGTGATGACTACTTCCGGCGAGGGTGCCAGGTATCCATAGATTGCAGCGGCCCGGCGGTTGGATGGGGTGCCAGTCCCGCTTGTTTCCGCAACTTGGACCTCATAACGGCCGCGGAGATAGACACCGCTGTTGCACCTTGTTGCGCAGTTGAACTCGACGTGTAATTTGAAGTCACGGAACTTGCGGGTGGTGACGAGGTCACTACCGCGCCGCGCCGTTGTGAGCACATGATCCTTCACGCTCCAATTGGAGGCATCCGCGGGCTGAAGGAACGTCCAGCCCTGAGTGTCTACACCATTGAAGAGAGGGATGGGCTTGCCCCAGTGCGGCATAGCGGTACGCTTTAGACTCGGTGCCCGCTCGCCTGTCCAAGTCCAGGGGGCGTTATTCGGGCCTGTTGTTTCGCCGGAAAGCTTGCCGTTGACAAGCTTTGCGTGAAAAACCATGTCCTGAGGCATTGCTTCTTCGTCCTTTGGCGACGAGAACGTAATTACTCCGTCTTCCACGCGAAGATTGAGCACAGGGTGTGCGTGGCCCCAACGGCTCACGATGAGGCCCTGTAACTGGCCCGCATCGCTGGTGATCTCAAGCCAACTGCCATAGTCGTGGCCCGGAGTATGGATCGCGACATCCCACCTGCCGAGAAATGGTGCGGCCTGCGAGGCCTCGGCGGAAGAGCCGGTCGGACTTGAGGAAGTTGCGGGTGGAAGTGCCGCAGAGGAGGAGAACAGTGATGAGATCAGAAGAGCAGCCGCAATGCCGATGGAGCGCATGGAGTTCCTTTCCTTTGGTTAAGGGGCGCCTGATTTGTTGCCGAAGGAGGCGAAACAAGAAACGTGAGATCGCTACTCTTCAGCGCCATTAGACCGTTTTAATAAAGTGCATCCTTTTTACTCGCTATGCAAGATACTGTCAAGGCGGCTTATGGCTGCAAGCGCGAGAAGGGAAGGCGAGGAATCGTCTTTGTTAAGGCCTACGTGATTTGAGCCAAGGCCGGGATTCCCGGTCACTTACAATTGTCCGTCCGTGTAAACCAGTGAGTGATTTTTTCCTTGACGGCGATCCCATCGCGATATTAAATCGGTTCGCAAGAAGGATCCGGGAACCATTTGTTCTATCATTCAAGACAGAATGCGAGAGTGCTTAAGAATGAATCGACGTGAGATGATGATAGGCGCTGGGATGCTGACAGGAGCATCGATTTTGGCGGAAGGCCGCGATTCCAAGCCAGTGGCGGAGGCACCGCGGAAATTGAAGTTCGTGGTGACGGGTGGCCATCCAGGCGATCCCGAGTACGGCTGTGGCGGGACAATTGCGCGGCTGACTGCACTGGGGCATGAAGTGGTGTTGCTCTATATGAACGATGGCGCATGGGAGACCTCCGCGCCTGTGAGGATTGCGGAAGCTAAGAAGGCGTGCGAGATCCTGAAGGCGCGGCCCGCTTATGCGAACCAGATCAACGGCCATGCGATTGTGGATAATGCTCATTACGAAGCGTTTCAGAAGATTATCGAAACGGAGAATCCGGATGCTGTATTCACTCACTGGCTCATCGATAATCATCCCGACCATCGCGGGATTGCCAACTTGACTCTCGAATCATGGAAGCAATTGAAGCATAAATTCGCAATGTACTACTACGAGGTTTCGGACGGCGAAGATACGATGCAGTTCCCGGCACCTACCCACTTTGTAGACATTACTGAGGTTGCAGATGCAAAGAAGGCGGCCTGCTATGCTCACGCGAGCCAGGATCCGAACCGCTTTTATGGCGTACAGGATACTGTTGCTAGTTTCCGCGGTCTGGAAAGCGGTTATAAAAGAGCGGAGGCGTATATTTGGCAGATCGGCAGCCCTTACGACATCTTCCCGATGGCGGGCCTGCCTGCGCGTTGATCCGTCTGCGAGGCTGTTGCTTATCGCATAATTCGAAGCTATTCTGGCGATAGCTTAGCCGACTTCCAAGAGGGCACATTGTGCCGGGGTATTCGGAACTCATTTTTAGCAAGGGGCTTCCGTGACTGACCCCGCGTTGACCTCCGCCCCACCTTCCATGAGCAAGCGACTCGTGCTGCTGCTGATGGTTGTGGCCTCAGCCGGGTACGTGTGCCGGGTTGCCATTACAGTGGTCGCTCCCGGCATGATGAGAGAATTCGGCCTGACCCAGGTGGAAATGGGTACCGTGTTCAGCGCCTTCCTGGTTGGGTACACACTATTTCAAGTGCCCTCAGGAGGGCTGGCCGACCGTGTCAGCGCCCGCCGCATCTTCCTGGTGCTTTGTTTGGGGTGGGCTTTACTCACCGCACTAACCGCGTTGGTTGGCTGGCATGGATTCGGGCTGGCCATCGTGATTCCGCAGCTATGGCTGATACGTTTCTTGTTTGGCGTAGTTGCTGCTCCCACTTATCCTGCTTCTGGCAGAACGATTGCCGTCACGACAGCGCCGCGCTTGCAAGCCAGGGCGAACAGCCTGGTGCTGGTGAGCGTTGGCGTGGGGTCGGCAGTTACACCTTTGTTGCTGGCGCCCATTACCAGCCACTATGGTTGGCGCTCGGCGTTGCTCGTGGCAGGCTCGATTGGCGCGGCTGCCGGGTTGTTATGGTGGCGATTCGCGCCCCAGCATTTTCATTCGTCAGGGAGTTCAAATCCACAAGATTCAGGCGACCCTTCCGCCGGGTCAGGATTGAGGGAAGCAGGTCCTCGGCCGCTTCGCTCAGCTAGTTTCTGGTTCCTATCCGCCAGTTATCTTCTGCAGAGTTATCTGGGTTACATTTTCATCTTCTGGTTTTACCTTTACCTGGTGCAGGTGCGACACTTCGAGGTGTTGCAGGCTGCCAGCCTTACAGCACTGCCATGGGTGGCAACTATATTCGGTATCCCGCTGGGAGGCGCACTCTCAGACGTGGCCGTTATGCGCTTGGGTGCGAACTGGGGACGCCGCAGTGTACCCCTCGCCGCGCTTTGCGCCGCCGCTGTTTTTCTTGTCATTGGCGCCCGCACCCCGAGCGCGCTGGTGGCCGTGGCTGCATTGACCGCATGCACGGTGCTGGTACAGTGCACGGAAGGTCCATTCTGGGCGACCATGACCCAACTCTCCGGAGAGCGAAGCGGAATCGCGGGCGGCACAATGAACTTTGGCAGTAATCTCGGAGGCATGGTTTCACCCGCGCTCACCCCCTGGCTGGCAGAACGTATTGGATGGGAAACTACGCTGTCGCTGACGGCGGGACTCGCAGTAGTGGCCGCCTTACTTTGGCTGCGAGTTCGCGTTGAGCCTCAAGCCGAGTTACTTTGATTGGAGAAAATATCTGGCTGCGCAGCATTGCTTGAATTTGCGGCCGCTTTTACACGGGCAAGGATCGTTCCTTCCAGCCTTGGACATTTCGGAACGGATCCGCGCGTTTTCGATCCAGCGCATGACATTGGCCGGTGACTGCCTCTTTCTGAGTTGATCGGCCATGAAGCGCATGTAGGGATCAATGTGCCGAAAGAACTTCATATATCCTGCGCAAAGATAATTAAGACCCGGTTCTCCGTCCTCGGTATAAGCGAAGCGATGTTTGGGGCATTCTCCGTTGCAGGCGAAGCGTACATCGCATCGCATGCATTGTTGAGGCAATGAATCGAATTTGGCATTCCCGAATTCCTGCTGCCGCTGCGATCCGGCGAGTTCCGCCAAGGGCCGTTCCAGGATGTTGCCGAGATGATACTCGGGATATACGAAGTGATCACATGAATAGAGGTCGCCTGTATGTTCGATGGCCAAGGCTGAGCCGCAGGTCTTCTTGAATATGCAAATGTTGGATGGCATCCCACTCCACATTTGCAGTGACTCTTCAAAGATCTGAACAAACTGGAGGCCGACATCCGAGCGCACCCACTCGTCGAAGATCGCACAGAGGAAGTTCCCATAATCGACAGGTTTTACTGACCAACTTGTTACACGCGCGTTATCTCCGAACGAGGGCGCGATGAGAGTAAGTCCGTTCGTAGTGCTTTGCTGACCCATGCGCTCGACAATTGGAATAAATTGCATGACCCCGCTGCCTATCCCTTTAAGAAAGCGATAGACTTGCAGCGGATGGGAGGAGTTGCCGTGGTGGACCGTCGTCAGTGTGTTGAATTCGACGCGGTTGTTTCGGAGAATCTCTATGCCGCGGATCACACGCCGGAAAGTGGGCTGCCCACCCTTGTCAACGCGATAGGTGTCGTGCAATTCCTCCGGCCCATCGGTCGAAATGCCTACAAGAAACTTGTTCTTTGCGAGGAAATTTCCCCATCGATCGTCCAGCAGCACGCCATTGGTTTGAAACGCATTATGAATGCGTTTTCCATTTGCGTATTTGTTCTCCAAAGCAATAATCTGCTCGAAGTAAGCTACTCCCAATAGCGTCGGTTCGCCACCCTGCCAAGCGAAATAGATCTCATCGGTATTCTGCTGCTCGATGTATTGCCGGATGAAGCCTTCAAGCACCTCGGGGGACATCTCCCACTTCGAGGTGTTGGGGAAGAGGACTTCCTTTTCGAGATAGAAGCAGTACTTACAATCCAGGTTGCAGATGGGGCCCACTGGTTTGGCCAACACGTGAATGGGGGGAAGGCCCATTACAATTCCTCGACTTCAATGGTAGTGGAAGCCCGCTGGCAAATGCGAAGAAGAAGGCCCACGGGCCCAGGTGATTTTAGCGGAGTAATTCCGGCACTCCTCCTGGTCCGATCCAATGGAAGCCTTCTGGCTGAATGCCGGCGACTTGGGTGCCGGCAAACAGTGCTTTGACAGGACAGCTCTTTCGAAGGTTCAAATGCACGCGGCTAACAATGCTCTCAACGGGCTCAACGAGGATCGGGCCGACGCCGTTGCGAGTAGCTTTGCAGTTCCAACTCACCAACTCTCCATTGGCACGCTCAATCACGTAGGCTGACGTAAGTGCGACTTCTTCAAGGGCAATGAAGACTTCGTGTACATCGTTGCAGGAGGTCCATCCTGAATCCAACCCGTCTCCGGGGATCGGCTCGTGGTCCGGATAGTGGAACGACGCGATCATTGGCACATACTGTTCGCCGATGGTTCGCTCTACTCGGAGGCCGCGCTTGGGATTGTTCTTATTCGGTTCAAGCATTGTTACTTCGCGATATGGATCTGGCACAAACGCCCACCTTAGTTCGCCGGTGTGGCCGTCAATCAACTGTGCACAACTGCCCATGGCGTTCATAGCCTTTTGTAGCCATAGCTCTTCGCCGGTGAGAAGATATTGGTACCACAGAGCCGGAATAAGCCAGGCGCTCCAACCATGGGGTGAGTCCATCATGTTGAGGGACTTGCCAATCAAGGTGTCGTATTGCGCTTCCCAGAAGCGCAGAGTAGCACCGTTCATCCGACTATCCGGAATCAGCAGCTGTTCGAGACAATGATGAGCGGTAAGCATCTTGCGGGCCGCCTCAGCATAGTGGCGGCGCGCGGCTTCGTCGGTTTGGAGCAGTGCAAATAGTCCGAGTTGCAGACCGGAGCAACTGATCATGCCATCTTCAAATGTATTTTCGCCCTCTGTGGTTAGGTTGTCTTGCGAACGAACCAGAAAGTCCATGGCTTTTCGCGCGGAGTTGTAGTGGCGGTCATAGGCGGCTTTGAAGCGGCCATCCTTCGCAGATTCCATCTTCTCGACGGCCATGACGGTCATTACCGATTTCACCGGATAGGCGACCGTGGTGTAGTTATCGTAGTTACCGTCATCGTGTTGCCTGGTGACAACGTAATCAGCGAAGCCGCTGGCCAGATCGAGCCAATAGGGATCGTGGTCGGCGCGAAAACGGTGAGCGAGGACCCCAGCCATCTGCGCGGTGTTCACGAGGAACCGGACCTCAATTGGCCATTCCATCGGATCAGTGACACCGAACTTGACTTTCGGTTTCTTCGCGTTGAGATCCCACTGCAGATTCAAGATTTCCTTCAGACGTTGATCGGTCTGGGCGTCCAAGGCGGGGTCGGGGATATAGCGGTGGGCCAATACATCGGTTTCCAATCCAAGCCATTGTTCCAGATGGCTGGATGCATACTGCTTTTCGGTTAGAGTGGCTTTGCGCGCCTGACGGAGATACCACGACCATGGTTGGCGCACATAGAAACAAGCCAGGCTCTGGCGGCCGTTTGCTGCTGTGACCGTGAGTTGATAGAGGCCAACGCCGCCCTGAGGCGTGAAGCTGGCGATGAACCTTCCCTTCGAGCTGGAATGCACGGCAAGCTGAGATATCTTTCCATCGGGAGCCATTACACTCACGCTGACTGGCGTTGGCGTATCGATTGTGAGCTTGCTACTTTCGCCATCGCCGAGTGTATAGCGGTCCGCATCAATCATGGGTGCTGCCAGAGAAGATGCCAAGAGCGGCTTGATGCTTTCCAGCGATGCGGCGGGCTCAAGATAAATGGTCCAGGTGCGTTCTTGGCCGGGAGGAATTGAAGTGAGATTTTGTGGGTGGCGAGACGGCAGCGGCAAGGCATGCAACAGATCGAGGCTGCACGTGCGGATCAAGTGTCCACCATCGCCCGCGCCCCAAATCGTCTCATCATAATTGATGTTGTGCGATGCTACAGGAGACGCCGAGCCAATGGTGAGTATTTGGCCCTTGGGGGTCATCAGGTAGCCCCAGAAGTGGGTCTTTTCGCAACGCAACAGGGTGGGAAAGTAGCGATCGTTCCATGAGGGGAAGGTCTTCATCTCGCAGTCGATGCCAATGACAAGCCGGGCGGCTTTAGGCACATAATCGGTGGCACTTTCATTTTTCAATCCGGCGACGATTGCCAATCGATTGTTTTGAAGGCGATAGAGGAGCGAGTAGCGAATACCGTTAGCAGTGCCGCCGAAATTGGGTTCCGATCCTTCCTGCTTTTGCAGATGCACGTCTGCCCATGCCGGTCCGGCGAGAGGCCCACTGCGAAACTTGACTTCGTTCCATTGTGCACCGGTCTTGATCTCGAGAACTCGAATCGTCCCGTTCTCATTGAGGCTCAATCGGAGCTGATCGCCGATCAATGTCCACTTTGAAGCAGCATGGTCAACGCTGGGTGCAGGAGATTGAGTTGCGGCCATGTTATTTCTTGTTGCAAGAGAAACCGCGACAGCGGCACCCAGACCTTTTGATACGAAATCGCGGCGATTCATGGTGTCTCCTTTGCGGACGAAACTGGACCGTCGCGCATCCCCGAGAGGAGATATCAAGCGTGGAGTTCCGTCTTCAGCTCTGATTCGATCAAATTGTACGCCCTCCAGCGGTAATGCAAGACCAACACTGAATCTGCTGACGAAATCGACGACTTCCTGACGTTTAAAATGACGAGTGTTCCGGCGAAGGTTCTTTCATTCCAGCATTGCACTTCCCGCGTGAGCGCTTTACTTTTGTTTCTAGAGACAAACATCGTGAATGCAGAGGTGCAGTTTAGAATTGGGTCGCTAACCTTCTGCTTGCGAGGGAATTGACGGATGCTCTTGAGTAGCGCGAAAGTTCGAATCGGTGCTCTCGTGCTCAATACGATTGGCACCCTGGTGGTGTTGGTCGCGGGCGGCTCATGTTTGTACGCCGCTCAGTCGATCGCTCCTGCTGCAACCGCCAAGTTGGTTTGTCCGCAAAGCTCTGCAGAATTCGCTCGGAAGCACGAGGCGGCGAATCGCTTATTCAAGAAGGGAAATGTCGCCGGGGCTCTTGAACTCTATCGGAGGGCTTATTCCCTTTGCCCATCTGACTACCAGAATGCTCACGACCTGGCGTTGGCGGAGTTTTTGGCAGGAGACTCAGATAAAGCCAAAACCCTGATAGCCGTTCTCCTTCAAACCCAGGATCGAGCTGAGTTGCACAGTCTACTGGGCAGAATCGAATCCGGTGCAAGGAATTACAAGGTTGCGGCCGTTCAGTATCAAGCCGCAGCTCAGGCGGACCCCAGCGAGGAAAACGTCTTTGATTATGGGACGACTCTTGTCAGGCTCGACTACGGCGCCGCAATCAAAATTCTTCGCTACGGAGTCGACAAATATCCGGATTCAGTGAGATTACACGCCGCATTGGGGACAGCTCTTTACGCCCAGGGCCAGTCTGAGGAAGGCGCTGCCATGCTGTGTCGAGCAGAGGAATTGAATCCGTCTGACCCGCATCCTATGGAAATCCTGGCATCCACGGAGATTGTCCCACCTTCACTGCTGGAGAGAGCCACAAGTCTCCTGGCGGATTTGCAGCGCAGATACCCGAAAGACGGCCTAATTCTATTCGACTATACGCTGGTGAAATCAGGGCGCTGGTCTGGAGACCAGGATGCAATGCCAGTAAATTTTGCCGATTCGATGAGAGCAGTGCTGGCGCTGGACCCAAAACTGCCACAGGCATATTTCCAATTAGCTCTTGCGTATGCACAACAAGGGAATTACAACGACGAGATCATTCTTCTGAAGAAGGCGATAGCGCTAAGCCCCGAGAAAGAGGAGTACCACTTCCGCCTTGCTTCTGCTTACCGGAAAACCGGAAATAAGCCCGGATTTGAAGAAGAGATCGCCAAATTTCAGGAGATTCACAAAAGGCAGTCGGCTAACGGGAATTAGGTTCCCGCCCTTCGCTGCTGTTAAATGGCATGGATTCGTCTGTCCTTCCTCGGGCTCCCGTTAGAAGAGCCCGGGGAAGGAGAATGTGTCGAGAATCCGTTATTGAATCGATTTGAACATAGTTATTGAATCGATTTGACAACAATAGAAACCTGGGATACCATGCGGGTTATATACAACGTTTTCCAGGTCTCAGGAATGAGCATAGTCAAAATGCCACTTCACCGGGTCCGTGCGCATGCAGCAGGTCTTCCATCCTTCGTGGCTGTTCGGAGGAGAGGACCTCGTATCGCCGGGATTCTGCTGCATGTGATGACTTGTTTTGGATTTGACGGCTTGGCTCATTTTTCTGAAGTTCCTTTGGCTCAACATGTAAATCGTTTCTGCCGCCCCAACCTGTCTCGTGGCAGAAATTATAAGGTCAACCTGCTTCAAGCGAAGTTCCTGCTTGAGACCGAACCTGTTTTAGACAACCGATCCTGGGAGACATAGACGCCCGAGAGGCTACCAATCGCGAGGGTGTTCCTATCCGTTCAATTCGCTTAAAAAGGAAGTGCCGCAAATGAGAATGACCAAACAGGCAAGTCGAATAGTCCTGATCGTCTGCACCTTGATGCTGGCGACGTTGGTTCCGCATCTATTCGCTCAAGTTGAGAGTGGGCGTATATCCGGAACCGTGAAAGACTCAACCGGCGCGTTTGTAGCGAGCGCCACAATCACAATCACGAACACTGCCACATCCATCGCCACGACCGTGCAATCCGGGACGACTGGGTTCTATATCTTTCAAGCAGTTAAACCAGGCAACTACACGCTCAAGGCTGAAGCTGAAGGCTTCCAGCAATTTGTCAGCCAGGGTGTTGAAGCGCACGTGCAGCAGAACACATCGATCGATGTGACACTCTCTGTCGGGACAACGAGACAGACTGTTACGGTAACGGCGGCAGCGCCTCTGCTACAGGCCGAAGACGCCTCGATCGGTCAGACAATTGACGAGCAGCAAGTGAATAACATGCCGCTGGTTAGCCGCGATTGGACAACTTTGGCCAACCTCTCGGCCGGAGTTACCTCGTCCGCGGGTGGAAACTCAGCGGACACCATGTTCACAGTCAATGGCATCAACTCCACAGAAAACGACTTCCGTCTCAACGGAATCGACGATAACGAAGAAATGTACGGCGGAGGCCAGTTCACCTTCGAGGCTACGTTCATGCCGCCGCCGGATGCTATCCAGGAATTCAAACTACAGACAGGCGACTTTACCGCCGAGATCGGCCGTACAACGGGCGCGGTTGAAAACGCTGTCATTAAATCGGGAACAAATGGCCTTCACGGCGATCTCTGGGAGTATGTCCGGAATACCGTTTTCAACGCGGAAAACTACTTCACCGCCAAAGACGTGCCAAAGCCCGCCTATCACCAGAATCAATTTGGCGGCACCGTTGGCGGCCCCTTGTTCATTCCCAAGGTCTACAACGGCAAAAACAAGACCTTTTTCTTCTTCGATTACCAGGGCTCAAGGGTCTCCAAGCCGTCAATTTACACCTCTGCGGTGCCGACGGCGAACATGCACAGCAGCAACTTCACCAATTACCAGGACAACTTCACCCTGTTCAGCGGATTCAGCACTGACGGGCTCGGCCGGAAAATTCCTTTCGGAGCATTCCTCGATCCGGCGACAACCCGCACGGTGGCGGCAGGCACAGTCGACCCGATTTCGGGCCTGACGAACACCGGCACAGCCGCTGTTCCCGTCCGCGATCCGTTCTACACCGGCGGCGGTATCGGCGGGATCACCGACTTTACCGGCAAGACTGACCACCTTAACGTTCTGCCTGCCTCGCGGTTGGATGCAAACGCCCAGAAACTCCTCGCGCTGTATCCCAACCCCACGCTTGGGCTCTCGGCAGGACCAAACAACTACCAGCAGTTCACCCCGTTTACCTCAACCATCAACCAGTTCGACATCAGGATCGATGAGAATATCAGCAGCAAGGACATTTTCTTCGCCGTCTTCGATCTGAATCACTCAACCAACTACGCGCCCCCCTCCCTTCCGGGGCTTGCGGAAGGTGCGCAGTGGGGGGATGGTCCGGAATTCGGTCCCCGGTACGGGGGCGCCATGGGCTACACTCACGTCTTCACGCCCACGCTCACCAATGAGGCTCACGCCGGCTGGCAACACAGCATTGAACATCTCGGCGGGCCATTCCCAAATACCATGGGCATCCCGGCCCAATTCGGAATTGGCGGAGTTCCGCAAGTTCCTGGAAACGGCGGCTTGCCGTATATCAACATCAGCGGCCTTTCCACCGAAGGCGGCACGGGTTGGATGCCTACCCTGCAAACGCTCAGCGTTCTGGAAGTCATGGACAATGTGACCAAGATCTACGGTTCCCATGCGTTCAAGGCCGGATTCCAGATCGACAGGATCTATTCTCCCGTGATTCAGCCTTCAATTCCCAAGGGACAATTCAACTACACCGGAATGTTTTCCGACATCCCGAATTCGAACTCGGGTTATATCGGCCAAGCCGACATGCTTCTGACCCCGATCCCCTCAACCTTGCCATCCACCGTCCCAGGCAGAATCGACAATCTGGGCGGCCTCAGCTACTACGGAATCTCGACCTTCGCCACAGTGAGAGACCAGCGGTATTACGGAGGGGGCTACCTTCAGGATGACTGGAAGGTGCGCCGCAATCTTACCCTGAACCTCGGCATTCGCTGGGATCACTACACTCCCTACTACGAGCGCTTGGGGCAACAGGCGAACTTCATTCAAAATGCCGGTGACGCTGAAGGCGGAACATACTATATTCCGCAAGAAGGCTGCGCCTCGACAAAAACATCAACGGGCTTCCAGGCTCTACTCGCGTCCTACAACATTGGAATCAACTGCACGTCGAATAAAGCAACGGGGCTCGCTCAGGACTCGAATTTTGCTCCCCGCGTCGGCTTCGCCTACAGCATCACGCCACATACCGTTCTCCGCGGCGGCTACGGCATCGCCTATGGCGCAATGGACAACATTGGATTTGGCGGGACCCTGGGAACCAACTATCCCTTCATGTTTCAGGTAGGATCTCCCGGAACGACTTCGCAGGTTCCCCTTACGGTTCCCGGCGGCCAAACGGCCGTCCTGGAAAACTCTATTGCGTCGTTGAATCTCTCGGACCCAACGAAGTTGGATGGGAGCGGACTTTCTCTATCGGGACGCCAGTGGAACTTCATGACGCCCTATAGCCAAACACTGAACCTGACAATTCAGGACCAGTTCACCAGCCATGACTCGATATCGGCCGCTTATGTGGGCACACTGGGACGCCATCTGGATAGCAATGGTACCCAAAACGCGCCGTCGGCCATTATGCCTCCAGGCACGAACGAATATGACACGACAGTTCAAGGGCACATCCCATTTCCAGAATTGTCCGCCAACTCCACCCTCCAGCGGACAAACAGCACAAGCTCCTACCACTCAATGCAGGTGGTTTACCAGCACCAGTTAAGCGCCGGCTTGAGCGTTCTGGCCAACTACACCTTCGCCAAGTGCATGACCTCTGAGCGGGCGGCTGAAGGTCAGGGCGGACTGCCCGGCTACAGGGCGGAATGGCTCCCAGGCTTCGGACAGAAGGCGGACTACGCCCTCTGCTCCACCGATGCCGCGCAGGTAATCCATGGCTCGGGAACGTACAATGTCCCCATCGGCAGGGGTCGCACCCTCTTGAAGGACACCAACCGGGTTACGGACATGCTGATCGGTGGGTGGGTCACAAACTTCATCTACTCCTACCAGTCCGGACAGCCGTTTACTGTCGGCTGCCCAAATACTACAACGCAGGACTTCGGGTGCTTTGCCCCTATGGTCCAGGGACAGAACCCATACGCCGGACCACACAACGCAACTCAATGGCTCAATCCGGCAGCGTTTTCCCTCGCCCTCGCGGCAACCACCATCGGCCAAACCGATTTTGCGCCACTTGGCGGAAAACCCGAACAGGTGCGCGGGCCAGGCTTGAAGAACCTCGACATGTCTCTCTTCAAGAATTTCACGATACGGGAAGCAACCAAAGTCGAGTTCCGCGCCGAGGCATTCAACCTGGGGAATTGGGCTGAATTTGGAACCCCGGGCAACCTTGACTATAGGAACACACAAAGCTTCAGCACGATTACGGCGACGCGCGGCGACGCGCGCATCCTGCAACTTGCTCTGAAGCTGTATTTCTAACCGAAATAATGGGTGGGAATGTCTTCCAGGAATATTTGGAGGGCATTCCCGCTTTTATTTAATGTCAAGCTACTATCCGATAGCATCCTCAGTCCCCTTCGCGAGTTCCTTCCCTTTGTTTCGTTTCTGTTTGATACTCATCTCAAGCGTATGCATAATGAACTGTCGCAAACCTGCGAGCGTCTGTGGCCCATTGTCGCGGTGATGCCATGACCTTCCTTACACGCAGGGCCCTGTTGGCCGCCATTGCAGCGGGCGTGCCCGCCTTGGCTGGGCGAAAGGCGCTTTCTCTTTCTCAGCCTGCACCGCCTCAGTCAGCTAAGTCCGCTCAATCCCGCATACCGATGTCCCACTCACCCAGCCCGGCGCCAGGCAGTTCTTCCACCTCGCCTGCCTGCTGTTGGTTCACCGACGTTGCCGGGAAGTCAGCCTTTTCGTACAGAACAAATAATGATTTCACAGGAAGGAAGTACTTCCCGCAGCCCATGTGCGGCGGCGTGGCCGCCATTGATTATGACAACGACGGCAGAATGGATCTGTTCTTTACCAATGGCGCGAAGCTCCCCGAGCTTACCAAGACCACGCCCGCCTATTACAACTGTCTGCTGCACAACAATGGTGACGGCACATTTGAAGATGTTACCGCGAAGGCCGGCCTGACCGGAGCGAGCATCGGTTTCAGCTTTGGCGTTGCCGTGGCCGACTTTGACAACGACGGCTGGGACGACATCTTTGTCTGTAATGCCGGAACCAATACCCTATACCACAACAATGGCGACGGCACTTTCACGGATGTTACAGCCGGTTCCGGCCTGGACCGCAAACCGCCCAACGTATTGAGTGTGGGGGCCGCATGGTTCGACTACGACAACGATGGACTGCTCGACCTGATTGTCACCAATTACACAACTTGGACTCCGCAAAGTGACCGGCAGTGCTTCATGGCGCCTGACGAGGCTGAATACTGCAGTCCGACGGTCTACAAGAGCATTGAATCGAGACTTTACCATAACCTGGGCCACGGTCGCTTCCAAGACGTGACCGAAGCAACCGGAATCGGAAAGGCGTTGGGCAAGGGAATGGGAATTTCAATCGCTGACTTCAATCGAGACGGCCTCATGGACGTCTTTATAGCGAACGACACTGAGCCCAACTTCCTGTTTATCAATCAAGGCAACGGATCCTTCAAGGAAAGCGCCCTCGAATTGGGCGTGGCATATAACGATCGGGGATCTTCAGTTTCTGGTATGGGCTCGGACGCAAAGGACTTCGATAATGACGGCTGGGTCGATATCGTCTACAACGACCTTTCAGGGCAAATCTTCGGTCTCTTCAAGAATGATGGCGGAAAATCTTTCACCGATGTAACCAGCGCCTCAAAGCTCGGCGCCCTGAGCCGCAGCCTGTCCGGATGGAGCATTGGGTTTATTGACTATAACAACGACGGATGGAAGGATATTTACTCAGCCAACGGGGATGTGGACAACTTGAGCGCATCCTCCAAGCAGCACGACACTATGTTCGAGAATTCCGGCGGCAAAACCTTCATCGATGTGACCGCAAAGATGGGCCCGGACTTCGGATTTGTTGGCTACCAGCGTGGATCTGCTTTTGTCGACTTGAACAACGATGGGTTTATGGATCTCGTTGTGACTTCGCTCGGCGAGAGGCCGCGGATTCTGATAAATAACGCATTAGTGAGGAATAATTGGATCATGTTCGATTTGCGCGGACATGAGAGCAATCGCAACGGAATTGGTGCAACGATTAAAGTAACGACTGCCTCTGGAAGGACCCTCTATAACCATGTAACTACCAGTGCAGGTTTCATGTCGTCAAGCGACCGCAGGGCGCACTTCGGCCTCGGCTCCGAAACGAAGCTCGACCATGTGGAGATCCGCTGGCCGAGCGGAATTGTACAACGAATCGATCGTCCCATCGTGAATCAGATCATGAAGGTTGAGGAGCCCCCGCGTCGCAAATAACGTAGCTCGCAAACCAACCGCAGTCCAGGTGCGAACCCACGTTACTTATCTGCGGGGATCTGCAACGGACGCATCACTCGGTGCCGCCAAGTATATCGAGCCCGAGTTCCTCGACCGAATCTCCTGTTTTATATTTGATATGGGTGACTTATAACCATGTCGAAACGTGAATTCCAGACCGAAGTCAATCAACTGCTGCAACTGATCGTCCACTCCCTCTATTCACATCCTGAGATCTTTCTCCGCGAGCTCATTTCCAATTCCTCCGACGCGCTCGATAAGCTGCGCCACCTGACGCTTGTCGACGACGCTTACAAGTCTCTTCCATTCACTCCGCGCATTGATCTGGAGCTGGACGAAGAGAAGAAGACCCTCACCATCGCCGACACTGGCATTGGCATGAACCAGGAGGACCTGATCTCGCATCTCGGCACCATCGCCCGCTCCGGCACCAAAACCTTCCTCGCTCAGCTCTCTGGAGACGCCAAGAGAGACTCAAATCTCATCGGACAGTTTGGGGTTGGATTTTACAGTTCGTTCATGGTGGCTGACCGCGTCGAAGTTGTCTCCCGCAAGGCGGCCGAAGACCAGGCCTGGCGTTGGGTGAGCGATGGCCAGACCGGCTTTGACATCGAACCGGCAGAGCGCTCTGTTGCCGGCACCACCGTTCTGCTGCACTTCAACGAGGAAGGCAAGCAATACGCCAATAGCTGGCGGCTGCAGGAGATTGTAAAGAAGTACTCCAACCACATTGCCTTCCCCATCTTTCTCACTTACGACAAAAGCGAGTGGAACGAAGCTGAGAAGAAGTCGGTGAAGAGCCGTACCACCGAACAAGTGAATGCTGCCAGTGCTCTCTGGCGTCGCCCCAAGAGCGAGCTCAAGGATGAAGACTATAAGGAACTTTATAAATCTGTCGCGGGCGACTGGGAAGACCCTCTCTTTTGGTTCCACACCAAAGCAGAAGGAAGCCTTGAATACACCACCCTTTTCTATGTGCCGGCAAAGGCTCCGCTCGATCTATACCAGTCTGAATACAAGGTTGGCGTGAAGCTCTATGTGAAGCGAGTATTTATCATGGACGACGCCAAGGAGCTTTTGCCGCAGTACCTGCGCTTTGTTCGCGGCATCATTGACAGTGAAGACTTGCCGCTCAACGTCAGCCGCGAAATTCTGCAGCAAAATCGAATACTCACCAGCATTCGCACCGCGAGCGTGAAAAAGATTCTTTCCGAACTGAAACACATTGCGGCCGCCCAGCCCGACCAGTATCTGAAGTTCATCACCGAATACAACCGCCCACTCAAAGAAGGACTGTACGGTGACTTCGCGAATCGTGAAACGCTGCTCGACCTGATCCGCTTCAAGTCCACGAAGGTGGAAGGGCTCACCAGCCTTGCCGACGCGAAGGGGCGCATGAATGAAAGGCAGAAGAGCATCTATTACATCACCGGCGGCGCCGAATCCTTGCTCCGCACATCGCCTCTTCTCGAGATCTACAAGAAGAAGGATCTTGAAGTTCTTATCCTCGATGACGACATCGACGAGATCGTCTTCTCCGCTATCGATAAATACGGAGACATCGATCTAAAGGCTATAAACAAAACTTCAACAAGCGAAGATATCAAGGATGAGTCAGAGCCCGAAAAAGCCGAAACACTCAAGCCGCTCCTCGACAAGTTGAAGGCCATCCTCGGCGACCGTGTGAAGGATGTTCGCGCCTCCGTGCGGCTTGCGGATAGCCCCTCCTGCATCGTTTCCGATGAGGAGGAGCCTTCAATCAAGATGCAGCAGATGATGCGTGCCATGGGCCAAAAGGATATCCCTGCGCTTAAGCCCACGCTCGAGATCAACCCTGACCACGAGATTGTCAGGAAACTGCTCGCGCGTCCTGATGACGCGGTGGCCCAGGACGCTGCGTGGCTCCTTCTTGACCAGGCTCTACTTATGGAGGGAGTGCCGCTCCAGGATCCAGCAATTTTTGTTCAGCGGCTCAACCGCATGCTGACCCTCTCCATTTAGTAAAGGCGCGCGCTGCTTCCAGGGATTTACGGGATCTGCGTTTGCAGCGCGCGGTTCGACGAGGCCGGCCAGCTTACTTTGTCTCGGTAACCACCGGCAACTCGACATAGCTGTTGTTCCCAGGCGCATGATAGATCCGCTCTGTTGCCTTGGTGTAATCTTTCGGCTTTGCGAAGAAGATATTCGGCACAAAAACTTGTGGGTTTCGGTCATACAGCGGGAACCAGCTCGACTGAATCTGGACCATGATCTTGTGTCCGGGCAAAAACACATGATTCGCTGTCGGCAATGCAAATCGGTATGCCAAAGGCGCATTCGATGTTATCGGAGTGGCCTTCGTCAGGCTCTCGCGATACCTTCCGCGAAAGATATCCATGGCTACCGGCAATTGATACCCTCCCAAGTCCGGTTGCCCTGGTACTTCGTCCGGATATACATCAATCAGTTTGACTACCCAATCCACATCGGTCCCCGTGGTCCCGGCTACGAGATTTGCTACCGGCTCGCCGCTAATCTTCATTGGTTCCGTCAACGTCTCCGTGCTGTAAGTCAGTACATCGGTTCTTCCGGAAAATTCGCGCTGGTCATCCACCAGCCATCGCACCCAGGAGAGATTTGGAGTGTATCCAACCGGCTGGCTGGGACGGGTACGAAATGGAACCGGCTTGGCGGGATCGGAAACATATTCGTCATAACTTCCCTCGACCGTTGGCGCCGCGAAGCCCAACTTCCCGTCGGCCTCCAAATATAGCGGCGTCACCTTGGGCCTGCAGCCGTTCGCGCATCCCGAGGGCCAGAACTGTAACTTCTCCCACCGGCTCGTTCCAGTCTCAAAAGCAGTTACTGGAGATACCGTCATCTCCGGAGCATCATCCTTCAGATAGTGAGCCAGAAACGGCGCCAGTATCTCGGTGCGAAAGTAGAAGCCGGTATCGCTGCCGAATTTGATCGCTCCCAGTGAACTGGCCTCACCGATCTCCTGTCCGTGATGCCATGGCCCCATGACAAGAAATAGCCTTCCCTTCACGGAATCCGGCTGAGACGCCTGCATTTCCTTGTAGACCGCCATTGCGCCGTAAATATCCTCCTGGTCCCACAGACTCGCTACCAGCATCGTGGGCACAGTGAGCGGCTCTTTGGCGAGGAGTTTATCCACCGCCTGCTCGCTCCAGAAGTTGTCATACGCAGGATGCTCAGTCAGTTTCTTCCAAAAACCGATCTGCTCCATGCCACGTTCTTTGGCCAGTTCACCTGCCGAGCCGGCCCGCATGTACATGTCGTAGTCGTCAAAATTGCTCTGCTGCCAGTGCTCTTCGTTGGACCGCGTCGCCGTCTGTTCGTAAATATACGGCAGATTCTGCTGCCGGAACGCGCCATTATGAAACCAGTCGTCACCGCGCCAGCCATCTACCATGGGATTCATCGGCACAGCTACCTTCAAAGCCGGATGCGGATGCACAAGCGGCATCAGGGCCAGGAATCCGTCATAAGAGATTCCAAGCACCCCCACTCTGCCGTTCGACTCCGGCACATTCTTCACGAGCCAGTCAATTGTGTCCCAAGTATCCGTGGACTCATCTACCGGAGTTGGATTAAGTGGCCCATGCACCGGCCGATTCATCACATAGTCCCCCTCACTGCCGTACTTGCCACGAATATCTTGAACGACTCGAATATATCCACCCTCGATGATTGTCTCCGTTGCATTGTCATAACCCCAGAGGCTTACCCCCAGATGAACGCTGTGGGCATTCGACGTCAACTGACGCGCATCGTAAGGCGTCCGTGTAAGTAACATCCCTTCGTGTTTTGCGCCCTTTGGCACAAGGATGATGGTGCGTAGCTTGACAGCATCTCGCATGGGGATCATCACTTCGCGGCTAACGTAGTCCATGCCATCGGTGGACGGCACGAATTTTTCCGGTGTCTCGCTGGGGTAGTCGGGATATAGCGGCGCCGTTTGCGCTTGCACAACCAGCGCCGCCAACCACCCGCACACCATCAAAAACGCTGCCAGACTGCAATACTTCAGATTACGTACACGCACAGAAATCCCTCCCGATACGAATCGTCGCAGCACGTTGTGCAGGGTGTCGAGATGGCCGACCACCTTATGAGTCTAACCTCCGTATTGCTTGGCGGCCGTGGCAATCGATGGGGCGGCGGTGGCCAGGTCTTGCGGGTTCATGACGGGCCGCATGGAAAGCTTGGCGTTGAATGCGAGAAACCAGGGCTCAGCAACGGCTGGAATCTGCGATGAATCCTTCAGGTCGAAGACGATGGAGCCGCACCGTTGTCCGTTGTCGTCCGCGTAAAAATAGGACGCCTCCGGTTTGAGATCGGCAAGAATCCGCTCGATTGTAGAACCCAATGTGCCGGCCTTGGCGGCGGCATTTCCAGTTTCGACGGGGATCGATACTCTCAGCAACATTCGCATTTTGGTTTTCCTCCTCCAAAGGAAGGTCGGATTATAACGACCCTCGATTGTGGCGTACAAGGAAATTCCGGTGGGCGGCCAGGTAACAAGGAAGCAAGCCATCAAGATAACGCCTGGAATGCTCGGCTGGTTTTTCGCAGGTCAATGGCTTGGATCTTGCTTTGCCAGCGCGATTACTCCGGAGATCCAAACCCTTAATCGCACCGGAGGTACCCGAGTGTTGTCCCGACTGTTCTTAAGTAACCTACCGTAGAAAACGGTTGACTGCCCGGCAGATATAGAGTACTGTTGCCGTGTAAGATTTCGCGTTCAAGCCATAACTTCCCCACATCCTTAAGCACTTCATCCTGAAGGCTTCATTGAAACGCTAGTGTTGCTATCCCCAATCCAATCGACAAGGACCCCAGATGAATCGTGCGATAAACAACTTGCTCCCAATTTGCCGGCTTTCCGCGAAAGTAGCTGTCGCGGGCCTGCTGGCTCTTACTTCCATCGGAATGGCGCGAGCCCAGGAAGCCAACCAGCAGCCCATAATCAATCGAACCGTGTTGCCCTCAATGGCAGTGCCCAGTGGGCAGGAGGATGTCACCCAGTCGTCCATTAGTCTGCCCGAGGGACAGTTAGCGCCATCTCCGCTGAATATTGGGTCTGGGGATCACATCATTCACATCTTTCCGGCGGTATCCAATCACGAGGGCATGGCAACGGCGAACGCCGATTATGGGCCGCTGCTGTATCACGCCGGTGGCTCGATCATGGGACCGACCGTCACCATCTACCCACTTTTCTGGATTCCGGCCAAGCTGCAGACTGGTAAAGCTACGTCCTTCCCTGCCAATTACGAGGCAGTCGAAGTCGACATGCTGTACGACTTCATCGGCAAAGGTCTCGGAGCGGTCGCCACTCAGTACTATCAAACCATCTCGGGTGTGACAAAGTTTGTGCAGAACAAGGGCGGACTGAACTCCACTTACTACGTCGATACCACACCCTATCCTGCAT
>ODAK010002041.1_pt1 | contig 21443 bp, 17 predicted proteins | sample 1539591 | NCBI WGS metagenome assembly ODAK01 (sample SAMEA3539303, study PRJEB22396) | soil metagenome | biome: tundra; feature: field; material: soil | place: USA | collected 2010-05 | depth 0.15 m | reverse complement strand
TCGAGGGCGCTCGGGCTCGACGCGACCGACGTGAGGACGATGTCTTGCCGCCCGCGGAGCTGCAGATCGAAGCTCGGGTGTTGCGGGATCGAGGCGAGCCGCGCGCTGTCGCGCACGGTGCGCTCCTTCGCGTAGTCGAAGGCCTCGTCGAGGGTGATGTTTCCGTCGCCGGTGCGGTCGGCGGCGCCGAGGAGACCGGCCGTGAAGTAGTGCGTGAAGAAGGAGCCGTTGACCGCGTCGGCTTCGTGGGCGTTCTCGAGGCCCGAGCTCGACGAGACGAGCGCCGTGCCCTCGGTCGACACGTTGAGCAGATCCGTCGGGTCGAGCGGAGGGCCCACCGTGAGGCCCTTCGCCTGCGTCCAGCTTCCGCCGCGACACGTGTCGAGGATGCCGACGCGGATGCGCGCGCCGATGCGCTCGATCCGATCGCGGAGCGCTCCGACGCTGACGGCCTCGCCGTGCGGGAAGAGCGACTGCCCATCGGAGTGGCCCGAATAGTAGAAGACGAAGAGCGCGTCGCCGGCCGCGGCCTGAACGTCCTTCGCGGCCGCGACGAGGGTCGCGTCGAGATCCGCGGGGCCTGGGTCGAGCAGCACGTGGACGTCGGACGGGGCGAAGCGGCCGACGCGCACGAGGGCATCGGCGAGCTGCTCGGCGTCGTCGTGCGCGAACCGCAGCGGCGCGCGCCCGACGGGGGCGCCGTTCGCGCCGACGAGCACCGCGATGCGTCGCATCGGCGCGGCGTTTTGCGCTCGCGCGAGCGGGGCGACGACGAGCGCCGCGACGAACGCGGCGAATGCGAAGTGCGCCAGCCACGCGGCGCCGGGCGCGCATCTCAGGCGCCTCGTCATCGAGGGTCACCCGCGGCCTTGGAAAGCTCGAAGCGGACGGCCCAGACGTCGGCCGTTCGCGAGCCCGCGGCGGCGGCCGAGCGCAGGGCGTCGTCGTCGAGGACCTTCTTGCTCACCACGACCACGAACCGCTCGATCTGCCCCTCGCTGTCGACGAGCAGCGAGAACGGCAGCGTCGCCGACGGTCCGACGGGGCAGTCCGCGTCCTTGAGGCGAGCCCAGACGGCGCCGTTCCCGGCGGGGGACGCCACCGCGACGTGGGCCAGGTCTTCGCACGCGACGCGAAAAGCGAGCGCGTCGCCGGCGCGGATCGGCGCGCTGCCGTTCCACACGAAGGTCTCGGCGTCGCGATGGACCAGGAGCTCCACCGACGGCATCCCCTTGACGCCCACATAAGCCCCGTCGGTGCGGGCGCGACCCGCGAGATAGACGAGCGCGCCCGCGGCCACGGCCAGGCTCGCCCCCGCCGGCATCATCCAGCGCATGCGCGCTCCCGATCGCCGGGCCCGCGCCGAGGCCGCATGGGTCGTCGTCAGAGGCGGCCGCGACGCGTCGAGGACATCGAGCGAGGCCAGGTAAGCGCGGCACCGCTCGCACGTCGCCAGGTGCGACGACGTCCCTGGTTCGCCGGCGCCCGTCGCTCGATAGAGGTCGAGCGCGAACGTGGAGCAGCGAAAGGCATCGGGGATCATGATGCGAACTCCTTCCGGACGGGGTCGATGCGTTCGTCGAAGCGGGCGAGGAGGCGGCGCACGCTCCGCTCGGACGTCTCGAGAACGAGCGCGGCCTCGGGCTGCGAGAGGCCGTCGATACGGCACAGGACGGCGGCGTGGAGCTCTTCGTCTCGCGCGGCCCCCGCGAGGGTCACGACCGCCGCGCGCGCGTGAATCGCGGCCGCCGGGTCGAGGGCGCATGGCAGGTTCGCGAAGTCCGTCGCATCGTGGGTCGTCCGCCGCCGTTCCCGGAGCGCGTCGATGGCGAGGCGGGTCGACGTTCGATAGAGCCACGCCAGGATCGTCCGGGCGGCATCCGGCGCGTCGAGCGGCGGCCGTGTGCGCCACTGCCACATGCGGAGGAAGACCTCCTGGGTCACGTCGTCAGCCGCCTGCGAACTCGAGAGGAGTCGAAGGCACTTTGCCTTGATGGGCGCGAAGAAGCGCGCGTACGCGAGGTCGAAGTCCGGTTGCGTGCTCACCCCGCCCTGCTTTCTCGGGCTTATAGACGATCCGGCACGGCGAAACCGGACAGGGAAAGGCGAAGCGCAGACGGTTTTCACGCCGTGGCGCCCAGGTACACTGCCCAGGTAAGCTGCGTGGAGAATTGACCGGAGCGATCGCCATGCCCGATGCGAGAGAGTCACCCAAGCCCTGGCCGATTCTCGACTGGGAGCAGTGGAAAGAGACGGCCGACACGCTTCACATGTTCATGCAGATTGTCGGCAAGACGCGCCTCGCGCTGACCTCGGTTCAGAATCATTGGTGGAACGCTCCCCTGTATGTGACCGCGCGCGGGCTGACGACGTCGGCGATGCCCTTGCCGGACGGAGGTCAACTCGACATCGAGGCTGACTTCCTCGTGCATCGGCTCGTGTTTCGTCGGAGCTCCGGCCAGACGGAGTCGTTGCCGCTCGTGCCCCAGACGGTCGCCGACTTCTTTGCGGCCTACAGACGCACTCTCGAGGCCCTGGCCGTACGCGTGGATTTCGATTGCATGCCTGTGGAGTTGAAGGACCCCATTCGCTTCGACCGGGACACGATCCACAAGAGCTATGACGCCGACGCGGCGAATCGATTCTGGCGCGTACTCGGCCGCGCCGACACCCTCTTGCAGCGGTTCTCCTCGACGTTTTACGGCAAGATAAGCCCTGTCCACTTCTTCTGGGGATCGTTCGATATCGCGGTCACACGCTTCAACGGTCGCAGAGCGCCCGCTCGGCCGGGGGCCGACGCGATCCAGGCCGAAGCGTACTCTCACGAGTGCATCAGCGCCGGATTCTGGCCGGGCAACGGGGGATACGGGAAGGCCGCGTTTTACTGCTACGCCGCTCCCGTGCCCGAGGGTCTGGCCGACACGAAGCTTCAGGGCCCTGGAGCGTTCGACGCGGGCCTGGGCGAATTCATTCTCGGCTACGACGACGCGCGCCGGTCGGCCGATCCGGATCGGACGGTCCTCGCGTTTCTCGAGGCGACCTACTCCGCGGCCGCGGACGTTGCGAAGTGGGATCGCGCGAGGCTCGATCGGCCTATGGCGCCGTAGTCACGAGCACGGCGCGTATCGAAGCCCGGCGGGGCTGGGGGGGTCCCTTCACGTCCCGCTGACGAAGCGCCGCGGCCCCTCGGCTCCCCAGGCCAGGAACTCGGCGTGCGGCCCGCTCGCAGCGGGGTGAATCACGAGGTGGGTCCGCGCGGCGCGGAAGGTGTCGGCGCTCGTCGCTTCGGCCTCATGCCACGAGCCGACGTTGACGTACGTGGCCGCGCCCTCGGCGACGGAGACGACCGCGGGGGTGTGCGTGTGGCCCATGACGACGAACGCGGCCGGGAACAAGCGCGCGAGGTGACCCGCTCGCTCGACGAGGACCGCGTTGTTGTCGAGCTTCTCTCCGAACCACTCCCGCCGCTGCACCGTCAGGCGTCGGTGCAGCGCGACCCAGCCGGTCACGATGCCGGCGACGACCGCCCAGCTCCACGGGTGATGAAGGCCCCGGAGCGCCAGGGGGGTGATCGCCGCCGTGGCCGCGAGACCGAGGGCGAGGCGGTCGAGGAGCACGCTCGCCATGATCTTCTGCGCCGAGCGGGTGACCGGCGGCACCTGCAGCGCGGCGAGCGCGCGCAGTCGCTCGATCCCCACCCGCGTCGCCTCGGCCATCGCGCCCATGCGGCGCTCGTGCTCGACGCGCAGCAGACCCGCCGCCGCCGACAGGTGGGCGCGCCGCATCCGGAACAGCTCGATCACCGCCGACACGAAGCGCGTGAAGAGGCGCACGATGCCGCCCACCCCCAGGCTCGCGCCGAGCAAGACATAGTCGATGACGCCCTTGCTCTCGTGACCGTACTCGGACACGCCGCGCGTCGGGCGCACGACCCAGCGGAGCAGCACGTCGGAGAAGCTCCGCGCGATGCGCAGCGGGTTCGTGGGCGACAGCGGCGCCATCACGTTCTCGGTGGAGCAGAGGGTGTCGTACTGGTGGCCGTGCTCGATGTACGCCATGCCGCCGACGTAATAGAACCAGGGCGCGAACTCGACGCGACCCGCGAACTCGCCGGCGAGTGCCTCGGCCTTTTCGCGAGCCTCGCCCGAGCGGGTGATCGCCCGGCTCACGAGCAGAGACCGCAGCCCGTCTTTCACCACGTCCCAGTGGAACTCGACGTCGTGATTGCCGTGAATGATGGTGACGGCGTGCCCCGCGCCGATGAAGTCGGCGAGCGCGTCGAAGACGACACCGTGGCGCTCGGCCACCGCCCGGAGCTTGAGCCGCGCGTGATCGGCGCTGTTGCCGAGCCCGTGCTCCCGCTCTTCGTCGGTCGCCTCGACGAGCTGCTCGCCGTCGCGTGGCAGGAGGCTCATCCCGACGAAATCGATGAAGTCCCCCGCGATGACGAGGCGCCAGCGCGTGCCCTCGCAAGGGCTCCGGCGATAGTGCGCCAGCAGGCTCGCGAGATCGGTGTCGACGATCGACGAGCGCCGAAACCCCGCGGGGGTCAGGTCGTTCAGATCGTTCCCAAGGTGAACGTCGGAGAGGATGATGAGGCTTTCGTTCGCAGGCGAGTTCAAGACGATTAACCTTGATGCGGCGGGCACGCATCAGCAAGGACTCTCCCGCGTTCGTGACTTCACGCTGACGCATGCGCCCTCGCGCGAGCCGCGCTACGAGCTACGACGAAGGAGCATCCGAGCACGTCAGCGCAGCGGGTCGCCGCGCGCAGGCGCCGCTGTCGGAACGGCGACACGGAAGCACGATGAACGTTCACCAGCGCGCCCTAAACGTATCCACGAAGGGCCGAGGCCTTTACGACGTGACGGCCGAAGTCGCCGGCGTGGTGCGGGGGTCGGGAATCGGCACCGGACTCTGCGTGGTCTTTCTGCGTCACACCAGCGCGTCGCTCGTCGTGCAGGAGAACGCCGACGCGGCCGTTCTCCGCGACCTTGAGCGTTGGATCGAGAAGCTCGCGCCGGAAGACCGGTCGTACGAGCACGACGCCGAAGGGTCCGACGACATGCCGGCTCACCTTCGCGCGTCGATCACGGCGACCAGCGTGTCGATCCCCGTGACCGACGGCGCGCTCGCGCTCGGCACGTGGCAGGCGCTCTATCTCTGGGAGCACCGCAAGGCGCACCACCGGCGCGAGCTGGTCGTTCACCTCGCCGGTGTCTGACGGCTCGCGTTCACCCGTTTCACCCGTCTTGCGCTGCGCCGGCTCCGCTGGCTTCCGCTGGCGATGGCCCGGCCACCGCCGCTGCCGAGCGGCCCTTCATGCCTTATGATCCGGCGCATGAAGGTGTCCGCCGTACTGACGGAGGCGTCCGGGACGTGGATCGCCGAGTGCGAAGAGGTGGATCGCACCGGCGAGGGACGGACCCCCGACGAGGCGATCGCCAGTTTGCGCGAGGCACTCGTGGAGTATTTCGCCGTGGAGGCGGTCGCGCCGCCACCCGACGCGGTGGCCGAGCCGATCGAGATCGTCGTCCTCGACGCGCCGCCGGCGACCTAGCCCCGGTGGCGCTTGTCATTCAGGGGGAGAACGAGATCCGCCCGGGCCCTCGGCGCCTCTGCGGCCAATTTCGCTCTCGAGCGCGAGCCGCAAAGGACCAAAACCGAAGGCCGCAGGCGCTCAAGCGCTGAAGATCTGGGCGATTTCCTCGGCCATCTCGGCCTCGGTCTTCTTCTTCGCCAGCGCCAGCTCCTTCAAGAGGAGGCTCTTGGCCTGGTCGAGCAGGCGACGCTCGCCGAACGAGAGCTCCTTGTCGAACTTCAGCCGGTTCATGTCGCGGAGAACCTTGGCGATCTCGACCGGCGCGCCGCTCTTGATCATCTCGGTGTAAACGCGGAAACGGCGGCTCCAGGGCTGCACGTCGACCGCGACCTCGCGGGCGCGCATGGTCGACAAGATGCCGGTGGCTTCCTTGTCGCTCATCACGTAGCGGAGACCGACCTGCGTGGCCGCGGTGATGGGGACCATGACCTTCATCCCGTTGTCGAGAATGCGAAGGATGTAGAAGTGCGCGCGGGTCCCGCCGATTTCGCGCTCTTCGATGCCCGTGACCTCGCCCACGCCGTGGGCCGGGTGAACGGCCTTGTCGCCGACGACGAAGTCGGGCGCCGGGGGCTTCGGTAGCTGCGGGCCGACGAGGAACGAGCCCGGGGCTCCGGGCCGGAACGACGGCCTCTGCGGGGGGGGCGGTGCGGGCGGCGGTGCCGACGGCCTCGCCGCTGGTTCGGGGGGTTTGGCGGCGGGTGGCTTGGATCGGGATTTCACAGGGGCTGTCGAGGTGACCGGGCCGGGCGCAAGAGGACGGACAGTAGTACCGGAGCGGGCGGGTCGGGTCATTCGGGTCATGCGTGCGTCGGGGCGCCGATGCGCGGGGTCCGCTACCATCAGCGGAGCATCGGCGTCAATGAGCGGCGGGTCGCGGTCGATCAGAATGCCATAATTTCGGCTACGGGCGCGCCCATCACCGCACGGACACCTGCAACCATCCTGACCGGATCGAGCGCCACGTCCAGCGCGAGCGCATCCGGCGCCGCGGACGTGACCGGGTGCGCGAGGGGGCGGTCGAGGCCCGCCAGGCGGCCCACGGGGTCTTCGGCGAGGAGCTGGAAGGCCTCGCCCAGGCGCTCGGCCGCGGCGGGGGCGTCCTGCCCCCAGGCGCCGGTCAAGACGAGCCGCAAGGCCAGCGACGGGCCGGACGTCGCGGTCGCTTCCAGCCCCGCTCCGCCGTTCCCCCGCTCCGCGCCGTCGCGCGCGCCGCCCGCGCCGCCCGCGCCGCCCGCGCCCGCGGCTGGCCGCGTCCCCTCCTGGCCCCGCAGGCTCGCGGCTAGCGCCGTACTGGCGCCGAGGAGGCCCCCGAGCCCGGTGGCCCACGGGCCCACGAACGGCCCGGGCGCGAACCCCCTCACCGGCGCGTCACCGAGGAGCCCGGACGCGGCGGCCAGGGGCTCACTCCGCAGCGCCGGCGCGGACCGCTTGAGCCGCCCTTCGGCGAAGTAGAGGGCCACCCGGAGGGGCCCCAGCGCGCCGCGTTCGATGCCGACGCCCCGGCCCCCGAAGACGGCGACCTGCTCGCGCTCGTCGCCCACGGTCCCCCAGAAGCGGGTCACCCCGCGCTCTACGGCCCGCCCCTCGACGACGCGCGCCCGTGCGGCGAACGCCGCCTCGATGCGCCACGGTTCAACGGGAAGCCGCGCCAGGCCCAGCGTGCTCCGCGCATGACCCGCCACGGCGATCTGGTCGGCTCGGCGAAGGTCGACCGCGCCGTGTCGTCGCGCGAAGGTCTCGAACTGCTCGTCGGGCACCAGCGCCGAGACGACCGCCGCGAGGGCGGGGCTCGCGAGGAGCTCGGGCGGGTTGATCGCGACGAGCCACTCGAGCCCCGCGGCGGGAACGAGATCGACCAGCGGGTCGAGCGCGAGGGGAAAGTACGGGACGCTCGCTGTGGGCCCGCGGGGCCGTCGCTCGGGCGCGCACGCCGCCTCGCCGAGCGCGGCGAGCGCCCCGAACACGGCGCCGAGCAGCTGCCGGCGCGCGATCCTCGCGCGGACGGCGTAGGCCGCGGCCGGCCCGCTCAAGAGATACGGATGCGCGCGAAGCGCCGGTTCTTCGAGCCGACGCGCACGAGGTGCTCGCTGCCGGGCTCGAGCCGGGTCTTGGGGTCCGTGGCGCGCCGGCCGTCGATCTCGACGCCGCGCTGCTCGATGAGCCGCCGGGCCTCGCTCGTGGAGGCCACGAGGTTCGCCTGTTTCAGCGCCCACGCGAGCTCGGCCACGCCTCCGGCCGGAGCCAGCGTGAAGGTGGGCACGTCGTCGGGCACGGCGTCTTTGCCGTAGACTCCCGCGAACTCCCGCGCCGCGTGCTCGGCCGCCGCCTCGTCGTGGAAGCGCGCGACGAGCTCGCGCCCGAAGATCGCCTTGATCTCCATGGGGTTCCGGCCGGCGGCCTTCTCGGCCTTGAGCGCCGCGATCTGGTCGGGCGTCAGACGCGACAGGACCTGGAAGAAGCGAAAGATGACCTCGTCGTCGATCTGCATCACCTTGCGGAACATCGCGAGCGGATCTTCTTGCAGGCCGATGTAGTTGTCGGCGCTCTTGCTCATCTTCTTTCCGGTGATGATCCCGTTCTCGAAGCGCGCGTCGGTGCCCTCGAGGATGGGCGTGGTCATCACGATCTGCGGCCGCTTGCCGTACTTGCTCATCAAGTCGCGGCCGAGGGTCACGTTGAAGAGCTGATCGGTGCCCCCGAGCTCGACGTCGCACTCGAGGGCGACCGAATCGTAGGCCTGGAGTAGCGGGTACAGGAATTCGTGCTGGTGGATGGGGCGCTCTTCATCGAAACGCTTGCGAAAATCTTTGCGCTCGAGCATTCGCGACACGGTCGACTTGGCCATCAGCTCGATGGCGTCGACCATCGACAGCGCGTCGAGCCACTCGCTGTTGCGACGCAGCTCGACCTGCGTCGGGTCGAGCACTTTGAACGCCTGGTCGAGGTACGTCTGCGCCGACCGTTCGACCTGGTCACGGGTGAGCCGAGGGCGGCTGTCGTTGTGGCCGGTGGGATCGCCGACCATCGCCGTGAAGTCGCCGATGAGAAAGATCGCCGTGTGGCCGAGATCCTGGAAGACGCGCATCTTCTGCAGGAGGACGCTGTGGCCGATGTGCAGATCGGGCCGCGTCGGGTCGAAGCCCGCCTTGATGCGCAGCGGGCGCCCGGCCTGGCGCGACTCTTGGAGTCGCTCTGCGAGCTCCGCGCGCACCAGGAAATCAACGACACCGCTCTCGATCAGCGCGAGCTGTTCCGGAACCGGCGCAAAGGTCGGCATGGCGGCTCTTACTTGTCGTCGTCGGGGCCGCCCGTGATGGGCAAGTGGCGGCTCTCGTTGACGATCTCCTTCAGTTCTTTGCCGACCTTGAAGAACGGCAACCGCTTTGCGGGCACGTCGACGGGCTGGCCCGTGCGCGGGTTACGACCGGAGTACGGCTTGTACGGCCGCACGGTGAAGCTGCCAAAGCCGCGGATCTCGATGCCTTCGCCACGCTGAAGCGCTTCGGTCATCGCATCGAACACGCAGTTGACCACGAGCTCGGCCCTCGCCTTGGTCAGGTCGGACTGTCGTGCGGCGAGTGCGTCGATGAGTTCGCTCTTCGTCATCTCGCTCCGCTCCCGGGCTGGCGACACCGGTGGCAATGGAATCGCAGAAACTATCGGTATCACCGTGTTTTCTGGCACGTCAACCTGGGAGCGATCGGGGGGTCGAGCGGCTTCAGCGCGCGCGCAGGGTGGTCCGGTCGAGTGCGACCGGGCCGCCGCGCGCCGTTAGGACCAACCAGAGCCGCGTTTGGCCGCTGGCGAGCTCGACGGTTTTGGGGGAAAGCTCGCTGCAAATCGGGGTTTTTGCGGCGTCGCTCCACGACCACTGGGCCAGCGGCGCCCCGCCCAGGGCCGCGACGAGCGCGAGCTCGGCCGCCCCCGCGCCCCCGCGCTGGAAGGCGCGCGGCGTCACCATCCACGACCGCTTCGTCGGCACGCTCGACCCTCGCGGGATCGGCAGCTCGATCGTGGCGCTCGCGTCGGCGGCGCCGGCGGGCGTGAGGCCGAGCGCGTGGTTGTCGGAGGCGCAGGTGCCCGGGGCGTCGATCGCCGCGACCTGTCCGAGCGATCGATCGGGGGCGATCACGGGGGGAATGTCGGCCTCGGCCTCGAAGCGCCAGGTGTCGCCGCCGCTCGGGGTCCACGACGAGACGGCGGGCGCCCCGTGGCTGACGACGTAGCGATGCGTCGGAGGGTGGCCCAGCAAGTCGTAGGCGAGGCGGTCGTGATCGTCGCCGCGCATCCGGATCGCCTCGATGCCGTGGCTGGGGAGCGCGGCGGGATCGTGGGCCAGCTCGAAGCCCTCGTCGTCGTCGAAGAAGAGGATGCCGTGCGTGGCGCCGGCTTCCCGGGCGATATCGGGCTCGTAGTGAGGCCGCCCCCACCCTGCTGCCGCGCGCCGCGCGTGGTCGTGGGACGCGTGCACGCCGAAGCCGGCGAGCGCGAAGGCCAGGGTGGCCGCGATCGCGGGGGCGGACCATCGCGGCGGCACGGCGATGACCAGCGCCAGCGCGATGAGCGCGTGCTCGATCGGGAGCACGTGCGCCAGGAGCCCCTCGACGCTCGCGGCCGGCGCGGCGTCGTCGTGGCGCCCGGCCGCCGCGAGCACGGCAAGCTGCACGGCGACGATGGCCACCGCGAGCCCGATCCCCGGGCCCAGCGCGGGCCTGTTCGCTCCTCGCGCGGTCTTGCGGAGCAGGAGCAGCGGGAGCAAGGCGAGGGGCTCGAAGTTGTCGACGTCGGTCAGATGCGACCGAACGAGCCGGGCCGTGGCGAGCGCCAGCGCCTTCGCGCCCGGGGTTCCCGGTTCGGCCGACACGAGCCGCGCATAGAGGGCGCCCGGCGGCACGAAGGCGTGCCCGACGGCGGCATGGTTCGCCGCCAGCAAGAGCGCCACGCCCGGCAACGCGCCGGCGCACGCCCACGCGAACGAGCGACCGCGCTCGGGGCCACCGAGCGCCAGCGCGAGCACGCCCACGGTCCCCGCCACGGCGGACGGCGGCTGCGTCGACAGCAGGAACCCGAGCGCGAGCCCTGCGCCCGCGAAGAGCCGCGGAGCCTCGAGCCTGCGCGCGCGGAGGGCGCACGCGAGCGTCGCCGCGAGCGCGAAGGCCGCGGCACCGTGCGGCAACGACTCCGCCGTGTGGTAGCGGAGGGCCGCGGATGCGAGCGACAGACCGACCGCGACGCGCGCCGCCGACTCGACGTGCGCCTCGTCTTGGCCCGCCGCGATGGCGAGCTCGCGGCCGAGGAGCCACGTGATCGGGACGAGCGCCGCGGCCAGGAGCGGCCCGATGAGCATCGGCGCGCCGAGAAGGAACGCCGGGGCGAGCAGCATCGCGAAGCCCGGCGGGAAGATCGCCGCGAGCCGATCGGGCGCGGTGACGAAGAGGTTCTTCGCGCGGAAGCTCGCGCTCGGGTCGGGGGCGGTCCACGCCAGCTGGCCGTGCAGGAGCGCGCGCCCCTGGAGCCAGAACGTCGCGCTCTCCGGCGCCCGCGGCCCGCCGCGCAAGTAGAACGCGACGTACCCGAGGGACAGGAACGCCGCGACGAACGACGAGACGAAGAGAAAGCGACGCGATCGCCGGCGCTCCGCGACGCCCGCGACGTCGAGCGTGTCGACGAGCCACCGCGGGCCGCCGGGCACCAGCGCGACCACCAGGAGCACGCCGGCCACCGCGAGTGCGACCTGCGACGGGCGGTCCGGCGGACGCGACCAGGTGCCGAGCCAGAAATTGGGGAGCGCGGGAGGAAGCGGGGGAGCCATCGCGTCGAGCCGACGCGCGTATATCACCCCCGGATGGCGGATGTCTGCGCGGACCGCTTCGCTCCGCGGTTCGCAGCCTCGGCTTCGCGGGCGCGCGCTACGTCAAATTCGAGAGGGGGCCGGTGCAGTAGGCGGGGTTGCCGAACGTGTTGATGTTCGTTCCCATCGCGTTCGCCAGCGAGACCAGCAGGTTGTTGTGCGGCTGCTGCGGCGAATAGGTGACGAAGCGACCCGACCGGAGCGCGCCGCCTCCGCCGCCCGCGATGACCACGGGGAGCGGCTGATGGCTGTGGATGTTCCCCTTCGAGAGCTCGTTGATCCAGACGACCATGCAGTTGTCGAGCAAGGTCGATCCGTCGGACTCGAGCACGGCGTCGAGCCCTTGGAGCAGGTACGCGAACTGCTGCGCGTACCAGGTGTTGATCTGCACGAGCGACGCCTGCGACGCTGCGTCGGTGTCGGCGATGTGCGAGAGCGTGTGGTGGCCGGTGCTGATGTTGAGCCACGGCATCGGGATGTCGCTGACCGAGTGCGACCACTGGAGCGAGGCCACCCGCGTCTGGTCGCAGGCGAGCGAGGCGACGAGCAAGTCCATCTGCGACTTGCCGATGGCGGGGTAGTTCGCGACCTTCGTGAGGTCGGTCTTCATCACGGTCGGAGGCGTGCACGCGCCGGTCTGCGCGAGGAGCTGCTTCTCGATGGCGCGCACCGAGTCCTGGTGTTGCTGGACGCGGACCTTGTCGTCGGCGCTGACCTTGGTCGCGAGGCTGCCGAGCGAGCCGACGGCGTAATCGAGCACGCTCTGGCGCCGCTTGAGGAGAATGGCCGTCTGCGAAGCGCTCAGGGTGGAGCCCGAGAAGATGCGCGAGAAGGCGGCAACCGGGTCTTCCATGGGGGGGAGCGGCTGGTTCGCGCCGCTGTAGATCATGCGGGCCCACACGTCCGAGTTCTGGACCATCACGCCGAACTCGAGCGACGGGAATCGCGTGTTCGGACCCACGTCGGCCGCGATGCGCTGGTCGATCGAGATGCCGCCGGCGAAGCCGGCCGGCGTGCCGGCGCCGCCCATGGTGTTGCCGGCGAGGAGCTCGATGCCCGTGAGCATGTGCCCCATGCCCTTCATGTGGTCGTCGCCGGGGCCGTTCCCCGCGGACTTCACGTTGATGCCGTTGAGGACGAGGAGCCTCTTCTGGAACGGCGCCAGCGACGAGAGGATCGGCGACAGAGTGAAGCTGGTCTCGGTGCCGTTCGGCAGCCAGCTGTCGAAGATGGTGCCGTTGGCCGTGAAGACGATGACGAGGCGCTTCGGAGGCGTGGTCGCGCCCCAGACGCTCCGCGGGAGCAGCGCGGTGCCCGCGAAGGCCGCGCCCGCGCCGAGCAGGTGGCGACGCGAAAGGCCGCGTGAGCTGGGCCCGCTCACGGCGTCACCGCCAGGCGATAGCGAAAGGTGTCGGTCTGGGTGACCGCGACGAGGAGCTGGCGAATGTCGGCCTGGGTGCCGGCGAACGACGTCTTGAGCGACTGCAGCGCGCAGTCGTCGGCGGTCGATTCGCCGCGCCCCATCGCGTACCGGAACCATTCGGTCGCGACGCAGTCGCGGACGTCGGGGCTCGCGGCCAGCTTGTGCGCGAGGTCGACCGCGCCGTCGAAGGTGCCGTCGACGTCCGTGCCCGAGACCGTTCCTGACGCGTTGACCGTCTGCCCCTGGTCGGTGGTCCTCCACTGGCCGATGCCGTTGTAGTTCTCGAAGCCGAAGCCGATGGGATCCATCAGCGTGTGGCAGCTCTTGCAGGGCTCGACCGTCGAATGCATCGTGAACATCTCCCGCGTCGACACGCCTGGCATCACCGGCGGCGGGGTGATGACGATGTTCTGCGGCGGCGGCGCGACGGCCTGACAGAAGAATTTTTCCCGGACGAACTTTCCTCGCAAGACCGGCGAGCTTCGGTCCGCCTTGCCGAGCACCGTCATCAACGCCGCTTGTGTCACGATGCCGGCGCGCTGCGTGGGATCGAGCGACACCTGCTGGAGCGTGTCGCCGGTGATCCCAGTGAGGCCGTAGATGGGCGCGAGCATCTGGTTGACGAACGAGACCGGCGCCGTGAGCAACGTGTCGAGCTTTCCGTCGGACTGCCACATGACCCAGTCGGCGAACGCCACGGTCTCGGCCTGCATCGCGTCGCGAACCTGGGGCGTGTACATCGCGTAGGCCGTCGGGTCTTTGGGCGAGTTCGCGATCTCGTCGACCCCGAGCCACTCGCTGAAGAACTGCGTGATCGCCGGGTGCGCCTTGGGGTCGGCGAGTATGCGCGTCGCCTGCGCCGACACCTGCTGGGCGGTCCGGAGTTGATCCGCGTCCGCGGCCGCGAAGAGCGTGTCGTCGGGCATCGACCCCCACAGGAAGTACGAGAGGCGCGACGCCATCTCGTACGACGTGAGCGGCAAGACGCTGCCCTGCGCGAGCGCCGCAGCGCCGAACTCGTGTCGGTAGAGGAACGGCGCCGACTGGAGGATCGCCTCGATGACGGACTGGATGCCATTGTTGTAGTCGGCGCCGCTGCGGTTCGACTCGTAGAGCGCCATGAGACCACTCTGCTCGTCGGTGGTGAGCGGCCGCCGGAAGGCGCGCTTGCCGAACGTCTGAACGAACTGCGTCGCGCAGGCGTCTTCGCCGGTCGTGGCGGTGTTGCACGACGCGAGGGTGCTCAGGTGACCGATGGCCGTGGTCGCGAGCTGCTCCGCCGCCGACTCGTACCCCTGCGCGAGCAGCGGCGACACGGTGAGCGCGACGGCCGTGTTGGAGAAGTCGCCCTGGCGTTGATCGGGCGGGAAGGCCGTGGCCGGGTTCGAGCCATCACCGAGGAGATCGCGGATCGTCGAGTCGTATTCGGGCTGCGTCAGCCGGCGTAGCGGCGTCGCGCCCGGAGAAGGGACCTTGAGCATCGCGCACGCGGCCTCGGTCATCGCCGAGCCGCTGCCGATCCCGCTCGAGCCACCGCTGGCGCCACCGCCGCCGACCCCGTTGCCCAGGGAGCCGCCGCCGTCACCGATCGATCCCATACACGCTGCGATTGCGAGCCCCGCGCCGAGCACATTCACCGGCACGAGCCATGGTCGGATGCGAAGGACCATCACTAAGTCAAAGCCGATCCATCCGCGCTCGTCGAGTCTCAAAGGATATTTCGATCCTCGGTCGCTGTGCCGCAAGGTGCCGACGGGTATTCACCGACACGCGATTTGGCGTGCGCCTTGCGGGCCTGAATCACAGCACGCATCCGATGCGATGAGGATCGATCGCAATCTCGTCGATCCACGATTCGAACACCTCTGTGCTCGCCTGATATTCCTGCCATCCGATCCAGACCTGGTTGAAGTCGGGGAGCAGATACGGGTTCTGCGGCGCGCCGCCGTGCTTCACGCCGGCGTCGGTGGAGAGCGACGGGTGCGACACGGCATCCCACCAGAACGCGGTCTCGTTGGTGTCGCCCTTGTGCATCCACTCGATGCAGAGCCACCTGTCGAGAGGAACGGCAACGGGAGCGCCCTTGGGATCGTTGTCCGAGTTCGTCCAGTCGCCCGAGCCGCCGTCGGTCTGGTTGTCGGTTCCAACGCCGAAGAGGTTCTTGCCGTTTTGCAGCTGCCCGCTCACCCGGATCTCTCCGGGGATGCCGGTGCCGCTCGCCGCGATCATCGTCCAGTGCGCGTACGGCATGCTCGCGTCGGGTCTGTTCCGTACGGACGTCGTGGGGAGCGATTTGAAGTAGACGAACACGCGACCGAAATAGGTGTCGTTGGGCGCCGGGAACGTCACCTTCTCCCGAATGTACGACTGGCCGTTGCCGTTCTGCGTGATGTGAAGCGCGTGGGTCCCGCGCGCGTGCTGCACGCCGTCGATGACGGGCGGGGTGCCCGACGCCGTCCAGATCTTCGTATCGAGCGAACCGCTCTCGAAGTCTTCGCAGAGTTGCACCCCCGCGTCGGCGCAGCGGCTGGTCGGTCCCAGAAACTTGCTCGTGTCGGTCGAGAAGTCTCGCCCGCCGTCGCCCGTGGGTCCGGCGCCGCCCGCGTCGGTCGGCCCGCCGGGGCTCGCCGCGTCGTCGCCCGGAGCGTCGTCGCCCGTGGGCTCCGCGGTGCCGGTATCGGACCGAGGGCCGGCGTCCTCGGCGCCGGTGCCGAGCGGCGGACGGTCGCTCGTGTCGGCGCCCGTCGCCGGCGCCGCGGAGTCGGCGCTGCAGCTGCCTCCCGTCGCTGCCGCCGCCGCGAGGGCCAGGAGCGCCAGAAAGCCGGACGCGATCCCCAGACGACCGTGAAAGCGCATGCGTGCACAGTACCGCGAGCGGTCGGCCGCCTCGGGGCCTCAATCGGGCCTCAAGAGCGCGCAGCGTGTGAGAGGTCAGCGAGAGGTCAGTACGCGTTACGTCGCGCGCCGCGCCCGAACGCCGTGAGAAAGACGATCTTCGCGTCGAAGAAGAGGCTGTAGCGCCGGATGTACTCGATGTCGTGCGCGACGCGCTCGATCATCTTCTCGAGCGTGTCGGTCTCGCCGCGCCAGCCGTTGACCTGCGCCCACCCTGTGATCCCGGGCTTCACCTTGTGGCGCAGCATGTACTCGAGGATCTGAGTTCGGTACTGCTCGTTGTGGGCGACCGCGTGTGGGCGCGGACCCACGACCGACATCTCGCCGCGGAGCACGTTCAGGAACTGTGGCAGCTCGTCGAGCGAGGTTCGCCGCAAGATCGCGCCGAGGCGCGTGATGCGAGGGTCTTTGCGGCTCGCCTGGCGGACGTCGTCGGCGTCTTCGGTGAGGCTCATCGTACGGAATTTGAAGACGAGAATCTCTTCGCCGTCGCGCCCGTAGCGACGCTGCTTGAACAGGACCGGGCCGGGCGAGGTGAGCCGAACGGCGGCCGCGATCGCGAGGCCGATGGGCCATCCGAGGGCGACCACCGTGCCCGCGAACAGCACGTCGAAGATGCGCTTCGCCTTGCCGTCGAACCCTTCGGCCGCGTGCACGACCAGATCGGCCACGTCTTCGCGGGCGAGGGCGAGCGCGAGGACGAGGGCGACCAGGAACCGCTCTTCTTCGAGGTCGAATGCGTTGTTCGCGTCGCACACCGCGCGGACGAGCTCCGCGACGTGGCGTCGCTGCAGGGGCGGCAGCTTGCGGAGCTGCCCGGTGGCGGCGACGAGATCGAAGGTGTCGGGGTCGAACTTGTCGAGGTGAACTTCGAGCCATCGTGGCAACTTCGCGCCGCCGACCAGCTCCGTCAGCAGGCGCGCGACGGTCCGGCGTTCGCGCGCGCAGATCTCTCCGTCGGCGTGAGCCGCCGCGAGCAAGACGTCGGCGAGGGTGCGAAGGAGATCTTCTTCGGGCGGGGGCGGCGCGGAGCTCGGACGGAGACCCGTCAGGCGGTACGCGCCCGGCAGCAGGCTCGAGGGAGGCGGCGGCTCGATCGGTTCGAGGGGCTCGAGCGACTCGAGGGACTCGAGGGGCTCGAACGAGTCGACCGACATGGAGCCGCCACCATCAGAATCGAAGGGCGGGCGTCTCCGCATGAGTCGCAAGAGGCTACGCCTGCTGACGAATCGGCACGAGGAAACGTTGGGGTGACCGAGCCTTCGTCATCCGCCCCGGCGAGACGCACGACCTCCCGCGCCTCGGGCAGCTCGCTGGCCAGCTCGTGCGTTTGCATCACGACGCCGATCCCGGACGGTTCTTGCTCGTCGAGCGCGTCGATGAGGGCTACGCGCGGTGGTTCTCGCGGGAGCTCGGGCGGCCGCAGGCGGCGGTGCTGGTCGCCGCCCGAGACGGCGAGGTCGTCGGGTACGCGTACGGCACCGTCGCGCTCCGCGTGTCGTCCTCTCGACGATGGTCGCCAACGAGGCCGCGCGGCGCGTGTTTCGGGCGTGTGGCTTCCGACCCACATGATGCTCGAGATGACGCGCGACGCCTCTCCCCGATCAGCTCTGACCGAATTAATTGCTATGCAACGGCTCGTGCGAGGCTGACTTTCAAGTCGGGGGTGGCCCCCCCGATGTCGCCGATTTGTGCCACTGCCGCAGTTTGCGACGCTCGCTCTCGCTTCGCGTGGCGAGGCGATCGAAGTCGACTCAACCGTTTTCGCGTCGGGCTCCTTTGCAGCAGAGAAGAAGGGTAGCCCTGCGAAAGGCCAGGTCTATTGGCAGACGAGGATCGCCCCCCTGCACGCCCGATGAGTCGGGCGCCGAAGGCTGGTGTGGGGACCGGGCATGCCGCATGCTGTGTCCGTCCTCCGTGACTCCCGAAGTTGGCTGCATCGTGGCGAATCGGTTCGAGCTCGTTCGAGAGCTCGGGCGCGGGAGCATGGGAGCCGTCTGGCTGGCCAACCACCTCACGCTCGACGTCCCGTGCGCCGTGAAGTTCATGACGGGCGAGGCGACGCGCGACCCGAGCTACGCCGCGCGCTTCGAGCTCGAAGCGCGCGCCATCGCCAAACTGACGAGCCCGAACGTCGTGCGGGTCCTCGATTACGACGTCTACGAGGGCATGCCCTTCATCGCCATGGAATGCCTCCAGGGCGAGGATCTCGGCGCTCGACTCCAGCGGGTCGGCCGTCTCGACGCGGCGACCACCTACCGCATCATCTCGCAGGTCGCGCACGGGCTCGCGAAGGCGCACGCCGCCGGGGTCATTCACCGCGATCTCAAGCCCGACAACATCTTCCTGGCCCAAGAAGACGACGGCGAGGTCGCGAAGCTCGTCGATTTCGGGATCGCCAAGCTGACCGGGTTCGCCACGGCCGATGGCTTCACGAGCAGCACCCAGGCGGGGTCGCTCATCGGGACGCCCGCTTACATGAGTCCCGAGCAGGCGCGCGGCAATAGCGACCTCGACCACCGGTCCGACCTCTGGTCGCTCGCGATCATTGCCTTCGAGTGCCTGACGGGGCGGCTGCCGTTCGACAGCAACGCGCTGGGGGACCTCTTCGCGAAGATCCTGTTCGAGCCGATTCCGGTCCCGAGCGACCTCGCCCCGGAGATCTCGTCTCCTTCGCTCGATCGGTGGTGGGTTCGCGCCGCGTCGCGCCGGGTCGATGAGCGCTTCGGGAGCGCCACCGAGCTGGCCGATTCGTTCGGCCGGGCCCTGGGCGTCGTCGAAGACGTTCGCGAGACGCTGCGCGCGCGGGACTGGGAAGGGCCGCCGCTCTCGTCGAGCCGTCCGGCTCCGGCGCCTCCGCGCACGCGCCTGTCGAAGGGGCTCGTCGTGGCCATGGCGCTCGCGATCACGCCGTTCGCGCTGATGCTCACGAGCGGCCGCATCGACGCTCGGGCGCCGGTGTCGATGCCCGCGGCGGCGGCCGCTTACGTCCACGCGCATCCGCCTGTCGCCGAGGCGACCCTCGTCGCGCTCGGGCCCGGTGCGACGGCTGCGCCCGCTGCGCCCCCGGCGGCGGCCGACAGCGAGGCGGTGGCCACCTACATGGTCAGTGCCCACGAGGCGCGCGCGAAGGCGGCTCCCGCCGCGCCCATGGCGCCCGGTTCCCGGCAGCCGGTGAGCGCCCCGTTGCACGCGCGCGAGCCCGCGGCGTCCGCGCCGTCGGCCGACGACGTGGACTTCGGGATCTGAGCGGGTCAGGAGCCCATTGCCGATGCGTCGCCTCGTCGCGAGGGCCGTCGTCGCGGTCGCGGTGCTCACCTCCTTCCCGGGCGCGGCGCGGGCGCAGGAGCAGCCTTCGGCGAGCGCTCGAGCGACCGCGCGGTCCCTCGCCCGCGAAGGGTACGAGGCGCAGAAGAAGGGCCAGTACGCGCTCGCCGCGGACCGCTTCGAACGGGCCGAGGCCCTCGTCGACGCCCCCACGCTCTTGCTGGGCCTGGCGCGGGCGCAGGTCGGGCTCGGCAAGTTCGTCGAGGCTGACGAGACCTACCGGCGCCTCCTTCGCACGAACGTGCCACCGGGGTCGCCCCCGCCCTTCGCGAAGGCCGTCGAAGACGCGAACCACGAGTCGGCGGGTGTGGCGGCGCGCCGCGCCTGGGTCACCGTGGTCGTGCAGGGGCCGGCGGCGCCGCAGGTGCTGATCGACGACGTCGCGGTGCCGGGCGCGGCGATCGGGATACGCCTCGCCTGCAACCCCGGCTCTCATGTCGTCAAGGCTACGGCGCCCGGCTTTGCGCCCGCCGAGCGCTCGTTCGCGATCGCCGAGGGAACGCAGCAGACGATCCAGATGCCGATGGAGCGCGAAGTAACGGAGAGCGCTCCGCCGCGCGAAAAACCGATAGCCGAGGCGCCTTCGCTTCCGCCTCCATCCGAAGGGACGTCGTCGACGCGCACGACGCTGGGGGTCGGCGCGCTCGGCCTCGGCGTCACGGGGCTTGTCGTCGGCGGGGTGACCGGCATCATCGTGCTCGCGAAGCACGGCTCGCTGAGCGACTCGTGCCCCGGCGGGCATTGCTCGCCCGACCAGGCCGGCGCGCTCTCGACGTACCGGACCTTCGCGAACGTCTCCACGGTCGCCACGATCGTCGGCGCCGTCGGAACCGCGGCCGGACTCACGATCCTGCTCACGTCGCCCAGCAAGCCGGCGCAGGTCGGCATCTACGCGGGCCCGCTGAGCACGGGTCTCGCAGGTCGGTTCTGACGATGAGCGTGACGAAACGTTCCTCACGCGAACCGCGCCGGGGCGTGTCGTGGCTCGCCGGCGTCGTCGCGGCCCTGGCGATCGGCGCAGCGAGCGCCGGCGCCGTCGGCTGCCTCGGTATAGCCGGCAACTTCGACATCGTTGCGGAGGACTCGGGCTCTCCCCCCTCCACGCTCGACCCCCATCGCGGGGCCGACGCGATGACGCCCCCGATCGACGCGACGATCGGCGACGACGTGTCCGCAGAAGCGGAGCCCGCCCCCCAGGAGGCGGGCGATGGGGCGTCTGCCGAGGCGGCCGCGCCGGTCTGTTCCCCGGCCGTCACACGGTGCTCGGGCAACGGCGTGCAGACGTGCACGAGCGCGGGGCAATGGGGCGACACCGTGGCGTGCGAAGGCGGCTTCTGCATGGGCTCCGGGCGTTGCGGCGTGTGCGCCGGGGGCACCAGCGACTGCGTCGACGGCGGCGTCGAGATCTGCACCTCCCACGGGACGCTCGGAGCCACCATGAGCTGCGAGGCGCAGGCGTGCATCGCGGGGTCGTGCACCGGAACTTGCGCGCCGGGCACGACCCGGTGCTCGGGCAACGGCGTCCAGACGTGCAACGCCAACGGCACCTGGGGGGCCGCCGTGCTGTGCGCGAGTCAGGCCTGCGTGGCCGGTCAGTGCGCGGGCGTGTGCTCGCCCAACACGACGCAGTGCTCGGGCACGAGCGGCGTCGAGTCGTGCGGCTCCAACGGGCAGTGGAGCGCGGCCATCGCGTGCACCAACATGGCCTGCGTGAACGGCGCGTGCGCCGGCGTGTGCGCTCCCGGCGCGATGCAATGCTCCGGCGGTGGCGTGCAGGTTTGTGATGCAACCGGTCAGTGGGGCGCGGCGGCCGCGTGCCCGGGCGGGTTCTGTAACGGCGCGGGCGCGTGCGGCGTGTGCTCGACCGGGAACGTGCAGTGTGCGAACAACGGCGTGCAGACGTGCACGTCGAGCGGCGTGTGGAGCACGTCGACGCCCTGCGCGAACCAGGCGTGCATCTCGGGGACGTGCGCCGGCGTGTGCACACCGACCTCGACGCAGTGCGCGAGCAACAGCACCCTGCAGATCTGCGACTCGACCGGGCACTGGGAAGCGCCGCTGGCCTGCATCAACCAGGCGTGCATCTCCGGGGCGTGCGCGGGCGTGTGCTCGCCCAGCGCCACGCAGTGCACGACCAGCAGCGCCGTCGAGACGTGCGGCACCAACGGCCAGTGGCTGGCCGCCGCCTTGTGCACCCTGCAGGCGTGCGTGTCGGGCGCGTGCACGGGCGTCTGTACTCCGAATTCGACGCAGTGCTCGAGCACGAACGGCGTGCAGACCTGCGGCGCCAACGGGCAATGGGGAACGGCTGTCGCGTGCGCCGGTCAAGCGTGCGTCAACGG
>ODAK010002040.1_pt1 | contig 21445 bp, 19 predicted proteins | sample 1539591 | NCBI WGS metagenome assembly ODAK01 (sample SAMEA3539303, study PRJEB22396) | soil metagenome | biome: tundra; feature: field; material: soil | place: USA | collected 2010-05 | depth 0.15 m | reverse complement strand
GGCACCGGCGCGTACAACTCGGTCTTGCCCGCCACCGCATCGATCTGCGCCTGCGAGAGTCCAGTTGTCTGAGCTCGATTGCAATACGCACGCGGCTGACGCGCGACTCGCGCGGGCGCGGGCGCAATGCGCTGTCTGGAATCCATTTCAGTTGTTCACCGCGCGCCGCACAACGCGTCCGATCGTGAGGCCCTGGCCGAGGATCGAGAACACGACCACACAATAAGTCATCGCCAGCAGCGTTTCGCGACCGATTTCGACCGGCAAGGAAAGGGCCAGCGCCACCGAGATGCCACCGCGCAGCCCACCCCAAGTGAGCACCTCGCCGGCGCCGGTGGGCAGGCGAAACACGCCACGACACAGTCCGACTGGTAGCCCGACCGTGAGCCAACGCGCGAACACCGTCACCAGCACGGCAGCGAGCGCGGCGACGGCTACGCCGTGAGCAAATTGAACCACCACGACCTGCATGCCGATCAAGACAAACAGCACCGCGTTCAGCATTTGGTCGAGCAGGTCCCAGAACTGGTCCAGATGGTGGCGGGTGGTGTCTGACATCGCAAGCGCGCGGCCCTGGTTGCCGATCATCACGCCTACGACCACCATTGCGAGCGGTCCCGATACTTTCAGCCGGTTCGCAAGCGCATAGCCGCCCATCACGGCTGCGAGGGTGAGCATGACCTCGACTTGGTAGTGATCGATGCTGCGCAGCAGACGGAACGCGATGTAGCCGAGCACGAGACCGAAGAGGAGGCCGCCGCCCGCCTCGCGCAGCAGCAACGCGGCTCCATGGCCAAAGGTCGGCATGGCGTCGCCTGAAGCCATTTCAAGCAGCAGCGAGAAGATCACGACGCCTACGCCGTCGTTGAATAACGATTCGGCGGTAATCACGAGTTCGAGGTTCCTTGGCGCGCCGGCCGACTTCACGATCCCCAGCACGGCAATCGGGTCGGTAGGCGAGATGAGTGCACCGAACAGCAGGCAATGCAGCAAGGGCAGAGGCAGGCCCAGCCAGGGCAGCACCCACCACAACACGACACCCACGACGAATGTCGACGCCAGCGTGCCGAACACCGCGAGCGCGCCGACCTGCCAACGGTAGGCCCGCAGTCCACTTAGGTCAACGTGAAGTGCGCCGGCGAAGAGCAGCAAAGACAGCATGCCCTGCATCAAGGTGCGAGAGAAGTCGATGGATCGAAGCATTGACTCCTCATACGCCCGCAGGCCATGCACGATGCCGAACACGTCGAGTCCGAGGAGCGCGAGTGACAACCCGAGCGCCGTGACCATAACGCCAATAGCCGTCGGCAGACCGACAAAGCGATGGTTCACGTAGGCGAGCAGCGCGGTGACCACGAGGCACGTGGCGGCGATTTCCAGCATGAGGGCGGCCGAGATCAGTCCGGATCAGACATCAGGGCGGAATTCCAGCCTGGCTCCCATCTCGACAACCCGGTTGGCGGGTAAACCGAAATGGGCCGTGGCATCGAGTTCATTGCGTCGCTGCCACATGAAGACGTTCAGGAGCGCGTGCCTCAGCAAGCGGCGGCCTGAAGGCATAGTCAGCGTCGCCCGCCCCATGTAGAAGGATGTCCGCATCGGGTCGTAGAGCTCCTCGCCGCACGCTTTCGAAGCCTGTCGCAACAGAGCCGGCACGTTGGGCGATTCCATGAATCCATACTTGGCCACCACGCGCAGGAAGCCCAGACCAAGGTCCTGCCACGTCAGCCGGGCATCGTCCTCGACGCGAGGTGCGTCGACAGTCTCGAGTGTCAAGAGCACGATTCGTTGATGCAGGACCTGGTTGTGCTTGAGATGATGGGTCAACACGGTCGGCACCTCTTGGCTGCGTTCGCTGAGAAACACGGCAGTCCCTTCCACGCGGTGCGGCGGTGATACGTGCAAGGAGGATACAAGTTCCTCCGGCGTCAGGCCGCTGCCGAGCCGCGCTGCGGCCAGTTGCAGCCGGCCATACCGCCAAGAGAACATCAACAGGAAGACGCCAGCACCCAGCAGTACCGGCAGCCACGCGCCTTCCGAGAATTTCAAGGCATTGGCGCCGACAAAGGCCAGATCGGCCACCAGGAACACCCCCGACACGGCAGCCACCCGAGTGACGCCCCAATGCCATCGCCCGAGCGCAAGCGCTGCAAACAAAATGGTCGTGATCGCCATGGTGGTGGAGACGGCCAGGCCGAACGCGGCCGCTAGGCTGGCCGACGAACGAAAGCCCAGCACGACGGCGACCGTCGCCCCCATCAGCAGCCAATTGAGCGCGGGCATATAGATCTGCCCACGAGTGGCCGCCGAGGTATTGACCACGCGAAACCTGGGGCTTAGGCTCAGTTGCATGGCCTGGTGGGTCAAGGAAAAGACCGCGGTGATCAAAGCTTGCGCCGCGACGACGGTCGCCAGCGTGGCCAGTGCGACCATGGGATAGAGCGCCCAAGCCGGCACCATCGCGTAGAAGGGCCGATCGGACACGGACGGGTCCCTGAGCAGCAGTGCCGCTTGCCCCAGGTAGTTGACGACCAACGCCGGCAACGCGAGTCCGTACCACGCCAGGCGAATCGGCCTTCGACCGAAATGCCCCATATCGGCGTAAAGCGCCTCGCCCCCGGTCAGGCACAGCACCACGGCGCCCAGGGCGACGTAGCCCTTGAAACCATTGCGCTCGAAGAACTCATACGCAGCCGTGGGGTTGAAGGCCGAAAGGGCCCGAGGCGTCTGAGCGAGGCTGACGATCCCGAGAATCATGATCACGACGAACCACACCGCCAGGATGGGGCCGAAGGCCGCGCCAACCCTTCCAGAACCCTTGGCCTGGACGCCGAAGAGGCCCAAGAGGATGAGCACCGTCAAGGGCACCACATAGGGATTGAACGCCGGCGTAGCCACGGACAAACCTTCCACGGCACTGAGCACCGAAATGGCCGGCGTGATGACGCCATCGCCGTAGAGCATTGCGGTGCCGACCAGCGCCAACAAGATCCAAAGCGCCGCCAGAGGTGGCTGCCCGCCGGGTTCGGGCGAGGTGCGGGACACGTCTGGGACCAGCAGGGCAAGCAGTGCAAGGATGCCGCCTTCGCCGTGGTTGTCGGCCCGCATCAGGACCAGGACGTATTTCAGGCTGACCATGATGATCAGCGACCACAGGAACAAGGACAGGCAACCGACCACGTTCTCGGGGCTGGGCGCGACGCCGCGATCAGCATGAAAGGCCTCCTGCAGCGCGTACAACGGGCTGGTACCCAGATCACCGAAGACGATGCCCAACGCGGCAAGCGACAAGGTCAGTGTCGCTTTCGAAGGCGTCACTGTCTGGGTCATAGGGGTCGCATTCAACCTCGTCAGGCGTTCCCGTCCAACATTGAAACGCTAGGATTCGAGCCAGCCAAGCTCACGTTCGGATCTGCTTCTTGGTCGCGAGCCACTTCTTGGCCTGGCCGCGCGGTCCTGCGCACAAAGCTTCAAGCATTGTCGGTCAGCGACACCACCGCGCTCGCCAATCTTGGCTCGCGCAGCCAGAAAGCCTCAGATGCGACAGCAAGTGCTCCCTCCTGCGAAACACCGTGGGTCTGGTGGACTTTCTGTCATTGCGAACACGCCGAGTCCCTCCGGACACGGGATTCCTACTGGTGGCCTTCACCATGGAATCGCCGCCCGGCACTGGCGATCGCGCGCGGCTTTACGCGGCGCTTGCGCCTATCGTGACGTTTCGCTGCGTCGACCGCGCCGCTGGCAGAACCAGTCGCCTATCAGGGCGACCGCTGCGACTACGAGCGGCAGGGCAAACAGAAACGCGTCATCCGCTGCGAGGTCCCGGAACCATTCGACGAGGCTCATACTTCCCCCACTTCTATTGGTGATTAGTGCGGAGTACGCATAAGGAGTTTGCAAAGATTGCATGTGAACGCGCAAAGACTTCGTCAAAATCTCGTTGATCGGCCATATCGCGACCGACGCTGCGCTTCGGATCGTTCAATCGGCAGCCGGATCGCCATCCGCAGCCTCAGTGGAGCATCTTGCACTCATCGTTCATGAACGATGAGTGCTGGTCGAAGATCAGCAATGGGTCGAAGCCGTGTGCAAACGCGGGCGCGTGGTTCGTGTGGATGCGCCTCGCCGGCGCCGCCCGAGGTGGTCAAGGAATCGCTGGCAGGCCCTCGACGAAAGCGTCGTACTCATCAGCAAAGGCGTCAATCGCCATATCGAGACCGCGGCCCGAGTGGCCCGCCTGCACGCGGCCGCGGAGAATGGCGAGACGGGCTTTGAACGTGGCATGGACAGCGTCAAGCAGCATGGCCGGTCCAACGATAGTCAACTTGATGAGTTGTCGCCGTCTAGTGGCAACCTCGTCTACTCTGCCGAACTTTTAGCTCGTTCCTCGAGCCGACCCAGGATCTCGGCGGCTTCGCTAAAAGTATCGAGCAGCCGGTCGCGAGTACTCGACGACATTCGGTCCGAACCAGACATGAAGTCGGATCGCAATGCCGGCCCGGAGGGCGAGGGCTAGCGCGGCGAGATCAAGTTCTTCGTGACAAGGGCCTCGCGACGACGCGCTGCTCGGGCCGCATCGCGCTCGGTAGTGCCGCCCGCGGCGACGTGACGGCAGCGGGCGTCTTCTCCATCCCAGTCTTTCCACCAGGAATCGCAATTGTTGAACCAGATCGACAGATCTTGTCCGGCGGCTGTCGGTAGCCAATCTGGCTGCAGCTAGGGATTGCCGAGGCTAGTCTCGCCGCAGGATCTCGCGCGGGCGCCTCGTGATGACACAACCGCGGCTGGCTCCCATGGCGACCAGGCGTCGCCTTTCACATTTCTGTTGTGGTTCATCGGGGGCCTTTCGCTCACTGCCGAACGGCGGTAAGTAAAGGTACGCCGGTCGGCTCCGCGGCACCGCCCATTTCGTGGAGAACAGGACATCGCCTACGCCAGGGCGGCGGACCCATCTTCGGGGCGCATTGAGCGAGTCGCGGCTCCGGCGCCAGCTGGCTGCCGCTCAGATCCAGCGCAAGTCAGCACGCGATAGCGGCAACCGCCGCACGCGCTTGCCGGTGGCGGCGAAGATGGCGTTGCACACGGCGGGCGCCAGCGGCGGAAACGCCGGCTCGCCCAGGCCAGTGACGGGAAAGTCGGTCTTCAAGAAGTGCACTTCGATCTTCGCCGGTGCATCGGCAATACGAATCATCGGGTAGTCGCCGAAGTTGCCTTGCACGATTCGGCCGCGTTGGATATCCAGTTCCTGAAACATCAGCGCGCCCAGCGCGTCAATAACCGAGCCTTGGACCTGGTTCTCGGCGCCGCTGGGGTTGATGATCTGTGCTCCGATGTCGCTTACCACGACAACGCGATCCACCTTCAACTCGCCAGCCTTCGAGACTGTGACTTCGGCTACCTGGGCGATGTAGCCGCGGTGGCTGAAGTGAAAGGCTAAGCCCTGGCCCTGGCCACGCGGGAACTTGCGCTGGCCCCACCCAGCCTGGACAGCCACCTCGCGCAGCACATGTTTCATGCGGCCGACGTCATAGGGCATGCCGCGACCGTCGGTACCGGGGACGATCTCTCTATCCCCTAACAGCTCCAGGCGAAATTCGAGCGGGTCGCGCCCGGCCGCCAGTGCAAGCTCGTCTATGAAACTGTGGAAGACCCAGGCGAACACGTTGCTGCCCGGCGCGCGCCACGGACCCATGGGGATGCCGCACTCGAGGGGCGTCTGCTCCAGCAGGCAGTTGGCCACCCAGCGGCCGGGGAACTCATCGCCGCTCAGGCTGGCGCCGCTACCGGGCTGCAATACCGACTTGCCGTCGCGCTGCACGCGGTTGGCGAATGTGACGAAGTGGTTGTGCCAGCCCACCAGCTTGCCACGCGCGTCGAGCGCGCCGCGCAAGAAGTGGAAGCCGCCCGCGCGAAAGTGGTCGTGACGCAGGTCGTCCTCGCGCGACCAAGTGAGCTTGACGGGCGCGGCTACTCGCTGAGCGATAGCCGCGGCCTCGACGATGTAGTCCGCACTCAGGCGCCGGCCGAAGCCGCCCCCGGAGCGAGTCAGGTGCAGCGTGATCTTTCCCTTCGGCACGCTCAGTGTGGCGGCCACCAGGTTTTGTCCGGCAGCCGGGTTCTGCGTGGGCGCCCAGATCTCGAACCCGCCGTCGCGGAACCACGCCGTGCAGTTCTGGGGTTCGATGCTGGCGTGCGAGATGAACGGGTAGCTGTAAGCCGCCTCCACGGTCTTCGTGGCGCCGGCAAAGGCCGCCGCGGGATCGCCGTCCTTGCGCAGCACGTTCGCGCCAGGCTGCTTGGACACCGCGGCCGCTTGGGTGACGAAGCCCTCCCAGCTCTGCGCATTCACCACCCCTTCGTCCCAGTTGACCTTGAGCTGCCTGCGCGCGCTGAGCGCCACCCAGGTGGATTCCGCGACGATGGCCACACCAGGCATCAGGCCGTTGAGGTTGCCGGTGCCCTCGACGACAAACGCGTCGCGCACGCCCGGCAAGGACTTGATCGCTTCAAGGTTGGCGCTGACTACCTTGCCGCCGAACGCCGGACACTTTTCGAACACCGCGTAGAGCATGCCCGGCAGCTTCACGTCGATGCCGAAGAGCGGCTTGCCGGTGACGACGGCGGGGTTGTCCACGCCGCCCACCCGCGTGCCCAACAATTTGTAGTCCTTGGGATCCTTCAGGACCACGCGGGAGGCGTCGGGAACCGGCAGCGTGCCGGCCGTTGCTACCAGCGCGCCATAGCCGAGGCGGCGCTGGCTCGCGCGGTGCAGCACGGAGCCGGAACTGGCCACGCATTCGTTGGCCGGCACGTGCCAGGTCAGGGCCGCCGCCTGAACCAGCAGGGTGCGTGCGGTGGCGCCCAGGCGATGAAAGTCGTTGTAGTTGTTGGGCGTCGAAGTGGAGCCCCCCGCGCTCTGGCTGCCGTAGGCCGGGTCCAGATCGCCCTGGACGATGCGCACGTCCTTCCAATCGACTTCCAGCTCTTCGGCGATGACCATGGGCAAGGCCGTCTTGATGCCCTGGCCGATTTCCGGCTGCTTGGAGATGAGCGTGACCACGCCGCTGGGCGCGATCCGGATGAAGGCGTTGGGATGGAAGTCAACGTCGGCCAAGCCGGCGGGCTTGCCCACCACATCGGCAGCGGTGAGTGGGCGCAGGTAGATGCCCAGCAGAAGGCCCGCGCTCCCCTGCGCGGAACTGCGCAGGAAGCTGCGTCGACCAGCGTCTCGCGGCAGGACGCTGGTTGGCCCGGTCGTGTTCATGCTGACCCCTTGGCGTTCTCGCGCGAGATCTCGGCGGCGCGGTGGATGCCGGCACGGATGCGCAGGTACGTGCCGCAGCGGCAGAGGTTGCCGGCCATCGCACCGTCGATGTCAGCGTCGCTCGGCTGCGGGTTGTCCTTCAGCAGCGCAGCGGCAGTCATGATCTGGCCCGCTTGGCAATAGCCACACTGCGGCACGTCCAGCTCGATCCAGGCCTGCTGCAAGGGGTGTGCGTTCTGCGGAGCCAGTCCTTCGATAGTGGTGACCTGCTTGCGGCCAACCGTGGAGACTGGCGTCATGCAGGCCCTGGTGGGCACGCCGTTCAGGTGCACCGTGCAGGCACCGCACTCACCGACTCCGCAACCGAACTTCGTGCCGACCAGATGCAAGGCGTCACGCAAGATCCAAAGCAATGGTGTGTCTGCGGCGGCATCGACCTCGCGCGTGCTGCCGTTGATGTTCAAGGTGTAGTGGCTCATGGCGGAAATGGAGAACCCTGTGACGGCACATTGCAAAGTCCCTGCCGCTGTGCAGGGGACATGATCATTGCGCAAAACGGAGAAGGGTGGCGGATGTTTACATGATCTCGCGGTTCGCTTGCGGCAGGGCGCAAGCGGTTCGGGCAGAAAGGTTCCCACGGAAAGCGACTAACTCGCTCGCGCTTGCGCCGGCAGACTGAAGTGCAATGTAGTCCCTTGCCCCGGCCGACTCTCTGCCCAGACCCGGCCGCATGGCGCTCAACGGCGCGCCGCACGATGCTCAACCCCACCCCTTGACCGTCGAAACTCGGTCCGTGCAAGCGCACAAAGGATGCGAACAGCCGCGGCGCCGCAGCCGAATCGAAACCGACGCCGTTATCACGCACGTACACACGAGCTCGCGAGTCGTTCTGTACCCACCGACCTTGATGCCACCAGACTTGCTGTCCACCGTGAACTTGATCGCATTGCCAATCAGGTTCGCGAACACACGCTGGAGCAAATCCGGATCGGCGTTCACCTGGGGCAATTCCTTTACCTCGATTTTCGGCATCCCTTTCGAACCCTGCGCCAGCGCGAGCTGCTCTTGGCGTAAGCCTCTTTATGGCCGAACTGAGACGCTCGCGGCAAGCAGACTTTTCGCGCCGACAGGTCGCAGAAAGTTCAGCTCGCTCGGCCACAGACGGTTCACAGTGGCAGCGTTTGCCGGGAACGGGCCTCTCTCTCTTCCGTCAGAACGTGATGGTTAGCGACTCGTCCTCATGGCGCATGAACGCAGAGGACGCCGTCACCTTGCAGATCCAGGTCTGCTGTTTGTTGAGTTCGACGCTGGTGAGGCATGACGGATCGAGCACTGCACCGCAGCACCCTTCGACGTGGCGAGCTGACCAGTAGCGAATCCACTTCGTCGTACGCGATCGTGCTTCCTTCGCTAACGCCTGACAGGCTGCATAGTCGTCCGCATTCCACAGAGCCCGCTTCGTATCCCATGGCCCTTCCGTGAGGTCGAGCGCCCTGCCCTCGACCTTCGCTTTGAACAGGGTGAACTCGGCGATCAGCCCTCCCATACGCAGACCGTCGCTGTCCATCAAGAACCGCCACCGCCAGTACGCGAGCTCTGTGCAGGCGGTCTCGACCTTTTCAGCGCCATACCAGATGCCTAGCGCGCCGGCTTCCCGGAAACGTGACGGGTACGGCGAGGGGTACCGAAAGGGGCTAACCAGAAAGTAGTGCTGCTCTTTCGGAACGGTCGGAAGCGGCGGTTTGCTGGCCTCGAGAATCCGCTCGAGCTCGACTTGCTCGTCCGCGGTATCGACCAGCTTCATCGTTGCGACGATATGCTGGGCTTCTACCCCTCGCCAAAGCCCGATGCGACAGACCTGTACAGCGTCCCACCACGACTCTTTCCAAAGCGCGTTCTGCTCTCCGCGCTTGCGGCTCAAGAAGTTGCCCGCATTGCGTCAACATACTGAAGCGTCATCACCAGACCCTGCGGCGACTCGATCAGCTCCCGCGGCGTTCCATTGAGCGCCCGGTTTGGACTGTTGAGCCAAGCCGAGGTTTGGGCGTCGTCATTGCCCACGAGTGCGTCCAAAGACCGAAACAGCCTCACCAGCAGCGCGGCGAGCTGACCCTCCTTGCTGTCCGGTGCCAACGTCCACTCACCTCGCGACAAACGACTCACCGTGGCCTCGCTGACGCCAACAATCCTCGCGAGTGCGGAGCCCGACAAGCCCAACTTGCGTGACGCGCGCCAGGTCGCTTTCGACAAGACGCTCCCCGCGCTGACAACGGGACGGTCGGGTAACGAAACCGCTTTCATCGGAGAGCCTTTCTGGAGAAATAGTAGCACTATATTCTGCGCATTGAAAGTCAATGCTCGACCGCTCCGCTCTGCTCTCCCAGAACTTCTTCACCGCTAGGTAATGCCGCGCGGAAGATGTTTCCTGCTAGAGGTAAGTCGTCAGGTTTCGAACACCAGCGTCATGTTGTCCAGGACGTTGCGCACGCCCGGGGTGCCCCAGGCGGACTCTCTCGCGAGTTCGCGCTCCGACCAGCTGTGAACGATACCGGAGAGAGTCACATCCGCGCCGTTGACGGTGACTGAAATGTCGTGAGCGTCTGCAATGGCGCGCCGCTTCAGGGCAGCCTCGATGTCCGCCTTGACAGCGCTGACCGCAATCATTGGCTTGAGAGCAATCTGGTCCCTGACGCCGACGACGCCCAGGAGAAATCGAATGCTGTCGACGGCCGCATTCTTCTGGTACTGCCACTCCAGCTCGCCGGTCAGCGTCACCCAGCCTTTTTCAACAAGCACCTTGACGGCACCATCTGGCAACGCGGTCGACCACTCCAGTACGTTTTCCACCGAGCGCGCGATGTCCGAGTCGGAGCGCTTGCCTGTCTCCGAGAGAGCCACTTTGAGCTCGCTAGCCACGGCTTTGACCCCAGAGACCCGTTGTGTCGCACGTTCGGCGTTGTATTTTTCGCCGTAGGATCCCACTTCGCCGGCCAGAGTGACGACCCCGCCCTTGACCTCGACGCCGATTTGCGCAGCATGCACCGAAGGCTCCCAAGCCAGCTCGGCACTGACGTCCTTCTGCAACTGTCTGTCTGATTTCATGGTGGTCTTTCTGATTGACTACGGGAGAAATTTAAGCTTGGACTGGCCGAAAGGCGGGGTCTGTGCGGTATGCCACACAACAAGGCCTTAGCGCCTGGCACCAAAGCCGCTGACCAGAGAGTCAGGAACGCAACGGTGGTCGTGATTCAACGGGCCCTCGTGCATTGCAACGAAGGCCCCCGCGAGATCTGGCTGCGCGACATGGACTGATATTTGGCCGTCCTTGCCAGTGCAGGCGGAGACGTCGGCCAGACAGAAGCCGCGTATCTCTCCGGGCCGGCCCACTGTGTTACCTTGTCGACAGCTCCACCGCTGGCGCATTGAGCGCGGCCTTGAAGCACCAAACCACCAACCTCCGGGAACAATCTGATGGCTTATCAAGGGGCGCGTGCGCGCGAGACGACGAAGGATGTCATGAGCGTATTCGCGGTGACCAAAGTGCGGCTGGACAGCGAGGAGCACGTGACCCACGTTGTCTGGGGCGTGGTAGACACAAAATCCAACCGTTGGGTTAGCCCGGAGGTAGTAGCGCCCGTGGCGGAGGTACTCGACGCCATTCACAACGGTGATCAAGTGGTCGCGCTCTTTGCAACGACGCACGGCCATGTCCCCGGACAGGCGTTCGTGGCTATTGACCATGAGAACGGAAAGGAAGGCATTGCGCTTGATGGAGCTTCCATCCCTGGACGTGAGATTCAAGACATTGCCCGGTTGGAGGAGTAACGGGCGGCTTTGAACTTGGAAAGGCGCATGCGCGAGATCATCGTTTCACGCTTCAACCGCACGGTGCTTGAAGGAACCGAGCAAGATGTTTCGCTTTCGGAACTCGATGAGCATGAGCGCTGTCGCCGCGTGGCAACCCGGATGGGGAGCGCTGATGTGAGCCGAGCCAACGGCGCCATCCCGGCCCCGGCGAGCGCTCTCTGAATCGTCTCCATCGGGCCCTTAAATTGCTGCGGCGCAGCATTCTGTGCCCTGGTTGCCCCTTTTGAGTGCCGCTGACACGCACCAGCGGATCCCATCGAGTTGCTTGCCCGGTTTAATCTAACGCGGTCGGCGTGGCGCGGCGTGCTGGCCAAGCCAGTCGACGGACTTGCAGGCCAGCGATGGCCTCAGCAGGACGTGAGCCCCGTCACGACCGACGCATCGGCGCCGGGCGTGGGCTCAAGGCGCAATGGCGCGCGCCCGATAACTGCCTGTCAGCGGAGCGCCCGCGCCGTTCAGCCCCATGTCCGCCAACGACAGCCTCTTCATCGTCATCGGCATCCTGATGCTGCTCTTCGGCCTCGGGTGGGGAATGGCTGGAGGGCCGCTCGGGCTGTCGCGATCAGCGAGCCTGCATTGGATGGGCTTTTGCCTCAGCTGTGCGGGCGCGGGTGGGGTCGAGCTCCTCGTCCCGTTGATGCCGCCGATCGTCGAAAGCGGCCTGCGAAACTTCTTCATCGTGCTCGCCTTCATGCTGATGCGCCGAGGCGCCCTCAGCTTCTTGGGGCTGCCGCTCCAGCAGTCCGAACACGCCCTGCTTTTGGCGACAGTGGTGATGGCACCCGTTGCCGAGGCCACCGGCCTGCTGCCGGCCGCCCTGCGTTCGGCGGCGATGGCGGCGGTGCTGTGCTGGCTCGCGCTGGCGAGCAGCACGGCTTGCGCCGGGCGCATGCGTCGGGAGTTCGGCTGGATTGCTGCGGGTGTCGTTGCGGGCCCGATGTTCGGCGCCGCTGCGTTGTTTGCGTGGCGCACGAACTGGGCGCTGAACATCAGTACACACCATCTGATCTTTCCATCGTCGAACAGCATCGAGCCCGCGCTCTTGGTGGCGCTGTTCACGCTGGCCGTCATCTTCAATCTAGCGCTGTGCTACATGGTGGTCATGCGCCTGGTCCGGCGGCTTCGCCACCTCGCGTCGCGTGATCCGCTCACCAACCTGCTGAACCGACGCACCACCATGGAAGCGCTGCACGCGGAGCATTTGCGCCTGCGGCGCGGCGGTGAGGGCTGTGTGGTGCTGTCGATCGACGTCGACCATTTCAAGCGCATCAACGATATGTACGGTCACGCTGCGGGCGACCGGGCCCTCTGTCTGCTGGCGGGCGTGCTCGAAGGCTCGCTGCGTGAAACGGACGTCTTGGGACGTATGGGTGGCGAGGAGTTCCTGCTTCTGCTGCGCATGTCCGACCAGGCCGGCGCGATGCTCGTGGCGCAGCGCATCCAGTGCACACTGGCATCGCAGCCCGTCACCGATGCAAACCCGCCGCTGCACCTGACGGTGAGCATCGGCATGGTCGTGCTGCCGCAAGGCACCACGTATCCGGTCGACAGCTGGCTGCTGCGCGCCGATGCCGCCCTATATCGGGCCAAGGCACTAGGGCGCGATCGTGTCGAAGTCTCCGTCTTGGCCGAAGGGGCGGTTGCGGGCAGCACCCCTTGGAAGCCGAGCCTATCACCGGTTCACACCTGAACCTCGGTGGCCAGCTTGTTGTCGTGGCAATCCACCGCCTCGGCCTCATACCAAAAGCCACTGGTTATCGAATGTCCCGTTCGATCGGACGGCGCTTTTCCAAGTCGACAATGATCGTCCCATAGCGGTGACCGCGGGTGATTGCCCAGTCATCAATTCCGACGACAACCGGCAGTGTTGTTGGCGGCGGACATCCAACGCGGCGCAGCTCGCGCAGCACGGTGTCGCCGCTAGTGATCATCCCGAGCCGGGCCGCCGCCGCGCCGCCGAGCGCGTAGCCGAGCGAGCGCAATGCTTCGCTCAGTCGTCGCGTGCGGCGCTGCCCCGGCGCTGCCAGCGCGTCGAGCCGCTCGGAAAACGTACGCTGGGAGCAGTTCGGGTCAACGCACTTGAACCGACGAACTTCCACCGAGATGGTGACTGGCTGCCCGAAGCAGGAACGATCGTCGAACTGAGGTCGGTATCTTCCATGCACCCGAGAGCTGCGACGCGAGCATCTCGGACACACGGCCCATCGAACCGAACTGCTGGCCTGTACCCATAGGCGGTCGTCGGCCTGGCGCCACCAGGAAACGCGCTTGCCCACGGCCTTGAGCGGCGGCGACAGGTCCGGAATAACGATCATGGCAGCCTCGCATGTCAAACCAAGATGTTCGATCATGCGATCCGGTTCATCGCGTCACATCGAGTGCGGAAGATCCACTTTTGCTTTCCGCTACGGCTTCGGAAGTGGCCGCCGCGACACGGCCTCATGTCGGCAGATTCTTCTCGATGTCTTCCAACGCCTTGCGCATCGCCGCCAGGATCAGCCTATCCGATTCATTCTGATCGACTTCAGGGATGTCCCAATCGAAGATCGCCCGGTACTTTTCGACCAAGCGTCTTACGTCTGAAACCAGTTGAGCGCGATGCGCGTCCAATTCCAGCTGCTCGATCTTTGCCATTCGTCGACTCCTCGATTAACTCTTCACGAGAGTGGCCAATTTCGGGGGCGGATTTCGAGTTCGCGCACTGAAGGAGATCTGTCGACGAGATCGCAAACGCCAGAACGGCCAAACGCCGGCGGATGCGCTGGTCGCCCCGCGGCGCCCGCTACGTTGCCACGGCGCGCGCGGCAGTGCTGGACGGCAGATTGCGCCGCTTGACGCCCGCGCGAATCACCGCCTGAAGGCCCATGGTCTTTCCACTCCCTATTCAGGACGCACTCGTCGCACGACACCTATCGCCCGCAGCGCTGCCACCGTGGCGGTGCAACTTAAGTTCCAAGCAGAATGTAGTGCTGCACTAGAAACGATAGCGCAGCGCGACTTGCAGCACACTGACATGATAATGTGGCGGCTGCATGCCAAAGGCGAGCAGATTCGGAACGGTGGACGGCGACAAGTCGGCGAGCCGCCAGTCGTTCGCATCATAGTTTTCGTGCCAGAAGTTGCCGATCAATGACAGGTTGTCCCTCAGCTGGTAGTTGGCCTGGAGCCGCAGACTAGCGAGCCATGTCGTGGCCGTGGGAAACGGCGGGCTCGCGACCATGGCGTTCACCAAGACATCGCTGCGCGAACGCGACATCGTGAGGTCAGCACTAAGTTTGAGCTTGTTGTTCAGCATCACGTGCTTGAGTCCGAGGCCTACCATGTCGACCGAGTCCCTGTTGCTCCCGGACCAGTCAGGCTGCGCAAACACCTGGCTGCCCATCTGCGACGCCCAGGAGTACTCCGTCTCCGCGAACAGAAGGAACTGGGTCTGGTCGGAAATGGCGACCGCCAGATCCACGCTGAGATCGGCGTTGTGATCTTTGTTCAGTCCGATGGAGGAATGCTCGTAATTGTCGGCCGCCAGGTCGGCCGCGAGTCCGAGGGTCACGTTCTGCGCGGCCGTGAAGTCCGCCCGCAGGCCGACCGTGTCGCGCAGGCGGTCGGCCATGTTGAAGTTGCTGGCAATTGGATTCTCCGGCGGGTCGACCCAGGTCGGCACACTGTAGGCGGATTGGGTGCGTGCAGCGTGCGCGACCTTGAGCGATAACGACAGGTCTTCGCGCGCCCGCAGGTTGATCTTGCCCCAGACCGTCGACTCAAGAGTCGTCGCAACATCCTGCAGCGTGCGCTGGATGCGGTTCTCTTCGACGCCCGCGCTGGGCCTCAGGGCGCCGAGCCCGCTGTAATCAGCGTCGATCTTGAGCCGCTCCTGCGTGAAGCTGAACGGCTGATTGACGGGTGACGGCAAGCCCAGGAAGGAGCCCGGGAAGGTGTCCGTCTCCACTGCGGGATAGCTCTGGCTGCGCGTGCGGTTGTCGCGCGCATCGCGTGTGAAGGCCATGTTCACCCGCAACGCGTCGAGCGGGACGGCCGAGAGCCGAAGGCTGACATGCGAGGTGTTGACACGCCCGTGTAGAGACTGCGCGGGCAGCGCCGGCAGGGTCACGGCCAGGTCCGGATTCAGCGTGGGCGCGAGGAAGCCGGCGTCCTGCGTCATCTGGCCGATGGCGAGCTCGCCACTCGCCCGGAAGTGTGAGCTGATGTCGTAGCCGGCCGTGGCGATGATCTGCTGGAACTTGTTGTCCGGTGCCAGCGCAAGCTGGCCGGTGTTGCCACCGTTGACCAATGGCGTAAATGGGTTGGCCCAGGTCAGGGAGTCCGTATTGTTGTGGAAGAGCGAAAGCTGGTAGGCCAGCGTGGCCTGAAGTCTGTGGCTGGAATAGGCCGTGGAGAGCTCGAGTTGGTCAGTCACCTGGTCCACTGGCGCCACGAGTTGCGAGGCGGTGGAAAAGAACGAACCCCCCATGAGTTGCGTGCCGTCGCGACGATCGCGTCGCAAGTTGAAGCCAACGCTCCAGTCCTGCCCAAGGTCAAAAGAAACGCCACCATCGGTGCGCGTCCTCTTGAAACCCAGATTGACTGGCTGCAGCGTACTCGCCAATGGCATCCCCGCCGTGCTGGGCGCTGGGAAGCCGGCCGGCAATGACAACTGTCCGCTGCCGGCGCCCAGGAATGGCGTCCTCGCGGTGTCCGACAGGTCATGTGGGATCTCGACATAGCCGACATTCAGCGTGTACAGGCCTTCCTGTCCAACTTCGGCCGCTAGCGAACGCGAGTCGAGCCCGAGATTGTGGGCCCTCACGCTGCCGTAGAGGCCGCCGTCGCCGCGATAGCTCACGTCGCCGTCGGCGATGAGATAGCCGCCCTTCTGGTTCAACCCGGTGTAGTCGCCGAACTTCGCCGAATCCCCCGTGACATAACCGGCGCCGATGTCCACTGTCCCGCTGGTGCCTGCCTTCTCGAAAGGGCAGGACTCGCATTTCCACTGCGACGTGTCCACGGCAACCGCACTGCTGGCGACGGCCGACAACGCACCGAGGATACCAAGCGGAAACAGGGGGCGAAAGATACTCATGCTCGCGTCCGTTCTGGGTGATTCATCTCTCAGGGGCTACCCGCCACAACAGCACCGTTCATCGCAACAGCATGGCGCCCGCAGGATGGTTGGACCCATGCACCTGCGAATGGCAGTTGGTACAACTGCCCCCCACCACGAAGATCGAACCGCCGCCACCACCGCCCGGCAAGGCCGCTCCGGTCCGCGCCGCCGAGGGGTGCCCCTCCTGCGAGTGGCATTGCTGGCATAGCAACGGCGGGGTCTTGGTCAGCAAAGAAGCATGCGCTGAGCCATGGGCGGTGTGGCACAACGTGCAATCCTCGGCCACGGGCGCGTGCTCCCAGAGGAAGGGCCCGCGCTTGTCGGCGTGGCACGTGAAGCAGGTCTGGTTCACAGTGGCCTTGATCAGCAGCGCTGTGCTGGTCGATCCGTGGGGCGAGTGGCAATCGCTGCATCCCATGCTCCCGAAGCGCACCGGGTGCGACGAGGCCTTCCAGAAGTCTGCGCGCTGTGTCTTGTGGCAACCGAAGCAGACCTCCGGTTGGCTGCTCTTGCTCAGCACTGGGTCGCGTTCCACATGCAGCTGATGGCAATCGGTGCAGGCCACGCCGCCACGATCGTGCGCGCTGGCGTGCCAGCCCGTCCGCGCGCGATTCTGGTGGCACGCCAGGCAGGCCTGGTTCCGCTGTTCGGCCGGCAGGAACGAGTCCGCCTTCAGGCTGTTGATCGTCGCCTTCTTGTCTTGGGCCTTGGTGTGGCGGTCGCCCGGACCGTGGCAAGCCTCGCATTGCAGGCCGCCGGCACCGAACGGCGCATGGGCATTACCCCGCTGTGCATGCCGAGTCTTGAAGATCCCAGCCACCTTGAAGGTTGCCGTATCAGACTCTTCGTCGTGGCATCTGAGGCAGGTATCGGCGCCCTTTTCGCTGTACTGACTGCCCGGGCCGGCGTCCGGCAACACCGAGGCCGCTGGCGCCGGCGCCTTGGCGGCAGATGCACCCGCGTCCTGAGCCGTCGCGAACACAGGCCAAGCCAAGGCGGCCACCACCAGCAGGATGGAAATTGTGGGCTTGTTGATGTTCATCGGTAGCTGCACGTCAGTCCTGATTCATCACGATCCATCCTGTTCGCGTCGAGCCCGATCCGAGTGCTTACCTCTGCGGGGCCCCGCCCATCGACATCACCCTCGACTAGGTCTTGCCCTTCGGCAGCCCCTTCTGAATGGCGATTATTTTGTTCTTGAGCGAAACATAAACGCCGGTCGGAATCACCTTCTTGGTCGCAAGATCGGCTTTGCTGAGGTAGGGCCGGTGGTCGACGATGCTGTCGGCTTGCGCATCGCCGACGCCCGGCAGCGTCTTCAGTTCCGCACGGCTCGCGCTGTTGATGTCGATGAGCCTGACCCGAGCTCTGGGTCCAGCCTTCTTCGCTGCCACCGGGACCAAAGCCGCCCGCTGCAGCGCGCTGGCGGGGCCGGGAGCCGCCGCGAACGACAGGCCCGGTGCCGCCATCACTGCGAGCACTATCAGCGCGGCCCCGAGGGTGTTGCAGTGCTGTGCACACTGACTCCTCGCTTGGCTCATGTCGGTATCTCTCAATGGCCCGGTTGTGCGTCGCCGTTGGTGGCGTGGAGCACGGCGAGCCGTGCTCCAGCGTCCATGTCACGGCTGTTGAACGTTCGCATGCATCGGCTCGATGGCCGCGACCGCCCCCGGCCCGTGGCAGATCATGCACTGTTCGACGGTCGCGCCAGGGTTAAGACTAGGAATCGCGACGCTGCGAGGCACATAGAGCAAAGCGCCATTCGCGGCCATGTGCTGCTGCTCCGTCGTCGAGTCATGGCAGGCGAAGCACTGCGAAGCGATCGGCGAGTTCACGAGCGTGGTGGCTGCCGCCTGGGTGGCCACCCCCGAGGCTGCGGACACAGAGAAGCCCGCGCCGTAGTTCACGCCTGTCGTCACGTACGGCGAGTTGGCGTTCGGAGTACCCGGCACCGGAGCGGCTATCGTCCCGGTGGCCACCGTCCTGTACTGGCGGTTAGCCATCGAACTAGCCGAAGTGCTGGCGCTAAAGTCGTACGTTCCAGGCAGGTGGCAGGCTTCGCAGTTCCTCAAAACGCCCGGATACAGGATGCTGAAGAACCCGGCCGTTGCTGAGGTCTCATTAAATGTGAACTGGTGGGTTCGCTTTGCGCCTCCATGGATTTCATGGATAAAGGCGGTCGAATCAAGCGGCCAGCCGTTGCTCGTGAGGTTCGGGTTATGGCACCACGAACAGGTCGAGCCGTTATTGCGCTGCGCGGCATGGAATTGCCCCGAGAAGTTCGCAGTAGCCTGGGTGAACACGCCAAGCTGCTGATGGCAGTTCAGGCAGAGTGAATTATCGACGATCGGGCGTCGTCCGGTATAGCCGGTAACAACCATCTGCACGTCAGGCGCTGGGACGATCAGACCACCCGTCATGTTGGGCATGCCAGCCGTTAGCCCGGAAGTCGCGGTCGCAGGCGTTACCGGATAATCCGGCAGGTTGGTCTGGGTCAGCGGCAGCGTTTTCGTTACGCCGTACGAATACCCCAAGCCACCGGTCAGCATGACCGCGTTCGCGGGAATCGTCACGCCGGTGAGCGTCGCGGTGTAGTTACCGTTCGCATCGGGCCCGGCCAGGGTACCGGCCGAAGTGCCGGTGGCCGTGCCATTCCAGAGGCTACGCAGGTAGGTACTGGTTGACGCGTTGAAATCCGCCGGCGCCGTTATGCCGTCCTGAGGTACCGCGTACACGAAGTACACGCTCGGCGAACCCATGAAGTTGGGCCAGATCTCGGTCGACGCGGTTGGATTGTTGAAGGGGACAGCCGTCCCGTTCTGCTGAAGCTGGAACACCATCACCGGCTGCTTGGTGCTGTTCACTGAAACGCTCTTGATGGCGTAGGTCACGCTGATCGCACCCGGCGGCAGTCGGCTCGGGCTGGAGGCGATCCACGCCGCATTCGTGTTGGTGTTGGTACCACCCGCCAGAAGTGCGTTGGCAGGATCCGGCGGAGTCACGGGCAGGTGATAGGTGTTGATGTTGGCGGGGGTGTGGCAACTCGCGCACAGCGAGTCGTCCGGCTGGGCCTGCCCACCGTGCGCAAAGCCATTGAAGCTGGTCGTGGAAGTCGACCCATTCAACGCATCGGCTACGGTCACGCCCATTCCGGTCGCGAAGTCGATGCCGTCGTGGCACGCTCCACAGGCGAGTCGGCTGGGAACATTCTTCCAGTTGTCGCCCTGCGCCGTCTGCGCGGTCGACGTGGCTGATCCATCATGGCACGTGGTGCAGTTCCTCAGGTCCTGCGGGTACAACACTTTGTTATACAGGACATTGGAGAAGTTGTAGTTCTGCTTGACCAGGAATTGGCCCATGTGGATCTTGTGGACGTGGTTGGGGAGGTTACCCACGGCGCGCCCGTTCACCACTTGCGTGGCGCTAGTAAACACGATTTGGTTGTTGATGATCGTGGTCGTCGCTTCAGTCGATCCATACTTCATTTGATCCGTGTGGCAGACCACGCAGAACCGGGCGTCATTGCGAGCGCCACCATGGAAGCTGGCAGCCGAACTGCCGGTGGTATCGCCTGCAATCCCGCCGAGCCGGTCGTGACACTCATCGCACTTGGAGGTGGCCACGATATCCCGGCCCGACTGCGTCGTTGGCTGCGCTTGACCCGTCGAGGGCACGAAATCGTAAAGGACATTCAGGGGATTGGTCATCGTCACGCTCGGGGCTCCCGTGACCCCAGTGGGTGTGTTCGTGCCGGTCCCCGGCGCGGAGCCCGATATGACCATTGACAGCCGATGCACCAGCGAGGGAGCGTAAGTGAGATCGCCCAGATCAGCAGTATTGTTGGGCGCCGACACGGTCATCGCGGCAACCTGGCTCGCGATTTTGGTGACGTCCCGGTAGAACGTGTACTGGTACGTGCCATCACCGTTGTCGACCAGCGTGCCGTTGCTGTCACTGGTCGGCAGGCTCGGCGCGGCCGCTGCCGTCGTCGTTGGCACCGTAGTGACCGAGTAGTTGACCCAATAGTTGGGACTGCCATTGGTTCCGGGTACCAGCTTGGCAAGGGCGAACGAAAGGTTCGTCAACTTGGGAACCGTGGTGCCGCTGGCCAGAGAAGTGTTGCCCAGACCAATGAGCGGGTTCCCGGACGCATCCGTCACCGTGAACTTGACGACCGGCGGTCCGCCGTTGATCGTGACGCTGTTGACTGTGGCCTTTGGCGCGAGCGCAGCCCAAGCTGCACCCCCCGCGTCAGTCACGGGCGCCGAGTTACTGGCGATGGTAACGACGCTCTGGGCGCCGGACGCGGAAGTGCCCGCGGGTCCGGCCGGGCCGGTGGCTCCGGTGGCTCCGGTCGCACCCGTGCCGCCACCGCCGCCGCACCCTGACAGCGTCAGGGCACCAATCGCCAGAAAGCCTGCGAGGCCTGCGCGAATCAACGAGGACTTCATAAGTACTCCGTCAACAAATGTCTGGTTCGAGGGTGGGACTTGGTGGGACTAAAGCTTGTTTGGATTGGATCCCCGAGCGCCTTCGCATACGCTGTACCAGCCGCGAGCGGTGCGTTTCGAAGGCCTTCGTGGGTCCGGCAGGGTCGCGACGGGGCTCGTCGTGCCGGATGCGCTCCCGCCATGGGATCGGCGATCATGGATCGCGTCCGCGCGTTCGAGGCAACGAGCTGCTGGCCGCCTTGCATGAGCGTCACGCACACACAAACCCCCTCACGCTGTTCCATCGCTCACCCCCCAATTTCGCGGTACGTCCTGAGAAAGTTGACACCTGACCGCAGAGTATTTCGAACGCACGTGCGTGGGGATAAAGTTTCGAATGAAAAAATGATCCAGATCAAAGAAGGGAATCAAGCGGCCCGTCGGCGTTGCCAGAAGACGATTTCCGCGCCGCCGTCGCTTTCTGCAGCATGAGGATGCAAGGGGCGATACTCTTGCTGGTACTGATGGTTGGCGCCGACACGAAGACGACCGCCAAGACGCGAGCGCAAGGCTTTCGTGCATTGCGCCCAGACCTTGACAGCGAGAACGGCGTGGTACGGTGAAGGGAACAGCAAGCCAGTCCCCACACGTCATCAGCGCTCCCATGGCAAGCGAAGCACGCAGGCAGCCAGGCTGCCTGAGGCGTGAGAGGATGTTGCGCTCAGTGTCTGTCGGGCCGTCGCCGAGGCGTATTTGCGCGCCCAGCCGGCCGTCACCGGTCAT
>ODAK010002039.1_pt1 | contig 21456 bp, 20 predicted proteins | sample 1539591 | NCBI WGS metagenome assembly ODAK01 (sample SAMEA3539303, study PRJEB22396) | soil metagenome | biome: tundra; feature: field; material: soil | place: USA | collected 2010-05 | depth 0.15 m | reverse complement strand
TCCATTTTGTTCAGGCGCGTGCGGAGTTGCGGGGTCAAATCTTGCAGTGGCATAACTTTAGATTGTGGTGGCGACCGGTGCGGCCAGCAATTCTTTTACGGCGAAGCTGCGGTTGGATTCCACCTCGGTCCATGTGCCGAGCACGGAAAAGCTTTTTTCATCGAGCACGGCAAATTTGCGTTTCGGATGCTGCCACGCGCGGAAATCACCCGTGGTCACCACCAGCGTCATCGGGCGTCCGCCAAAAGATTCGTGGCCTCGCCAAAGCCGGTCCAGAAATTGCAGCAGCCATTGGCGATGGCGTGCGTCCAGACCGCCGAGCGGATTGTCCAGCAGCAGCAGTTCCGGCTGCAAAATCAGCGCCCGCGCCAGCGCCGCGCGCCGCCGCCAGTTGGCGGAGATGTTGGCCGGCGTGGCGTCCGCGAACGGCGCCAGTTCCAACAATTCCAGCAGGACTTCCACCGCGCGGTTTGCCTCCGCCGCCGTCAGATTTTTTTGGTAGCGCAGCGGCAGCGCGACATTTTCCGCGAGGGTGAGCTGGTTGAAAAGTTTTCCGTCGGCGAAAACAAAACCGACGCGCAGGCGGTCGGCCAGTTGTGCCTCGCCGAACGCGTCCGTCGCGCAGCCGAACACGCGGCAGGTTCCGCCGACCGGCGTCATCAAGCCCGCCGCGTGCAGGAGCAGATCGCTTTTGCCAGAATGTTGCGGCCCAGCCACCACCCAGAATTCGCCGGGCAGCACCGACCAGTTCACGTCTTCGAGCACGGTGAGCGACGTGTCGCGCAGCGCGGCGACTTGCACGCCGCGCATTTCGATGACGGCGGGGTTGAAAATCGTTTCGCTCATGTCACAAGGCTTCGCTTGCGGTAAAAAACACTGTAAAATTTGAGCATGAAAATAAACCACCAAAAAAAGCTCTGTTTTTCATAAATTCGTTATAGCTCGCGCCAACAAGGTGACGGAACATATCAGCAAACTTTCCAGTCGTCTTCGCTACTTCGTGCGCCGCCTCTGATTGCTCATCGGTTATCATAAAGCATCCTTTTTAGCTCTTGTGTAAAACAACCAAGGCGATAATTTTTAGGAGTATTATAACAACATCTGCGGCACCCGCAAGCAACGTAAATGGAATAATGTCTTTAATCTCCTTTTCGGTTAGCAACTCAAAGAAATACATTGCTATAGAACGAACGGACGAAAGAACTATTTTAGACGACAACATAAAAGCAAATGTAACCGCAAGCAGAATCATGGGGATAATAGTGGTGGCAGAAAGTAAATAATCCCATATTGTTACCGTGTATTCCGTAACAATGGTTTGTCCGTGTAAACTGCCTCTCTCGCTTGAATCTTTTTTGTCTGTGATGGAGACCAACATAGGTTCTTTAACGAACGCACCTTTGCGACCCATTAATCTAAGAACATTTATTGCTGATTGTTCTAATTCGTTCCAAAAGGAATTCTCGTGTTTTATATAGTGTAAGTAATAAACTTCGTCTGGTATCCCAGTAAAAATGGGATAACCAGTTGTAAGGCTAGTTTTTTGAGGTGTGTAGATTAGTTTACCATCGACAAAGTGAAATTCTTCACAATTGTAGAAAGGACTATCTGTGGTCATCGATTTATTGTCAGCTAGCACATTATTCACCTTGCGTATTGTGCCGTTGCATAATGCTGCCAAAACCATAAGAAGCATAAGATGTATTATGATGATTGATATGCTCGTTATGAGTGACGCGTTATTAAGAATACGAACCAATTTCCGCATCAGTGCTATTGACACCGCATCAAACAGCATTACCAGAATGAATACTAACGCTGATGTATGCGATGATTTGTTTGGGTAGAAAAGAAACCGATCATAATCAATATAGTGACGACTATGAGGAAGATGAAGAGCCCAATCGAATCTCACTGATTCAAGTATAACATCTTTAGTGCCATATTGGTTCCGTAAATATACCCCAATTGTTACAAAGAGCGTGGCTATAGCTAAATATCCGGCGAAAACAACCCACTTGCGCTTTAATAATTTATTAAAGCAACCGTCTAAATACTTTGCCAGCAGTTGAAGATAGTCAGGCACAGGGGCTTTATCCAAAATGTCCCAATACCTAACCGCCAACAAACTCCAGCGTTTCTTTACCCGATAAAGCAGCCATCTATCCAATGCGGCACCGCCTGCTGGCAATGCGAGCAAAATCAGAATAAAATTTATGGCTGACATTCTTTAATGAAACAGGTGTTTAATAAAACTAGGTTACGAGATAAAGCACAATAAACACCGCGTCAATCAACACGCAAACCACGACGCCCTGCGTCACCGCGCGCACCGCCACGCGAGAAACGTCCTCCAGCCGCAGCGGCTGCGCGAGGCCGTGATAACACGTCACAATCGCGATGAAAAATCCGAACGCCATCGTCTTCAGCGCCAGCAGCGCGAAGTCCAGCCAGCCCAGCGCCTCGGCGATTTGCCTGAAATAATCGCCCGGCGTCAGCGGCACGTCCTGCAAAAACGCGAACACCCAGCCGCTCGCGAGCGCGCCGAGAATCAGATAAATCGTCAGCGCAAACATGCCCAGCGCCATGCCAATGACGCGCGGCACGATGAGATAATGCACCGGGTCAATGCCCAGCGCCTCCAGCGCCTCGACCTCGCCGAGCGCGCGGGCCGTGCCGAGTTCGATGACGTTCGCCGTGCCGACGCGCGCCAGCACCAGCACCGCCGTGAGCAGCGGGCCGAGTTCGCGCACGATCACGATCACCATCGTCGTGCCGAGATAATTGGTCGCGCCCACCTTCGCCAGCGCCGACACGGTCTGGCCGATGACCAGAAAGCCCAGCGCCAGCGCGATGAAGATGAACATCGGCAGCAGCGCCACGCCGGCGCGGTTGATTTCATGCCGGACGCGCGGTTGCATGACGCTGTGCGCCACGCCGGATTTTTTCAGGATGACGCCGAGCGTGATCAGCGCAAACGCCGTCAGCCCGTGAACCGTCAGCAGCAGGAGAAATATCTTGTGACCGAGAAAATTTGAGTAGGATTTGGGCAGCGGCGCGCGGCGAAACACCTGCGTGTTCGCCAACTCGAATGCCTTTGCCAGATGACCGCGCACGACAGCAGCGTAGCATATTCGTCATCCGGTCAAAAAAGTTTTTAAACGCGCGGAGAGGAGAATTATCGTCTAACGTGCCACCTCACCCCGGCCCTCTCCCGTTTCACGGCGGAGAGGGAGAAACATTCCTCACGTCTTTGGAAATACAAGCGACTGGATTCGTGAGAGGATCGTTGGTAAAACCTAGAGCGACCAATCGCTGTCCCCTCTCCCATCGGATGGGAGAGGGTCAGGGTGAGGGTCAGCCCACTGGCAAATAAAACTGTCTTTCCGGCCAGACGCAGATAAAAATTTCCGTGTGACAAACGCCGCCGCCCAAAAACGCCACGCGCAACTTGCCGATGAAATCCGCCGGCATGACCACGCCTATTACGTCGAGGGCCGGCAGATCATTACTGACCACGAATACGACCAGCTTTTCAAGGAGCTACAGGAGCTTGAGAAAAATTCCCCCGACCTCGTCACGCCCGAATCTCCCACGCAGCGCGTTGGCGGTGCGCCGAGCGAAAAATTTGCGCGCGTCAAACATCTCGTGCCGATGCTGTCGCTCGACAAGGTCGAGGCCAGCGATCATCCGACCAAGGACGAGGAACCTGACCGCGACAAGCGCAATCGCGCGCAGGATGAAAATACTTTGGCTGAGTTGCGCGCGTTCGACACGGCCATCCGCAAGCATCTAGGTCGCGATAGAATTCAATACATCATCGAACCGAAGGTGGACGGCGTGTCCATCAGCGTTCACTACCGCCACGGCAAGCTCGCGCTCGGCGTCACGCGCGGCGACGGCACGGAAGGCGACGAGATCACGACCAATCTCAAAACCGTCCGGGGCATTCCATTGGAATTGCGTAGGACAGGCGTCGCGCCTGTCTCTAAATTAAATGAGAAAAAAACTTCTAAAGACGGAGACAGGCGCGACGCCTGTCCTACGTTGCTTGAAGTGCGCGGTGAGGCTTACATTTCCATCAAAGATTTCGACGCGCTCAACGCGAAGTTTGCCGCCGAAGGAGAAAAGCCTTTTCCTAACGCCCGCAACGCCACCGCCGGCACGCTCAAGCAGCTCGACCCGCGCCTTGTCGCACAGCGACCTATTCGCGCGGTGTTTTATGCGGTTGGTGCGGTGGATGGAATTGAGTTCAAAACGCATTCCGAAATGCTGGAATCGCTTGCCAAGTTCGGTTTGCCCACGCAAAAGTTGTGGTGGGTGTGCGACGGCATCGAAGAAGTGCTGAAAGTTTATCGCGACAAAATTGTCGCTCATTACGACGAAGCCCGCGACCTGCGCCGGCAGTTGCCTTACGAGATTGACGGCATCGTGCTCAAGGTCAACACGCTCGCCGACTGGCCGCGCATTCCGGGCCGCAGCCGCGCGCCGGGCTGGGCCATCGTCCACAAACCCGTGCCGTGGATCACGCCCGCCGAAACCGTGCTCAAGGCCATCACCGTTCAGGTCGGACGCACCGGCGTGCTCACGCCCGTGGCCGAACTCGAACCCGTTTTTGTGCAAGGCTCGACGATTGCGCGCGCCACACTTCACAACGAAGACGAGATCCGCCGCAAAGACATCCGCATTGGCGACACCGTGGTCATCCGCAAGGCCGGCATGGTCATCCCGGAAATTTTCGAGGTGGTGAAAACCAAACGTCCGCCCGGCGCGAAGGAATTTGATCTGTTTAAGCACGTCGGCGGCAAATGCCCCGCGTGCGGCGGCGCGATTCATCGCGACGAAAGATTTATTGCGGCAACATGTAAAAAATGTCGCCATGAAATTCGTGACCCAGGCTTTGATAGATCATTTCAAGGTGCGCCATGTCCCAAATGCGGTGAGCAGGTTATTCGCGCCGCCAAATATGCAGATTGGATTTGCGACAACATCGCAACTTGTCCGGCACAACTGTATCGCAGAATTGAATATTTTGCGGCGCGCAAGGCGCTCGACCTTGAATCGCTCGGCGGCATCGTGGCGGAAAAACTTGTTGAGCGCGGACTCGTCAAGGAACCACTCGACCTGTTTGACTTGAAGCTGGAAGTGCTCGGCAAGCTGAACCTCGGCACGGACGACGAGCCGCGCACGTTCGGCGAGAAGAACGCCACCAAGATTCTCGACGCGCTCCAGCGCGCCAAGACCGCGCCGCTATTCCGCTGGATTCAAGCCTTGGGACTTGCCAATGTTGGTGAAGCAACAGCGTTTTACATTGGGAAGTGGCATCTGGATTTTCAAGACGTGGCCGATTCCAATCTCCTGAAATTAATTTCTGAGGAAGGAAAATTGCGGAACAAGGCTTCGGCGAGAGATTCAGACGCAGAGGATGGAGCCGAAACGCTTATTTCGCGGAGGAAACCTATTTGGGCATTGATTCGTAAAGAAATTGATCACCGATCAGAAGATGTGGAAAGCTTACGACTTGAAGTCGAACAAGAACGAATAAGGTTCAGTCGTGAAATTGATATAGTTGCGCCTGAGCACAATGCTCTGGAAAAGAAGGCCGCAGAGCACAAGGAACAGCAAAAAGGGAAGTCACGAAACGAGCGCGAGAATCTTCCTAAAGATCTGCAGGATCAGCGGGCCAAGTTGAAAGGGCGATTGTCGACCCTTGAAGAGCGACTTAACAAGGCCGGGATGCCAGAAGAGTTAGGTCCGGTCGTTGCCGAGAGTGTTCTGGATTTTTTTGAATCAGAGGCCGGAAAGAAGACTTTGCTTCGATTTAAAGAACTTAAGATATGGCCACTCGGTGGACTGGCTAGTTCAAAGGTTCCAAAAGAAAGCAGTTTGTTCGGGAAGACCTTCGTTCTCACTGGCTCGCTGCCAAGTTTGTCCCGCGACGCAGCCTCGGCGCTCATCCGCGATGCCGGCGGCAATGTGACCGGCTCGGTCAGCAAGAATACGGATTTTCTGCTTACTGGCGAAGAAGCGGGTTCAAAATTGGAAAAGGCAAAAGAGTTAGGTGTAAAAATTCTGACGGAGAAAGAATTTCTAGAATTGTTAGGAACGAAAGGAAAAACGAAGCCTGCGACAAACCAAGGCTCGTTATTGTGAGGAGACCAACCATGCGCACATATGTATTGAAGGACTATCTTCCAGCCTGGCACTTCGATCCCGCCACGACTCGTCAATTAAAAGTTCTGCGCTTCTTCGGCGTGCCAATTGAACCGGCTCCATCAAAAGGCCGCGCGGGAGGCATCATCGGCAAGCTGTTTTCGGACTCCGACAACAAGCATTTGTGGACCGCATACATTTACAGCACGGGTGACGAAGATGATTCCACCACAGAATTGCGGCCGCATGACCGCACCGCGCTCGCGCAAGTTGTCATTCCTGAAGATTGGCGTCCACGTCCACGTTCCGCGACCAGCAATGAGAAGCGAAAAGCACTTGAAATCATGGTCTCTGATCTGCTCAAAGAAGGATCTCCGTTTGATGATCCGCTCCCGGAAATCTCAATTGCCGGAAAGTGCTTCGCTTTCACAGGAGTATTCGAGTTTGGCTCCCGGAGCGAATGCCAAAAAGCCGTCGTTTCTCGCGGAGGTTCGATCAGTGATGGCGTTACCGCGAAAACGGACGCACTCGTAATCGGAAGCGACGCGAATCCGGCATGGGCTCATGGAAACTATGGAAACAAAATCGAGGCTGCACTGATAAGACGAATGCAAATTGGCAAGCCAGTCATCATTCCAGAAGCTTTCTGGAAAGATGTTCTTCAGAGTTGAGGCTCTGTTCGCCACTGTCTCGGCGAGCCGACCCGAAAACAGCCCGGCGTTTCAACGGCGGGTGCCGGGCGCAAAGCCACCCAAGCCCCGCCGGGATGAATGGAAATCAGATTTAACGACCGTCCTCACCCCGGCCCTCCTCCGAGGAGAGGGAGAATTGTTCGCTGTCTCTTAGAAAAACCAGCGACTGGATTTCCCACGCCAGCAATCGAATAAACCAAAAACATGATTGCCGAAATCCTCTCCCCCGGGGAGAGGACACAGGTGAGGGCGGGCGTTAAACAAAGATCATCTTTCAAGTTCGTCATGCAAAATCAGTTTGCGATTTTCACTTGCCGTCGCGGGCGTTCTGTGTGAAAACACATTGGCAACGTATGAAAACCAAGGCTGAAATCACCGCCAACTGGCTGCCACGTTACACAGGCACGCCGCTCAAGGACTTCGGCAAGCACATCCTGCTCGTCAATTTCAACAACTATGTGGAGATGTTCGCCAAGTGGCACAAGGTGCCGATTCGCGGCGCGGACAAGCCGATGCCCAACGCCACGGCCAACGGCATCACCATCATCAATTTCGGCATGGGCAGCGCGAGTGCGGCGACGATCATGGATTTGCTGTCGTCCATTCATCCGGAAGCGGTGCTGTTCCTCGGCAAGTGCGGAGGATTGAAGCATGTCGCCAAACTCGGTTCGCTGGTGCTGCCCATCGCGGCAATCCGCGGCGAGGGTGCGTCGAATGATTATTATCCGCCGGAGGTGCCCGCGCTGCCGGCGTTCAGTTTGCAGAAGGCGATTTCCACCACGATCCGCGATCACAAACGCGATTACTGGACGGGCACGGTTTACACTACGAACCGCCGCGTGTGGGAGCATGACGACCAGTTCAAAAAATATTTGAAGAAAATCCGTTGCATCGGCATTGACATGGAGACGGCGACGATTTTCATCACGGGTTTCCACAACGAAATCACGACGGGTGCGCTGCTGCTGGTGTCCGACCAGCCGATGACGCCGGATGGCGTGAAGACCGCCGCGAGCGACGCAAAGGTGACGCAGGCGTTCCTCGACAAGCATCTGCACATCGGCATTGATTCGCTGAAGCAGCTCATCAATCGCGGCCTGACGGTGAAGCATCTGCGGTTTTAAAACTTTTAAGAATGGAGAACGACGGCGAGTCAAATGGATTTCGCTGGAGCGCGGACAGCCATGTCCCGAGTTTGGCCAAAGGAAGTTCTCGCGGACAAGGCTGTCCGCGCTCCGTTCAATCCGCCTGGCCAAGCATCCGGCGGAGACGGTGCAACATCTTTTGCGCCATGCGTTCGTAAGGCTGCAGCGGACGTCCGTGGATTTTGATTTGATCAATCGTCTCCAGCGCCATGCCGAAGTCGAAGTCGTGGAAGGCGCGGTCGCGTTTCACCCGGCGCACCCAGCGCGTCAGTTCGGTCACTTCCTCGATGTCGCCGGGGTGGCCGGGCCGGAAGGAAATTTTCCAGTCGTCGCGCCGTTCAAAACCGTCGCGCGCCGTTTTTTCCTCGAACCACGAATCGCAGAGCAGGATGCACACGGACTTTTTTTGCACCGAACCAAGCCGGTAAAAAACGATCCGCGCCTTCGTCTCGCAAAACTGGTCGTAGGCGATGTCCAGCGCGTCGTCGTCCGGCGGCGTGAATTTGGTCTGGAAGCCGACGCGAAAGCTGCCCGGCACGGCGTGCGAACGCTCGATGCACAGGTTCTCGGAAAAAATCCAGAGCGGTTCAGCGGGCAGACCGCGGCGGGCGAGACAGTCTTGCCAGGCGGTCATCGCTTCGTCCAGCGGCGGGCGGATAAATTTGGGGTTGCTCATGTGGCCTTGTGATTGCCCTTATTAGTGCCTGTTTTTGCGGAACCAATCAACAAAAAGCGGAATGCCTTTTTCCACCTTCACCTGCGGATGATAGCCGAGCATCCGCCGCGCTTTGGAAATGTCGGCGAAAGTGATCGGCACATCGCCGGGCTGGAGCGGCTGCCGGTCAATGACGGCCTGCTTGCCGAGCGCATTTTCAATCAATGCAATCAGCTCGGACAATTTCACCGTCTGCGATTCGCCGAGATTGAAAATCTCAAAGCCGAACTCGCGCCGGGTGCAGGCGATGACCCCTTCGAGAATGTCCGAGATGTGTGTGTGATCGCGCGCCATGCTGCCGTCGCCGAAAACGGGGATCGGCTGGCCCGCCTCAATCAGCCTGGTGAACTTGTGGATGGCGAGGTCGGGCCGCTGGCGCGGGCCATAGACCGTGAAGAAACGCAGCATCGCCACGTCCATTTTGTAAAGATGATGCCAGGTGTGGCCGAGCGCTTCGCACGCGAGCTTGCTGGCGGCGTAGGGCGAAACGGCGGAAAAAATCGGGTCGCTCTCGCTGAACGGCACCTTGGCGTTGACGCCATAGACGGACGACGACGACGCGATGGTGATTTTTTTGACGCCGGTTTTGCGTGCGGCTTCGAGGATGTTGACCGTGCCCTCGACATTCACGCGCTGGTAAAGCGCCGGATGTTCAATGCTGGGCCGCACGCCGGCCCGCGCGGCGAGATGAATGACTTGGTCAAATTTTACGGACGAAAATAGTCCGGCGAGCGCGGCAGCATCGCACAGGTCGCCATGAAAAAATTCAAAGGGTTTGGCGAGGGCTTGGATTTCGCGAATGTTTGCGCGCTTGAATTGCGGGTCGTAGAAATCGTTCAAGTCGTCGAAGGCCCAGACGCGGTGGCCGTCGCGGAGCAGGCGTTCGCACACATGCGAGCCAATGAAGCCTGCGCCGCCGGTGACGAGAAAATTCATGGCCGAAAGCTAACCAGCCACGGGCGCAGTGTCGAGCGTGCAGGGGATTTGCAGCCTGCCTTCGACAATTGGATGGTGAATAATGCAATCGAGTAAGAGAATCGCGGCGAGAGAAAAGGCGGTGGCGAACGTGACCTTGAGCAGCACAGGGCGAACCCGGCTGGCCGGCCGAGTCGAGATGACGGTCGGAATATCCATGCGCTCGAATGTGGCCTAACAAATAACGGACGGGTGACTTTGCCGCTTATCCTGATTCACAAATTTTAGTGTGTCCCGCATTTGAGTTTTTGGCCGGCAGCTTTTTGACTTTGAATTGATTTCCAGTCGCGCGCTGGCAACGGCTGCAAAAATCAGCGCCCCGGTTTCCCGCCGAGTTGAATGGTCATGCCCTCGCGCGCGGCTTCCACCTTCAAGTTGCCTTGGAGCTGCTTCACCAGCGCGCGGGCGTGGCGCACAAAGGCGTCAATTCGTTTGTCGTCATGGCCGGGATCGTGATGGAAGAGCACGAGTTTTTTCACGCTGGCTTGGAGGGCGAGCGTCACGGAATCTTCCACGCAGCCGTGCCCCCAGCCGGTGTGCCGGCGGTATTCACCCCGGTCATATTGGGAGTCGAGGATCAGCACGTCGGCGTCGCGGATGAAATCAATCATGTCGCGGTCGTCGCCGCCGGGCCGCGGCTCGGTGTCGGGAAAAAAACAAACCAAGCCGTCGGGCGAGAACAGCCGGTAGCCGACGCAAAAGCCGGGATGATTGGCGCGCTGCGCGCGGACGAGGGTGCCGCCGATGGCGAAATTGAATTCGCGCAGTTCCTCGATCTCAATGTTGCTGGGCAGCTTGGAGAACGGCACGGGGAAATAAGTGCTTTCCATCTGGCCGGTGAGCGCGGCGACGAGGCCTTTGCGCGCGCCTTCGCCGCCGAGAATGCGCAGCCGGCAATGCGCATCGTAAATCGGCGCAAAAAACGGCAGACCCTGAATGTGATCCCAGTGCGTGTGCGAGATGAGCAGCGTGAGGTTGAGCGGCTGGCCCTTGAATTCCTTGAGGAGCGATTGGCCGAGGGCGCGCAAACCGGTGCCAGCGTCGAGAATAATAATGTCGTCCTCGATGCGGACTTCGACGCAGGTGGTGTTGCCGCCATAGCGCACGGTGTCGCGTCCCGGTGTGGGAATGGAGCCGCGAACGCCCCAGAACTTGATGGTCGTGCCGCTTTTGATGCCAAGACACTACCGCAGTCGCGGGAAAAAATAAAAGTGAAAAATGCGGGGATGTCCATTTTGCCCAGACACAACCGGGGGAGGTGTTGTGGTGCGTTCAATGGGCGTCAGGGGGCGCAGTGCCCGCGTAGCGCAGGTTTGTAATCGGCAGTTTGCCGCAACGCCAACGACCGTTGAACTGGCCGCACTTTGCGGAATGCAAATCCGCGAAACAGCCGACTTCAAGTCGGCGCTACTGGGACAATGCGCGGAGGCGCCCGCGTCGAGGGCAAGCGCTTTTAGAACTTTACAGTCGGAATGATCCATTGTTTGCTTGGTTGCTTCAGAAACGAAGTGATCCAGCGCGCGAATGAGCGTTGGCCGTTGGCAGCATTGAAAACAGACAATTAAACGACCGCATGGCCTTCAAAGATTTTTCCGCGCAATCCCAGGGTGTCCAGCTTTTGCAACGCTCGCTGGCGCGCGGGCGGCTGGGCCACGCCTACTTGTTCACCGGCCATCAGCTCGAAGAACTCGAAACGCTCGCCCGCACGTTGGCAAAAACGCTCAACTGCCAGCATCCCGTCAAAACTTCCGGCGTGGCCACCGACTGCTGTGACGAATGTTTGAGCTGCAAAAAAATCGCGCACGAAAATCATGCGGACATCCACTGGGCGCGGCCGGAATCCAAATCGCGCGTCATCACGATTGACCAGACGCGCGAGTTGATGCGCGAGATCCAGCTCAAGCCCACCGAGGCGCAGTTCAAGGTCGCCGTCATCGTTGGTGCGGACCGGCTGAATCCGCAGGCCGCCAACGCGTTTTTGAAAACGCTCGAGGAACCGCCGCCGAAATCCGTGCTCATTTTGCTCACCACCGAGCCGGCGCGGATTTTGGAAACCATTTTGTCGCGCTGCCTGCGCCTGAATTTTTCCGCCGAAACCGCCCGCGCATTGTCCGCAGAACAAAGCTACTGGCTGCAGCAATTCAGTTCCGCCGCCGCCACCGAGCAAAAAAGCTTGTTCGGTCGCTATCGCCTGCTCGATTCGCTGCTGCAACGGCTAGGCGCAATCCGCGCACAGGTGGATGAAACGTTGTCCGCGCGTTCGCCGCTTGAAAAATATGGCGATGCCGAAAAAGATCTCCGCGAAAAATGGGAGGACGAGTTGACCGCCGCTATTGAGGCCGAATACCGCCGCCGCCGCGCGGAAGTATTGTTGCTACTGCAATGGTGGCTGCGCGATGTCTGGCTGCACACGCTCGCTGCCGGCGAAGCGTTGCTGCATCTGCCCCAAATCGCCGGAGCCGATGAGGTCGCGCAACGCATCACCTCACGGCAGGCGCAGGAAAACCTGGCGGTGCTGGAACATACCCAGCGGCTGCTTCATACCAATGTGCAGGAGGCGCTCGCGCTCGAAGTCGGCCTCCTCAAGTTGCAGCTTTAGCGGGCGATAAGCCGATCCTTCAATGGCCCATAGGCTGGCTTTGCGGAACCCAGGTGAGGTTCCAAGTCAGCGTCCACAAATCCGGCAGCTTGACCAACGCGGCATGGCCGTCCTCGAAGCTCACGTTCACGCCCCATGCGCGCGGCAGTGGCGACGATGGATCTTGATTTCGGGGAGCAGCGGCGGGAGGGCGCGAGCCATGCCTTGCGATGGTTGCCAATCCCATTGGCAGCGTCGCATTTGCCAGGGGCGGCGAACCCGTGAACAAATTTATGGCGGGAAGATCATTGGTCAATGGACAAATTGCCGGCCAAGTTGAATCCGTGAACAACGGGGTCGAAACCGGGAAACGGACGCTGGAAACCGATGAAAAACTCCAGTCTTCAGAAAGACCACGACCAACGTTCCCAGCAATACCCGGAATGAACTGAAACCATTCATTCGCGGCATAACTGCCGGTGGCGTCGTTCGCCAGCCAATCGGCCGTCGGAATGGGGGAAAACCCACCACCGGCTTGATCCCAACAGTTTGCCGCGCTTCCCGGCGTGGTGCCGATCCGAATACCACCCATGTAGGGCAATGGCGGCAACGCCTTTGCCATGGGACAGATTCGGAAATCCGGCAAATCCGCCTGCGGCACGCCATGCGGCCGAAACCAGCTTGGCGTGGAATCGGTCCCAAGCGGCAAACCCTTGCCGTAATCATTCTGGTAGATCAGAGCCATTTGCGCCAACTGGCGGGTATTATTCAAGCAAGCCACCTGATACGCTTTGAGCTTGGCTGTTGAAAGCGCTGGCAACAACAGCGCCGCCAGAATGGCAATGACGGCAATCACCACCAGCAGTTCAATCAGCGTGAAGGCGCTTACAGATGGACATGTGCATACGTTAAAGAACCGTTTGACTGAACCAAGAAATGCGCGCGGAAAATCAGACGCCCTGAAATAGTCCTCCGGCCCCGGCTTTGGAGTGGGCATCAGCCGTTGTGCCGAACCCTGTTGTCGCCAGATACGCATGGCACCTGTTTTTGGTTGCGGTTTGTGCGGAACAAACGCTTTATACACCCGGACACAAAATCATGTCAAGGCTTTATCCATTTGTCAAAATAGGCCGGAAAATTTACAAAATGCATGGAGCACGGTTCCATTCTCGCGCGAACGGAAACGCACAGGCGAGACGCCCGTGCCACTACATTCGTTGCATTTTTCGCCGTGCGCGGACAAACTGCCGCGCATGAAGTCCGAAACCAAAATCGCGCCAGACGCAATTTACGCGCTCGCGTTCGGTCTTTTCCTCGGCCTCTGCATCTGGAAATTCGGCAATCCCGTCATTCTCGACCATAATATCACCGCGCCCGCAACACTGGCGGATTGTCTTAGCAACGCCTGGCCGATCCGCTGGGCCAACTGGATTTTGCTGCCGCTGGCCACGTGGGGAGCATGGCTGGTGTTGCAAAGCAAAATCTCCTGGCCACAATCAAAATGGCTCTTGTTGCTGCCGCTCGGCTGGCTCGGCTGGCAATTCGTTTCTGCCACGCAATCCGTTGACGCTGACCTGACTGCGGCCACGCTCTGGCAATTTTCCGGCTGCGTGGCGTGTTATTTTCTCGGCGCGCTGCTGTTTACCCGTGAAAATTTGTCGCGCTGGCTTTTGATTGGCGTGCTCGCGGCGTTCACGTTCTGCCTCGTGCGGGCGGTGAATCAGCATTTGTTTGAATTTCCACAAAACCGGCAAATGCTCGTCGAAGGCGAACGCACTGGCTGGACCAATTTTCCGCCTGAAACGGTCGCGGAAATGAAAAACGAGAATATCATCATCACGACCAACGGCGCGGACATGGCGAATCCGGTGTTCCTCGACAAATTCAAAAAAGCCCGCGTCTACGGCACGCTCGTCTATTCGAACGCGCTGGCCGGATTGATTTTGCTGCTGCTGCCGGTGTCACTCGCGCTCGCCTTCGGCGCGACAAAAAACCTAAAACCGCGCATCAGGCTCGCAGCGATTGCACTGACCATTATTCTCGGCAGCGTGGCGTTTTTCTGGACCGGCTCGAAACTCGGCTGGCTCATCGGCATCGGTCTGCCCGGACTTTTTCTCCTGCGGCTGCACTGGTCGAAAAAACTCAAACTGGCGGCAGTCGCAACCGTTTTGATCCTCGGCGTCGGAATTTTCGCCGTTCGTTTCCATAATTATTTTGCCGCGGGTGCAACGAGCGTCGGCGCACGGTTCGATTATTGGCGGGCCGCCGCGCAAACGACGGTTGCAAAACCAGTTTTTGGCACCGGGCCGGGAACTTTCCAGCGGCCTTACGCGCAACTAAAATCACCGGAAGCAGAAATGGCGCGGCTGACGCACAATGATTATCTCGAGCAATTTTCCGATTCTGGAATTGTCGGCGGCCTAGTTTACGCGGCGTGGATTTTTCTCGCGCTGGCGACGGCGGGCAAAAAATTGTGGCGCGCGGCCAGCACGGCTTCTTTTGCCATTTTCGCCGGTTTGATTGGCTGGTTTGTTCAAGGCTTTGGCGAGTTCAGTCTTTACGTTCCGGCGCTGGCTTGGACGGCTTTTACGTTATTAGGCGCTGCCACTTGCGGAAAAAAGAATTGAATTCGACAAAAAACCATCAAAAAGATAATCTCGTTCCATGAAAATTCTGTTTCTGAACGGACCGAATCTGAACCTGCTCGGCATGCGGGAGCCGGAAGTTTACGGCCGTTTGACTTTGGCAGACATTGAGGCCAAAGTCCGCGAGCGCGCGGCGCGACTGAAAGTGGCGGTGGATTTCCGCCAATCTAATCAGGAGGGAGAACTGGTCAGTTGGATTCAGGAAGCCAAAGGCAAATTCGATGTGATCGTGATTAATGCCGCCGCCTATACGCATACGAGCGTGGCCTTGCGTGATGCAATTTCGGCGGTGGGCGTGCCGACGATTGAGATTCATCTTTCCAACATTCATGCGCGGGAAGAATTTCGGCACACATCATTGATTGCGCCGGTTTGCCAGGGGCAAATCTGTGGTTTTGGCTCGAAATCGTATCTTTTAGGGCTGGAAGCGGCCGTTGACGTTAACGAAAATAGAAAATAAGTTGGACGATTCATAAAAAACGGTCAATAACTTTTTGAATTTGAGACTTGACGTTTCGGTGTAGCCAGAATAGTCTTCGCCAAGAATTGATATTTGCTTCAAGCAGAAGTGTAACTTGGCCTTTGCTGCCCATAAAAATTCAATTGTTAGAAAACTTTAACGTAAACGCCTCGTGGAACTAAAAGATATAAAGGCCATCATTGATTTGATGAAGAAAAACTCCATCACGGAGTTTGAATTGGAAGAAAAAGATTCCAAATTGCGGTTGAAGCGTGGTTTGAGCGGAGGTTCACCTGTCGCTCAAAACGAAGATGCGGTGCCCATGATGCAGATGCCCGCACCGATTCCCATGATTTCGGCAGCAGCGACAATGCCGGCTCCGGCCCCGGTCGTGAATACGGGCGAAATTGACATTAAATCGCCGATGATTGGAACATTTTATCGTTCACCTTCTCCGGAATCGGCTTCATATGTGGAAATCGGCTCGGAAGTCAATCCAGAGACGGTCGTTTGCATCATCGAAGCAATGAAGGTCATGAACGAGATTAAGTCCGAGGTCAAAGGTTTTATTACCCAGACCTTGGTCGAAAACGGCAAGCCGGTAGAATTCGGCCAGCCACTGTTCAAAGTTCGTCCGTCTTGAATCGGTTCTTAAACCGCATTTCACAAGCCCATGTTTGAAAAAGTATTGGTCGCCAATCGCGGAGAAATTGCCGTCCGCATCATCCGTGCCTGCAAGGAATTGAACATCCGCACGGTCGCGGTGTATTCTGAAATAGACGCGAACTCGATGCATGTTCAGATGGCGGACGAGGCGATCTGTATCGGTAAAGCTGCTTCGACGGAAAGTTATTTGCGCATTGACCGCATTATTAGCGCGGCGGAAGTGGCAGACGTGGATGCGATTCATCCGGGCTATGGTTTTCTCTCCGAGAACGCGCATTTCGCTGAAGTTTGCGAAAGCTGCAACATTCGTTTTATTGGGCCTAGCGCGCAGGCTATGAATGCGCTTTCAGACAAGGCCGTCAGCCGTGCGCTCGCAAAAAAGGCCGGCGTGGAAACCCCGCCCGGCTCCGAAGGCACGGTGGAAAATGAAAAAGACGCCTTGGCCGTCGCCAAAAAAATCGGCTACCCGGTGATGATCAAGGCCATCGCCGGTGGCGGCGGACGCGGAATGCGCATCGCCCACAATGATATTTCACTGGTCAAAGGCTATTACACGGCGCGCACCGAGGCGGAAAAATGTTTCGGCAATTCCGGCGTCTATATCGAAAAGTTCATCGAGAATCCGCACCACATCGAAATCCAGATTCTCGGCGACAACAAGGGCAAGATCATTCATCTCGGCGAGCGCGACTGCTCCGTGCAGCGCCGCAATCAAAAGCTGATTGAGGAATCGCCGTCGCCGTTGCTGGAAAATAAATACCGCAAGCTGCGTGACAAGATTGGCAAGGCGGCGGTGCGCATCGCCGAGGCGGCGCGCTACACGAACGCTGGCACGGTGGAATTCATCGTGGACGACAACGGCAATTATTATTTTCTGGAAGTCAATAAACGCATTCAGGTTGAGCATCCGGTCACGGAAGAAGTCACGGGCATTGACTTGGTGCGTGCACAGCTTGAGATCGCGATGGGCGAGCCGTTGCGCATTTCGCAGGGCGACGTCACTTTCAAAGGCCACGCCATCGAGTGCCGCATCAACGCCGAAGATCCGTTTGACGATTTTCGCCCCAGTCCCGGTCGCATCGAAATGTATTACCAGCCCGGCGGTCGCGGGGTGCGCATGGAAACCCACGCCTATGCCGGCTACACCATTCCGCCGACCTACGATTCGATGATCGGCAAGCTTATTGTTACCGGCAAAGACCGGCGTGAGGCGATTGACCGCATGAACCGCGCGTTGAATGAATTTTTGATCACCGGCGTCAAGACCACGATTTCTTTCCAGCAGGCCATCATGCAGGATCCGAATTTCCGGCGCGGCGTTTATTCGACCACCTTCGTGGAGCAACTGCTCGGCGGCGCGCGGCGCGAGTTGATAGAGGAAAAAACCTGATTACCGCAATCCCACCTGCAAAAAACCGGATCAGCCAGCGCTGGTTCGGTTTTTTTATTTCGATCAGGATTTAGAATTAAAATTGACAGCCGCGCCGCGCCGCTTATCTTCAAAAGACCTATGGCCGACATTCCTCCGCCCAATCCGCCGCCGGCACCTTCCGGCGCTGTGCAGCCGCCGAAAAAAGAAACCGGCAAAGTGCAGCCCAAGAAAGAAACTGTCCGAATCAATTTGCCGCCGAAGCCGACCGCTGCGCCGACCATCAAACTGCCGACGCTGCCGCCGGGCGGTCCGACCGGTGCGCCCAGTGCGGCACCCGCGCTCAGTCCGGCACCGCCCACTGCCGGCGCGCCCGCTTTGAAAACCGCCGCCGCGCCCGCCGCCGCCGCGCCCGGCAAAGGCACCTCGACCGCCCCGACGCAGCAGCGCCCCGCCACGATGCAGCGTCCCGCCGCCGCGTCCGCCGCACCGGCTATCAAGACGCTCGACAAGGTTTTGATTTTTACCGCCACCTTCGCCAGCCTCGCCGCCGTTGGCGTAGTCGGCTATGTTTTCTGGATCTTAAAAAACACGGTTGAAACTTTCACCAGCTAGACTATGGCCTCACCTTTGATCGTCACGCTGACGCAGGATAATTTTGAAAGCGAAGCGCTGAAATCCGCCACGCCCGTGCTGGTGGATTTTTGGGCGGAATGGTGCGGACCGTGCAAGATGATCGCGCCCGTCCTCGATGAACTCGCCACCGAATACCAGGGCAAGGTCAAAATAGGCAAGGTCAACATTGACGAACATCAGGGCCTCGCCGCGCAGTTTGGCGTGCGTGCCATCCCGACGCTGCTGGTCATCAAAAATGGCCAGATCGCCGAGCAGATGGTCGGTGCGAAAAGCAAGCGCGACCTGAAGGCCAGCCTCGACCGCGCCACAGCTTAAGCCAGCGGGGCGCCCGTCCTCATGGTCACGCCCGGACAACTCAACCGCCGCGCCGCGCTTTTTGAACAACTCGCGGCCATGATCGCGGCGGGCGTTCCGCTGACGAAGGCGCTGGAGATGGCCGCAAAAAACCGCTCCACCGGCATCCCTCAAAAAATTCTTCAGGAGCTGACCCAGCATTTGCAGGAAGGGCACACGTTTAGCGATGCGATGCAACTGGTCAGCGGGCAGAAGCGCGGAATGGATGTTTCACTCAAGCGCAGCAACAAGGCATACTCGCTTGCGGAATTCGACATCGCCCTGCTCTCCGCCGGCGAGGAATCGGGACGGCTTGACGCCACCTTCAAACTCCTGGCCCGCTACTACGCCTCGCGCGCCAAAATCATCCACGACACCATTGCCAGTTCAATTATCACCGTCGTAACACTCCATGTTTTTCTGCTCGTTTTTCCAATCGGTTTTCTGACTGCCTTTGTGCTGGGCATCGTCAACAACCAGTTTTCGATGTGTCTGCCTTTCATCATTGAGAAAGTCGTCGTCTTTGGTGCGCTTTACGGCATGGTCTGGTCTCTGGGTTTCGCCGGTCAGGGAAATCGCAGCGCAGGCTGGCGTGCATTCGTCGAATCCATTTTTGGAATTATTCCCCTGCTGCGCTCCGCCGTAAAATACCTCGCCGTTGCCCGTATCGCGATGGCGCTTGACTCGTTGTTGAGCGCTGGTGTGCCCGTCGTCAGAAGCTGGGAGCTGGCCGCTGCCGCCTGCGGGTCGCCCCACTTAAAACGCGAGATTCTGAAATGGACGCCGCAGCTTGAACATGGCACCACGCCCGCCGAAATGGTTGCGCAAATTAGCTACTTTCCTGACATGTTCACTCAACTTTACCAGTCCGGCGAAATCAGCGGCAAATTGGATGAAACGCTCACGCGCCTCCACACCTATTTTGAGGAAGAGGGCTTCCACAAGCTGCAAGCTTTCTGCCGCGTCCTCAATTTTACCATCTATTTTCTCATTGCGATCATGATTGGCATTTACGTTATCCGCTTCTGGCTGGCTTATTATGGCGCGCTGTTCAACAACGTCTGAAGATTTTTTATGACCCTCGCGGAAATTTTGACAAACGAGGAACTGCGCCAGCACGAATTTCCCGTCACGAAAAATAAAATCTTTCTCGGTCACGCCGGCGTCTGCGCGTTGCCGCGCCGTGTCGCGCGGGCCATCAGCGATTGCGCCGACGGCGGCACGCGCGGCGACCAGGAAGAATTCGTCATGCACCGGATTGCGGATGCGCGCAAGGCTGGTGCAAGATTGTTAAACTGCCAGCCGGACGAAGTTTCCCTCGTCGGCCCGACCTCGCTCGCCTTGAGTTTCGTCGCCGCCGGACTGAGTTTTCGTAAGGGCGACAACATCCTGATTTACCACGACGATTATCCGTCCAATGTTTATCCGTGGCTGGCGCTCGCCGCGAAAGGCGTGCAGGTGCGCCTGCTCAACACGCGCGGCCTCGGCACGATCCGCCCGGTGGACGTGATAGGGCAGGTGGATGAAAACACCAAGCTCGTCGCGCTCGCGTCCTGCCACTTCATCAGCGGTCACCGGCTCGACCACGACGCCATCGGAAAATTCCTGCGCGAGCGCAACATCCTTTTCTGCCTCGACGCCATCCAGACGGTCGGCGCGTTTCCGACAACCGTCGAATACGTTGATTTTCTGGCCGCCGACGCGCACAAATGGCTGCTCGGTCCGTGCGGCGCGGGAATTTTTTATGTCCGCCGAGAATTGCAGGAAAAATTAAACCCGCCGGTCTATGGCTGGCACAATGTCCGCAACCCAAATTTTGTCGCGCAGGACAAAATTGAGTTTCGCTGCGGCGCGGCGAAATTTGAAGCCGGCACGCATAACCTCGTCGGCCTGCTGGGGCTGATTGCCGCAATGGATTTGGCGCTGGAAATCGGCGTGGAGAACATCGCCGCCGAACTCACCCGCAAGCGCGCGTGGCTCGTCCCTGCCTTGCAGGCCAAGGGTTTTACCGTTCTAAACCCCGAACCAAAACCAGAAAATGCCGGCGGCATCACGTCCTTTTTTCGACCGGGCAAAGACCTCGCGCCGCTGCACAAAAAACTGGCCGAGGCCGGCGTCATCGCGTCACTGCGCACCGACCGCAAGGGACAAAATTACATCCGCCTCTCGCCGCACTTTTACAACACCGAAGCTGAATTGCAACGCGTGCTAGAATTGCTGTGACTTGGGGCGCGGCGTTTACGCCGCTTCGGCGCGAAATGCAATGGCAACGGAAGCGGGCTGAAGCCCGCGCTCCGAAAGCTACATTTGTTCGACAACTTCGATGCCGAGCGTTTCCAAGCCTTGCTTCAAAACCCGCGCCGTCAAATCGCAGAGCGCCAGCCGTGAGTCGCGCGCGGCCTCGGTGTCGGCTTTCAGCACCGGGCAATTTTCGTAGAACGAGGTGAATTTGCCCGCGAGTTCAAACAAGTAGTTGCAAAGATAATTGGGCCGCAATTCATCTGCCACGGCTTCGAGCGTCAGGCCAAAGTTGAGAAGATGCTTGGCGAGCGCTAGTTCCTCCGGCGCGGCCAATTGGATGTTGGGCGTTGAATGTTGGATGTTGGATGTTTCCGACTTCCTGAAAATGCTTTTGATCCGCGCATAGGCATATTGCAAATACGGCGCGGTGTTGCCTTGCAGCGCGAGCATTTTGTCCCAGCTAAAAATGTAATCGCTCTGGCGGTTAGGCAGCAGGTCAGCGTATTTCACCGCGCCCAGGCCGATGACGCGGGCGATCTCCTTTTTTTGCGCTTCTGGCAATTCCGAACTTTTTTCGGAAACAATCTTGTAGGCGCGCTCTTCCGCCTCGTCGAGCAAGTCGCCGAGTTTCACTGTGTCGCCGGAACGTGTCTTGAACGGCTTGCCATCGTCGCCGAGAATTTTTCCGAAACCGACATGGACGAGCTTCGTAGTTTTCGCCGCCTCCGGTTTCCAGCGCGCGACGATGAGAAATAATTTTTTGAAATGCCCGGACTGCCGGTCGTCCACGACGTAAACAATTTCATCCGGCGACCACGTTTTGAGCCGGTAATCAATCGTCGCCAGGT
>ODAK010002035.1_pt1 | contig 21476 bp, 18 predicted proteins | sample 1539591 | NCBI WGS metagenome assembly ODAK01 (sample SAMEA3539303, study PRJEB22396) | soil metagenome | biome: tundra; feature: field; material: soil | place: USA | collected 2010-05 | depth 0.15 m | reverse complement strand
GAGAGAGAGGTGGAGCCAATGGGTCACCTCGTCGGCAAGGATCTTTATCGGCGACTCGGGAAGAAGATCGACGGCCTGACCGTCCGGGCGCCGTGGAACGAAACCTTCTACGCCATTCTGAAAGAGCTCTACTCCGAAGAAGACGCGGAGCTCGTGGTCAAGATGCCGTACAGCCTCGCGACGCTCGAGCACCTCGAGCAGGTGACCCGCATCCCACGGCTGAAACTCGAACAGCAGCTCGAAAACATCTGCGAACGCGGCCTGGTGACCGACCTCTACCTCCACGACCGCTACTACTACATGCCGTCGCCGATGGTGATCGGCATCTTCGAGTACACGATGATGCGCACGCGCGGCGGCGTCGATCGCAAAAAGATCGCGAAGCTCTTCCACGAGTATCTCCAGGAGAGCCCCTTCTACGACGTCAACGCGGGCGGTGGCGACAGGGTCGCGCTCATGCGGGCGCTTCCGCATGACGGATCGGTTGCCGCAGAAGAATACGTCGAGGTCCTCGACTACGAGAAGGCGAGTGCGCTTGTCGAGCAGGCCGGACGCTACGCGCTCGGCATCTGCTCCTGCCGCCACGAGAAGGAGCATGTCGGCGAGCGGCACTGCAAGGCACCACTCGACAACTGCTCGACGTTCGGACCGGTTGCGGTGGACTTCATGGTGCGCCACGGGTTCGCGCGCGAGGTCTCGAAGACCGAGATGCTCGAGAACATCGCCCGGTCCCGCGAGCTCGGGCTGATGATCAACGCCGACAACGTGCAGCGGAACGTGAGCTTCATGTGCCACTGCTGCGGCTGCTGTTGCAACGTGCTCCTCGGCATCACGCAGCACGGCTACCCGAACATGGTGGTGACCTCGAGCTACGTCGCGAGGTCCGATCGGGAGCGATGCAAGGGGTGCGGCGTCTGCTCCAAGCGCTGCCCGATACAAGCGGTTCCCCGCGTCCCCGATCCGGATCCGCGCTTCCGGAAGCACGGCCGGCCGGCGGTGGACGAGTCGCTCTGCGTCGGCTGCGGCGTGTGCACGGTGAAGTGCACCTCGGGGGCGATGAAACTCCATCCTCGGAAGCAGCGCGTGATCCACCCGGAGAACACGTTCGCGCGGGTGATCCTGCAGTGCCTGGAGAAGGGGACGCTACAGAATCAGCTCTTCGACGATCCCGGGAGCAAGACGGACGCGTTCATGCGCGGTGTAGTGGGCGGGTTTCTGCGGCTTTCGCCGGTCAAACAGGCACTCATGAGCGATGGGCTCCGCTCGCGCTTCCTCCGCGCGATGATGGCAGGCGCTGCCCGACGCGGAAACCAACCCGTCACCGAGATGTAATCCCGCAATGGTGCTTCCGGAGTGCACGGTAGCGGTCGGCAAACCGGAAACTATGGGGTTGTTGGCGAAACATCGCCATTACACTAATTGAGCGGGTCTCGTCCAGATGAGTTTGGTCAGGTCAGGCCAGCCTGCACGTGAACAGGCCAGTCCGAACTCAGAAATGGCTGTTGCATCTGGGTGAGGAGCGAAAGGGCATGCCTAGCCCGTTCTGCAGAAACCTGCCGTGGCATCTCGCCATGGAAAGTTGCGAGCTGGTGTCCGGCAGAACGACGGTGTGGAGTCTTGGGTGATGCTCCGACTACAAGAGTGACAACTGCTATCCCCGCGATTTCTTGTCAGCGACCGTCACGTAGGTGATGGGAAGGCCCGTGGCTTCGTCCTTGCCCCGGAAGAACACCTCCAAGTCCAACCCCCGCTCCTTGATGAATTTCTGCAGCTGATACTTCAGGATTCGCGCTGCATTCTCGCCAATCTCAGACTTGGCTTTCTTGCTCACCACGAGTTCGATTCCTTCGTGTGCCTTGAGACCGGACTCGATCTTCTTCACGGCTTCCTGCCACTCCTCCGTGTCCATAATCATGCTGCGTCGCTTGCGCGTTCGCTGAGGCAGCTGTTTCATATCGATCACTTTCATCGGCATCTTCGTCAACTCCATTCCTTTCATTACCATATCATGTTTCGCCTTTAACATTACCAGTAACCATCATAAAGTAACGGATAAAACGGTACAATAGTTTTCATTATAAAATATATTTGCTTGCATTTTATGCGTCCCGGAAGCATCCTGTAATCGTGCTTTTGTATTTCACGAACGCCGAAGCGGAACTCAAAAAGGAGGCAAGGCCCATGGCAAAAGTAACCGTAGGCTGGGCGAGACAGGGGTTTCAATTCACCATTTGGATTTTGGTGGGCCGTCACAATGATCGCCTTAAGCGGCCTTTGTGTGTCGGTCGGGTAGTCGAAGAGTGCAAATCGATCTCAGGGGGTTAAAGACATTATGGCGACAGCAAAACTTTCACTGGTCAAATCCGACGTGCATGACCTCAGCAAGAAACCCGTGCCGGAAATCCATTTTCAGATCCTGAAAGGCGAAATTCGATGGCTGTGGCGTGAAGGCCGGAACAATCGCTACGCGTTCGGGAAAAAGTGCAAACAGCTCCAGGATGAGCGCGCGCATGCCAAGACTGGAACCTATATGCGCGACCTTGCTGAGATCAAGATCCCATACCATACGGCACAGCGAGCCATCAAATTCTACGTGCGCGCCCATAAGGTGTGGAAAGCGAAACTTTTGCAACTTGCAAAAGATAAGAAATGGCTCAATGAAATGGGCATTGAGGACGTCGACGAATTGGATCGTCTGGAGGAAGCACAGCAGGCTGATGCCAGACTAGCCGCTATTGCCGAAATCAGAGATAAGGCGATGGAGCAGGTCATGCACGCAATTAGCAAGCGTAAAAATGGCCCTTCAGGTCACCGCGTCGTGCTGTCTCTGTCCGAAGACAAGAAGGAGAAGTTCAAGAAAGCGTGGAAATTCCTAGGTGATGTTGAGGGAACTTCAATCGTATATAAGGCGGTGCTCTATGCAGCAAAAGAGAATTAAAACAGACCAACTATTAAATGATCCAGCGATCCTCAAGGTCGGTGCCCGACTTTTTACGACGGACGAGAAGCGGCTCGGCATTGAGGTCATCACTCACAAAGACTGTGACGACTTTGGTTTTACAGCATACAAGCCCGACGGCTCCATCTTGTTCGTTCTGCTCAAAGGCGCACTCTTCGAGGTGCTCTCCGAAAAGGAGTTGGATTCAACGTACAAACTTCTCCGGACGGTGAGCGGCGATCTAAGCAACCGTCCAGACATTATCGGCGAGAAAATGCGGATGCCGACGATTAGGAAAGATGGGACCGCCTCGAACTTCAACCTGGCTCCCAAAGCCGTCGTGGACGCCATGGGCGGCAACTCCGATCTACTCGGCTTCTACAAGTACAAGAATCCGGCACCGGGAGTCGCGGATTGTGCTCCCACAGCGTGGACCACCCGAGAGCCAAGACTCTACGGTGACATGCAAAGGTTCATCCATGCCGTGGATGAGGTGTATCGAACGTTTTTGCCCAACCAGTACCAGACGCAGATGGCTTACGTACGAACCATTCCCCCTGAGTTACGTATCGGTGAAACTGCCTTCACCACGCTGTACGTGCTGAAGAATGCACCCACCGCAGTGCATAAGGACAAGTTTGACTATGCGAAATCGTTCGGAGTGATGGCCACGCTGGGGGATTGGAGAGGCAACGCGATCGTCTGGCCAAAGTACCGCATCGGGGTGGACTACCGCCCCGGCGACGTCTTGCTTGGAGACGTCCACGAGTACCACTGCAACCTTCCCCTATTGAGTGGCGAACGGGTGAGTTGCGTCTTCTTCGTTCGGACCGGTATGCACCAATGTCCTGCGTCGAAGTAGCTAGAAGCCAACTTTAGGGAGCTGAGGGCGAAAAGAGGAAAACGTTCGGAGGTGAGTAATGAGTAAGGTCAGGCGAAGACAAACACACCGACATTTTCAAGTTTCACCGGACCACGAGCGCGCCTTCCGTCTTCGCCGATTGATAGCCTCGTGGTCTGGTGGATTCGATTCGATTTGAGGTCAACATGCATCCCGACGAGAAACGTCGCATAGAGCGCAACGTCCTACGCAAACAGTGGGACGCCATCATCCCTGAATTCCTCCCTGGTGATTACCAGTTCGACATCTGGCTGAATCGCTACTCCTACATCGCCTGCGAATATGGCGTCGAGTATACAGCCGTGGTCGCCAAGAAGAAGCGCGACGCTGGCACGCCGATGGATGCCGACTATCTACTGCGTTACGCAAGCGCGTGCATGCGCAACCGTGATCTGGATATCAAGGAGAACGACGCTCGCAGAGCGCGGAAGGTGCAGAATGGCGTTCGATAGGCCCATCGCTCCAGATATCTGCGAGCACCACATCCTACGGAAGAATTGCACGGAGTGCCCGCAGCCGGTTGAGCCGGTCAAATCGCCATCGGGGATGTTTGCCGTGCGCAATGCCGTGGGCGAAGCGATGGACGCCATCGTCGGCTATGAGAACTACGTCGATCCCGTAACTGGCAATCGACCGGACGGCAAGGCGATGTTCCTACTGTTGTTCGCTATGGCGAAGTACTGCTGGGTACCGGCAGGGAATGTCTGGCCAGGTAACAATGCTCTTGCAAGATCGACTGGCATGAACGAGAGCTACATTCGCAGGCTCAAGCGTGCTGCCGTTCAAGCTGGGATCCTCGTTCCCTTCGGGAAGTATGAAAAGACGCGGACTGACATCTATAACATGAGCGTCGAGCGCATCGAAGAGTTCGCTGAGCGTGCCAGTCTGCCTGTTCCCGACGCCCTCAAGGGATACAAGCATGATCCCAAGGGTGACGCGCTGGAGGAAGACCAGATGCTCATCGCCGAAGACTTGCTGGGGATGGGTGGTGATGACAAGTGAGGAAACGCGTGCAGCCGAAGAGGAAGATACCGATCGATGAACTCAGGAAGTTCGTCAAGGACACCCGCGATGCGATCAGCCAAGGCGCGGTTGGCCACCTGGCGCCAGAGCAGATCGAGCAATTCAAGAAAGAGTTCATGGTAAGGGGCGAGTGCGAAGGTGATGACTACGATAAGCCAGCCGAGTTCACTCCGTGACTAGGTCACGGTGTCATGAGAGCAAGTTCACTCCGTGACTAGGTCACGCGTGACTAGGTTTCGTGATGGCTGGCACTCCGTGACTAGGTTTCGTCACACCGTGACTAGGTCACGTGTAAGAGTAGTTATTAATCTCTCGCATTCGCTCGAGATAGTTTTTGGTTCTGCCTTCGGCAGAAGACGCAAACGACGCGTCTATCGCTAGCGCGAGTACAAACGTCGTATGAACCTTGCTCCGCAGGAGAAACGAGAAACATGGAAACCATGATGACAGAGATCGAGATTGAGATGGAAAACAACCAGACCGCAGCTACCCCGCCCAGGACAGGCGAGAGCATTAGGAGGAGTTCCGCCCGTGCCGCCATGTAAACTCCAACTCGTGTGTCCCATCTGCGGTAGCTCTCAGGCCGTGCCTCAGGTTGGCCACGTATCCATCTTGGGTGATGGATTTGATGTTCAACCGATAAAACATCCAATTCTCTATTGAGCAGAGACCGGCGCGGGGGCAGTTACCGTAAGTGGTTGAAGGCATGACCCGGCGCGGCCTGTATTCTCTACAGGATAGTGCAACTTGCACGCCCCGCTAGGTCGATTTGTACGCCCTGCACATCAATAGTGATTTTCTATACACCTAATAGAGCGGATAAATGTAATGACACGGGGAGACTGAGACTGAATGCCAGGAACACGTAAACCACCCTCTCAACTTTCCCAGGAGAACATTGCCCACAACAAGGGCGTGTTCGCAAGGCGTGATCTTGAACCCAAGGCCACAGGGAAGGTTGGTCGTCCACCGACGTACCTCGACAAGAATGAAAAGAAACTATGGAAGGAATTGGTCCGCGATTCCCCCGCTAAGTTAGGAACCGCCGACAAATTTCTGATCGAGATGACGGTCCACCTGTTGACCAAGCTTCGAGCACGAACATTGGAAAGTCAAGAGCGTTCGCAACTTCACTTGTTCATGAAGTCTCTCGGCTACATTCCTCCCACGCGTGAGGCCGTCCCAGAGAAGAAGCCGACGACGCCAGATGAGTGGGACTCGCTCGATGGCTAGGCTCACTCGTGGCATTCCGGCAAAAACACACTCGCGACCAGAAGCGTGAACTCGTCCTTAGAGCGTTCGAGCAGAGACCAGAGTTGACGTTCACCAAACTGAAGCAACTGACTGGGCTGACGACTAGCCCGCTCAGCAGAACCCTTGAACGGATGGAGCGAAGACGGTCCGCGCCGTCGTCCTGATTGCGTGTTGGGAGACCGAGGTTATGACGCGGAGGCAATCCGGCGAGGTCTGCGTGCGTGCCCGCAAAACCAGGAAAAACTGACGAAGGGACCGACCGTCACTTGAGGGGCGTGCATTTTGTGCTCACAAAAGCAGGGGTGGATAAGAATCAATTTGTGCTTGACAGGTGCGTCCATCCTCGATATATATGACTGTCTTAAAGAGCGAGCGCTCGTCTTGGTACAGCGCTGATCGATATATGCCGAAGCTTTTGGACGACACAATCGCCAGGAACAGGCTCAAGATTGAGCGGGCCGCATTAAGGCTCTTCACCCGGCAAGGGTTTCACGGCACGACCGTCCGAGAAATCGCCCACAAGGCCGGCGTATCCATGGGCAAGCTCTACCTCTACTACCCGACCAAGGAAGACATTTTCATCGATCTGGTCCAGCACATGGAGCAGAAAATGGAAGTCCTCCGGCAGAAAGAGCTCTTTCCCTTGATGCAATCCCCCGATCCGGAATCGCTGAAGAAGCTGGGGATGGCCATCGGCCGCATCGTCTCGGAGAATCTGGACTACTGGCGGCTTATGTACGTCGACGTCGTCGAGTTCCGTCATAAGCACTTCATTCACAGCTATCGAGAAGTTGCGGGAGGTCTGCGCACCTATTCGACGGCCTTATTTCAAAAAGCGCCGATACCCTTTCCCGACGACGTGAACCCCGGGTTTGCCTACGTCAGTTTGTACCTGCAGTTTGTTACGCATTTCTTGGTGGAGGAACTCTTCGGCGCCAAGCGCTATCTGGGCGTGAGTGACGAAGAAGCTGTCGAGCAGTTTGTCCGTCTGTACACCCGCAGCCGGAAGGGCCGAGCTTCGAAGCCGTAATTGCGACACAAGGAGGAATTATGCGAATGCGAACACTCGTAGCGCTGCTGGCGGCCGCCGGCATTTTCTGTTTCATGACGACGACGATGACTCAAGCGCAGACGGCCACCACCGGGCAAATCGTGGGCGTGGTGACGGATCCCAGCGGGGCCCTCGTGGTAGGCGCAAAAGTCGCCCTGACCAGCGATGCTGGCGTGCGGCGCGAAACCCAAACCGGCGGCAACGGCCGTTACACGTTTCCCCTGCTCGACCCCGGCGCCTATCGCATCGAAGTGACCCTCAGCGGATTCGCATCGGCCAAACTGGAAGGCATCGGCGTCAAGATAACCGAAAGCGCGGTCGTCGACGTTGCCCTCAAGGTGGCCGGTTCGCCGACCACGGTTTCGGTCACGGGCGAATCGCCGCTGGTGCAGACGGAAAGCTCCGCCCGCGGCACCGTCATCGATGAGAAGGAGATCAACGAACTGCCGTTGCCGACCCGCAACTTCCAGCAATTGCTGACCCTGACTACGGGAACCTCGGGTATGATCCAGAACTCCTCCGAACTGGGGCGCGGCGATGTCGCCGTATACGTCAACGGACAGCGTGCGCTTTCCAACGATGTGGTCATCAATGGCGTCGATGCGAACTCCATCGGCACGGGATCGAACCCAAATCTCGCCGTCCCCTCCATCGACTCGATACAGGAATTCATCGTTCAGACCAGCTTGTACGATGCTTCGGCGGGCCGCAACGCGGGTGGCGTCGTGGCCGCAGTCACCAAGTCCGGCACCAACAAGCTCCATGGCGATGCCTACGAGTTCCTGCGGAATACCGCTTTGGATGCCAACAATTTCTTCCTGAATGGAGTGGAAGGAGTGGTTACGCCGCGTCCCACTTACAACCGCAACCAGTTTGGCGGCACCTTGGGCGGTCCGGTGGTGAAGGATCGTGCCTGGTTTTTTATCTCCTATCAGGGCACCCGCGAAACCAATGGCACCTCGCTGACCAACTCGCTCTCCACCGTATTCCTGCCCGCCTATTTGGGATCGCAGCGCGACTACCAATTCGTCGAGGGCGTCCCTTCCGGATCTCTGGCTAACCTGGCGAAGTGTTACAACCCCCTGTTCCCGTTGCCTGGATACGTTGACCCCGTGGCCGTGGCGGCTCTGCAAGCTAAGCTCCCCAACGGCCAGTATATGATTCCTTCCATCCCCGGCGTCACCACCGGCGCCGGTTGCACGGGACAGAATCCCGCCACTATCGGCACCGTCCTGGAGACGATTCCCTCCAACTCGACCTACAAAGAAGATCAGTTCAACACCAATCTGGATGTCAAACTGAATAACGCAAACCGCTTGTTTGGCAAGTTCTTCTATGCCAACAACCGCACCAATGAGGCACTCTACGATACGTTTGGCGACGGCAACCCGCTGCAGGCGCCCGGCTGGCCGACCGAGGAAGACGTCACCCAGCGCCTGCTTTCGGTAGGCTTATCTTCAGTGATCTCGAGTCATTTGCTGAATGAAGTCAGGTTCGGCTGGAGCACGATTTACGGCCCCGGCAAACCATCTCAACCCATCACCTCCGCGCAGTTAGGAATTTCATCGCCATTAAGTAACTTATTCCCCGGAATGCCGACATTAGACTTCTTGAACATGTTGACTCTGGGGCCGTCTCCGCTGGCCACCAACTACGCGGCGACCAACACCTACAGCGCCAGCGATATGATGACGTGGATAAAGGGCCGGCACACCCTCAAATTCGGTGGCGAGTACAAGCGCCAGGCGCTGGACGCTCCCTATTTCGATGTATTCCCTAACGGCGAAATCTTCTACCTGGGCTTCCTCACCGGCAACCCTTTCGAAGATTTTCTATCCGGGCTTTCCGGCTTGTCCGTGATTGGGTCGGGCACCAACAGCCTGCACAACCGCGCCAACGACTTTTCGGCCTTCTTCCAGGACGATTGGAAGGTCACCCGCCGGCTTACGCTAAACTTGGGACTGCGCTATGACTACTTCGGTCCCACTACGGAGACTCAGGGCCGTTTTGTCGGCTTCGACCCGTCCAAGGCCGTCACCACTCCTCTGCTGATACCGGGGTTAGGCCTTGATTGCCCAGCTGTGCCGAGCACGTGCGGCTCGGTCGTCACCGGCGGCTTCGTCCAGGCCGGTAATGGAAACTTGCCGGGAATTCCGAAAGTCGGCAACGGCCTGGTAAATCCCAACTACAAGAACTTCGCGCCGAGGGTAGGCTTCGCTTATCAACTGGGGGACACCGGTAAGGTTGTCCTGCGCGGCGGCTACGGCATTTTCTTTGACCGGCCCAACATGCGGCTATTTAACAGCCAATTGTTCAACATGCCTTACGAAATGCTGGCCACTGCGCTGACCACCCCGAACGAAAATCCATTTGTGCAAGTTCCGCAACCCAGCCAGTTCCCGCTGCCTATCAGCGGCAATCCCACCATCTTCCCATTTGGAGGGTATCCGGCCATCCTGCCGGTGACATTGTATGGTTCGACTACGCCGATAGCCACTCCCGTTCCGGCCACCGGGCTCTATCCGGACCTGAAGGACTGGAGCATCCCTTATGTGCAATCCTTCAACCTCGGAGTGCAAACCAGCTTCGCCAATAACTGGATGCTGGACTTGGGCTACGTCGGTACGGAAGGGCGCAAGTTTCCGCGCTTGTTCTCGTTCAACCAAGCGGCTACTCCGGCATTCGGTGGACTGTACGCGGCAGGAAGTCTGGGCGGACCTTTCTTCCCCGGCTTCGGCAATCTTACGGCCCCCGGATTGGGCAGCTTCCTGATGGAGAGCAACTCTAATTCCAATTACAACTCTCTCCAGGCAACTCTCAACAAACGCTTCTCCAAAGGCTTGCAAATGCTGCTCAGCTACACTTGGTCACACTCGATTGACGACTACTCCGGGAGTGACGTAAGCGACATCACGCTGGTCCCGGGCAACATGGTCAACGAACAGAGCAACTATGCCTCTTCGGATTTCGACCGGCGGCACCGCTTCGTCGCGAGTTACTTATATAACCTCCCGGACGCTTATCACGGCGGCTCGGCTCTCGGGAAAAAAGCGCTGAACTCCTGGAGCGTGTCGGGAATCGTGACCCTGCAATCCGGCGCTCCGTTCTCCATCTACGGCCAGGATGCCGCGTTTCAGGCAACCACAGCCGACTTGGCGCCCGGCCGGACGCTGGCATCCGCGATCAAGAGCGGCAACGTGGTGGACCGCTTGAACGCTTATTTTGACCCGACCGCCTTCGTGCAACCCTCGGCTTTCGGTGACTTCGGACAGTTAGGAAGGAACATCATACGGGGCCCGAAACAGATCAACACGGACTTCTCCATCATGAAGTTCATTCCGGTCACGGAAAGCCAACGGGTGGAGTTCCGGGCCGAGTTCTTCAATCTGTTCAACAGCGTGAATTTCGCCAACCCCATCAACGTAATATATCCCGTGGGGACCAACCCGACCAACCCCACGGAGACCAACTTTGGGCGGATCGCGACAACTACCACGGGGCCCAGGGTGATTCAGTTTGCGCTGAAGTACGAGTTTTAGGGGACGCGTATGAAAGACACAGGTCTGCGGATTAAGGTCGTCATCGTTACCGGCGCCGCGGCGGGGATCGGTCGCGCCACGGCCCGGCGGTTTGCCAGCGAGGGCTGCCGGGTGGCGGCATGGGATGTCAACGATGCCGGGCAGGAAGAGTTGCTGCGCGAACTGTCCTTGCTCGGAGCAGAGGCGCTCTTCCGCAAAGTCAGCGTCTGTAATGCCGCCGATGTCGAGTCTGCCGTGGAAGAAGTTGTCGCACGGTGGGGCGGGGTTGATGTGCTCATCAATAACGCCGGCATCACGCGCGACTCGCAGTTCGTTAAGTGGAAGGATGGCGCAGTTGCCGGCACGATGACCGATGAGGCGTTCGATTCGGTCATCTCGGTCAACCTCAAAGGTGTCTTCCTTTGCTCGCGGGCCGTCGTGCCACACATGATCCGCAAAGGCTCCGGCGTGATCCTCAACGCCTCTTCCGTCGTGGGTCTGTATGGAAATTTCGGTCAGACAAATTACGCCGCCACCAAGGCAGGAGTCATCGCGTTTGCCCGGACGTGGTCGCGTGAACTGGCAAAATACAATATCCGCGTGAACGCCGTCGCTCCCGGTTTTATCGCCACTGAAATGGTGCAGAAGATGCCGGAGAAGGTCGTCCAGAACATGGTTTCGCACACGCCTCTGGGTCGCATGGGAAAGCCTGAGGACGTCGCGGAGGCCTATGTGTGGTTGGCCTCGGATGCGGCATCGTTCATTACCGGCGCCGTGCTCTCCGTCGACGGCGGATTAGTACTGGGGACCTAGCTGACATCAATTCGAGAGGACTCATTCATGACGCGTTACGCAACCATTGCCGCCACAGGCAGGTACGTACCTGAGATAGAAGTGACCAATGACATGCTGCGCGAGCGGTTCAAACATATCCCGGATTTCGTGGACAAAATGGAGGCCAGCAGCGGCATCAAGACGCGCTGGCATGTCCCCGAAAACTGGGCTACCAGCGATGTCGCTCTGCCTGCAGCCAAGCTCGCACTGGAGCGCGCCGGCAAGAAGCCCGAGGATGTCGATCTGATCATCCTCGGCACCGATTCGCCGGACTACATAACACCCGCTACCTCGGTCGTACTGCAGTATAAGCTGGGCGCAAAAAATGCCGGGACGTTTGATGTCGGTTGTGCCTGTGCTTCGTTTCCCACAGGTCTTTCCGCGGCCGCAGGAATCATCGCTGCCAACCCAGGGATCAAGACGGTGCTCGTCATCGGCGTTTATCTCATGCACAAACTCACGGCGGCTACCGATCCCATGGTCTTCTTCTATGGCGATGGCGCGGGCGCGGCGGTGCTCGAACCTGCAGCTTCGCCGGGCTTTATTACTGCGACCTTTCGCGCCGACGGCTCCTATCACGACTATTGGGGAATCTATTCCGGCGGCACTTTCGAACCGGCCAGTGAGGAATCCGTTAAGGCCGGGCGCACCGCTTGCACGATCAAGAACCGCTATCCTCCGGAGTTGAACGAGGAGACGTGGCCGCTCATCGTGCAACGACTCGCAAAGGACGGGGGGTTCGATCTGCGCGACGTCGATTGCTTCATCTTTACCCAAGTGCGGAAGCCCACGATTGAACGCGTGATGGACCGTCTCGGTGTGCCCGCGGAACGGGCGCATACCATCATGGAACAGTATGGCTACACCGGCTCCGCCTGCGTCGCCATGGCACTCGACCACGCGATCGAGCAGGGCAAGGTGAAGTCCGGTAACCTGGTCGTGCTGGTCGGCTCCGGGGTCGGCTACAACCAGGCGGGTTGCGCGTTTCGTATGCCGTAAGCGGCTATCGGACTTGACTTCCAACCAAATCGGCCGAGAGGAGCGGAATGGGCCTGGCAATCAACATTGTGCTGCTGCTGGTTTTCGCCGCAGTTACTGCTCTGATTGTCTTCCTCATTCTTTTCTTTTTGCGACCTATCGCCACGACGGTCTGGTTACAGAGGAGCAAGCTTCGCCGAGCCGGCCTTCGGAGAACGAGGCTTCCGACCACGTCGGGAAAACAGATCGCGTGGCATGGCGGCGCCGGGCCCTTGCTGGTGTTGCTTCATGGCGCAGGCGATCAAGCGGGAACATGGAGCAAAGTGGCGCGCGAACTGAAGCGCCACTTTCAACTGCTGATCCCGGACCTTGCAGGCCATGGCGGGAGCGACCCGGTTGAGGGTGCGCTGAGTCTGGGAACGCTGCTCACCGCACTGGAGCAGGTGCTCGACGCAATTCCATGGCGAGACGCACCGATAATGTTCGCAGGGAATTCGCTCGGGGCCTGGATGGCGATGCTCTATGCGCAAAAATACTCGCAGCGGGTGACGCGGGTCATCCTCATTGATGGCGGCCCCATCAAAAACGCGTCGGAGATGGGCCTCATGCCAAAGGATCGCGAAGAGGCTCGGGTCATGCTCGATGCTGTGCTGGATCCTTCCGCGCCTCGTCGGCCAAATTTTGTCCTCGATGATCTGGTCCGCATCTCGAACACCGGTCCGATTTCGCGGTTGCTGGCCGCCGGCGTAGAAGATATGTCGAAATACCTGCTCGAAGACAAACTGGCAAGTTTCCAGCTGCCGGTCGATCTCATCTGGGGTGCCTCCGATCGTCTCGTCCCACTGGACTATGCGAAGAAGCTGCAATCGCAGCTTCCGCATTGCACGCTCACGGTCATTGAGCGTTGCGGCCATGGACCTCAGCTCGAGCGTCCCCGAGAATTGACGCGAGTTTTGTTGCAAATTATGGCGTCAGATTCGTCCCGCGCACCCGCCACCGCGCAATCTGTTTCCACGCAGTCTGGGGAGAACTCGTGATCACCGGCGATATCCTCGGAGAGCGCGCCCGTCTTAGCCCCGACGCGGTCGCATTGATCCACGTTCCCACGCGCCTGCAGTTCACTTATGCAGAACTAAATCGGCGGGCCTTGCAGTGCGCGCGGGTTTGGACCGATCTCTGCTCTCTCGTCCCAGGGGATCGCGTCTGCATCCTTTCCGAGAACCGGGTTGAATATGTCGATGCCTTTTGGGCAGCGGGTAAGTCGGGCATCGTCCTCGTCCCTCTCGGGACACGCAGCACGGCTCACGAGCTGCACCAGATACTCGCGGACTGCGGACCGCGCTGTCTTATGTACTCGGCGCGGTATGCGACACTCGCGAGAGAGCTCCACCAACTCGTGGCCTTCGAACACTTAATAAGTCTGGACGCGAAGGATAGTGTCCCGAACGCGCTGAGTTATGTCCAAGCGATCGATCGGGTTAGTCCAGATCCGCTCGCACCGAGGCTCCAACCCGAGGATATTTTCTGCTTGCTCTATACCAGCGGCACCACGGGACGGCCGAAGGGCGTAATGATTCCACACCGGCAGATCGCATGGAACGCCTACAACACGGTTGTCTCCTGGCAATTGCGGCAGACTGACCGGGTTCAGGTTTACACGCCCATGTATCATGCCGGCGGCCTCACCGTATTCATGACTCCGCTGTTCGCCATCGGGGGCAGCATCGTTTTGCATGACGGCTTCGACACCGCTGAGGTTTTGCAAGCTCTCCGAGACTACGAGTGCACCATTCTTTTCGGCGTACCGACGATCTTCAAGATGCTCCTCGATTCGCCAGAATTCGCATCGCTCGATTTCAGCCATCTGCGTTGGTGTGCCAGCGGAGGCGCTCCGCTTCCGTTACAACTTCTCCGTGCCTACCAGGAGCGCGGACTGATTTTTCGCCAAGGCTACGGGCTGACCGAGGTCGGTGTGAACTGCTTTGCCATAAGCGACGAGGACACTCCGCGCAAGCCTGGTTCGATTGGTAAGCCGATGATGTTCACGGAGGCGAAGCTCGTCGGTCCCGAGGGTAATCAGATCGCAACCAATGAGGTTGGCGAACTCTGCCTGCGCGGGCCACACGTTTGCCGGGGCTATTGGAACAATCCAGCCGCCACCGCCCAGGTGCTCGACGCCGAACGATGGTTCCACACCGGCGACCTGGCGCGATGCGACGAAGATGGGTTCTTCTACATCGCGGGCCGCTCCAAAGATATGATCATCAGCGGCGGCGTCAACATCTATCCGGCGGAGATCGAGAAGGAATTACTCGATCATCCGGCCGTTGCCGAAGTTTCCGTCATGGGGACGACCGACGAGAAGTGGGGCGAGGTTCCAGTCGCCTTCGTTGCGCTGAAATCAGGCGCGAGCGCCAGCGACCTCGAACTCATCGAGTTCCTTCGTCCCAGAATCAATAAGATCAAACTGCCACGGCAAGTCATCTTTATAGGAGCATTGCCCCGCAACGCCTATGGTAAGGTTCTGAAACTCGAACTCCAGGATCGGTTGAAGCAGGATCGGTTGAAGAACGATCGGTTGCAGAATCTCAAGTCTGGCTTCGCCAGCGGAAGCGATGCTGCCACGCCGGAGCGGAAGTCATTTTAAGGAGGAGTTTTATGAAGCGCATTTACATCGCCGCCTATCATCAATCGAAATTCGGGAAGCTCATGGGCATGTCTGTACCCGAGATTCTTCAACGCGCCGTTACGGAGACCTGTGCGGAGATCAAAGTGGAACCCTCCGCGCTCGATGTCGGCTCCGTGGGATCGGGCGGTGGCTGAAGTGAACCAGCGCGGAACGCAGCGCGGGAGCGCATCACGGCGATTACCGGTACTACGATTCGTGTCGATGGCGGTTATGCGATCCGATGACATTCCGAACGTGGCTCTGCATGCCTCCGACGACGCCTGGTAGCGGTGCACGGAGCGCAACTTCGGTTCGGCCATCCGTCCCAAGAATTGAGGCTGAGACTTTCGCAACGCGTTGAGAGCTTGCCCATCAACTTCCGTGTGGTCGGCAAACCGGAAGTGTGCGCTGAGCAGCGCGTTGTTCAGGAGGGTTGAAGTCCCTCTGGCGCTCAAATGAGGGGCGCCATATCCAAGAAGCGGGGTTCGTAGCCTCGCTGGCCGGAGAAAGCGGAAGGTATGGAGAGGTCTAAACGGGCACGAAGGCGAAAGCTGGATACAGCCAAGACCGACCTGAAGCCACCGCTTGTTGTACTCCGGAGGGCAGGGTGTCCATCGCGAGGTGGAATCCGAAGGGCCTGCGGAGAAGTACCGGGCCGTAATCGATGGGGAAACCCAAGATGAACCGGTCGGCCCAAGGTGGGGCAAGGTCGAGTCTGCACTTCTGAGACGAAGGCGTTCTCATTCACCCACCGCACCAAGGTGATTGCGGATGGCACGGTACGGAAGAACAGCGCGTGACCTCAGGAGAACTGGCAGAGTCTTCGGGTGACACCGGAGTAAGCGAACCTATAAGCGCAAGCGAAGTGGTGAGTGATGCTCTGTCAGTAGTCGGACTGTCCAATAGTACCTGAAGCGTGATGTGTGCATCATTGCCGACGGTAACCGAGGCTTCGACTTCGACGCCTTCCCAGGGGTGGCCACTGTTCGGTTCTGCCACGCGCACCCAAAAACGGCAGTCCGGGGCGCATTGGAACTGGCCACCCGGAAATCCCTGAATATCGAAGCCATCCTCGATGTGCGGTCCGAGTTGAATAATTCCATGAAGCGGTTCGAATCCACCGTCCGGCGGCGGCAACACGGTGTATCGAAGACGATAAGTCGCCAGAAACGTGGGCGAAGGCGAAGGCAGATCTTTCGGATCCCACTTTACCCTGGTAATGTTGGCGCCCGGTGCCGCGTCGAAGAGCTGCACCTGCTTGGCCTGAACCTTGCCCTCGGAGAAGGAGTCCAGCAATTCCAACTGAAGAGTTCCGTGCAGCCGATGATCTGAGCCGTTGAAGAGGGGAAACTCTAGAGCAGTCTCCGGCAGGAGATGAAACAAAAGGCGCTCACCGACCGGGACGGCTACGCTGCCATTCAGCTTGATCTCCCGGCCAGACGCTCCAGCAGCTATGGTCAATTGGAACTGGATGCGTATCGCGGTCCGTTCAAGGTTGGAAAAGGAGGAAGCATCGGATGGGCGCAACCGACCCATCTCGTCCTCACTACGGACAAGCCTCTCTATCAACCAGGACAAACGGTCCATATGCGCACGTTGGTTTTCGGCTTCGATGGCCGCGCCTGGGAGAATGCCACCGTGATCCTGAAGATCACAGACCAGAACAGCCAGGAACAGTTTCGCAGCTCGCTCGTGACCTCAAAATTCGGTGTCGCCAGCGCCGATTGGGAGGTTCCCGAAAAGGTTCGCCTCGGCGACTACTCCATCGAAGCGAAGGTGGACGAGCGATCCAGTGCGCAAACGAGATCCAGCATTCGCATCAGCCGTTACGACCTGCCCGCGTTTACGGTGAAGGTCTCGTCCGACCGCCCCTATTATCTTCCCGGCCAGGATGCCACGCTCGAAATAAGCGGCGACTATCTTTTCGGCAAGCATGTCGAGCATGGCAAGGTCCGAGTAACGGAAGAGTGGAATAAATCCGGCCCACTCGCGGAAGGCGAACTCGACGCGTCCGGCAGGTTCGTTGCCCAAATTAACCTCAAACAAAAAATCGCCTACTTGCAATCGGAACAGGAACGAATGTTGCAGGAAGTGCGGTTCAACGATTCGTCCGTTGCCGTCTTTCTGACCGATGCTTCCACCGGGCGCACCGAGCAACGACGCTTCACCCTGCGCTTCAGCCTCCAGCCTATCCACTTTTATATTGCTACTAATTGCTAATAGCCCCTTGCGCGCCGGCTCGGAGCACATGCTGTATATCACCAGTTCTTACCCGGATGGAACCCCTGCTTCCGTGGACGGTGTAATCGAGACCGCCACGCCCAACGAAGCCGGCAAGTTCGAGCATTCGCCCGATGCCGCACACCGCACGAAACTCGCCGCTTTTCACACCAACTGCTATGGCATCGCGCAAGTTTTTGTGCCGAAAAACTGGATCGAGTACGCGTATCCACGGGGGGAAGAGGGATCTTATTCCTGGTATTCCGCCAAGCATCGACTCGACCGCGAAAGATCGCAAGCAACCAAAGAAGCCTGCATTCTTATTCATGCCTCAGACAAAATGGGGCGGGAAGGAGCCGACCAGGAACTGGTTTCCGTGTTGCCGGAATCGCCTTATTCGGTTGAGATCACCACCGATCATGTGCTGTATCACGCCGGAGATCCGATTCACCTGACGATCCAAAGTGATGCGGGACTGAATGAGGCAGTGGTCGAAGTCCAAACGGAGAAACTGCATTTGGTCGCGTCCCAGATCGTTCACCTGAAGAACGGCCAGGGTGCACTTACTTTTCCCTATGCTCCTGAGTTTCGCGGACTGTTGAAAATCTGGACCCACGCGGTCACGTGGACGGACGAGTCGAATCCAGTCGAAATATGGTCCTCGGACGTGATCTACCCTGCCGGCGAGAACTTGAAGGTAGGCGTGCATCTTCCACACACTACTTTCCGACCCGGTGAAAACGCGGCCGTCAATATCCAGGTCAAGAACGTCGCGGGCGACTCCAGCGCCTCGATGCAAAGCGACTTGGGCGTGATGGTCATCGATCGCGCGGTCGAGGAGCGAGTCCGGACAGAGAAGCAGTTCGGGGGAGACATCGGATTCTCCCGCCGGCGCTACCTGTTCGTGGCGGACAATAATCCAAACGCCAGCATAGCCGGAATCACCAAGCTTGACCTTCTCAATCTCGACCCAGCCAAGCCGTTCCCCGATGGTCTCGATCTGGTTGCCGAGGCCTTGCTCCATTCTCCTCAAACCTGGGGCGGCTGGCGTGGCGGCTATGGCTATAACTTTGAATCTATCGACAGAAAGAATCTTGAATCAGCCACTGCCGCCCTGGACCAGATATACAAGGCCAGCGGGCGATATCCGGCAACGGACGAAGAGCTACGAGCGGAATTGAAAGAGTCTGGTATCGACCCAGAGTCCGTTCGCGACGCCTGGGGCAACGCTTATCGGACGCTCTTCACGGCGCAAAGTGAGAACGCGGTGCTCTTCCTGGTGAGCGATGGCCCCGACAAGAAGCCCGACACGAAGGACGACTACGTTGCGAGGGAATTCCGTTGGCCGTACTTTCACAAGTCAGGCGAGATGCTCGACAAAATCGCCACGGAGTACCATGCCGAAACCGGCAAGTGCTTCCAGGATTACCCGACCCTGCGTGCCGACATGAAGAAGAGGGAGAATGTCGATCTCGACGCGCTCCTCGATCCGTGGGGGTCGCCTATCGCTACAGTTTTGAAGTAGAGGGCAATCAGTGCAAGATCATTGTTGATAGCGCCGGTCCGGACAAGAAGTTTCGCGCTCATGGTGACTATTCCTCGGACGACGTGCAGGAATGGAAATCTTCTGTGCAGTATTTCGTCGAGAAACAGTTGATCTGGAGAACGCGCTTGACGAGCACTACGAGCAAACCGGCGAATTCCCGAAAACCGAAGACGAGCTGAAACCGGTACTCGAAGCGGCGAAACTAACCGGCAATCGCCTGCTCGATCCATGGGGCAAGCCATACCGCTTTGAATTCTTCTCCAACAAGCGTTATTGGGATCGAGCGGAGACGCGAACCTACGCGGAATATCAAGGCCAGACCCGAAAGAAAAACAGAAATCACTCCCGGTAACTCAGCAGTTGGCGAATATTCAGGTCGTCAGCGACTCCGCCAACGGAGGCGGCATTGCGGCGAGGTTCACTCGCGTCATCTCCGAGCAGAGCAGCAAGGATGTCCGACCCAACCTTACCCCACACGAGTCGCCGCGCTCAGGACAGACCGGAGGCATATCCGGCGTTGTGACCGGTATCAACGGCGAAGCCATTCCCAACGCCACCGTGGAAGCCATTTCCGCTCGCAGCGGCGCACCAAAGACCACGCACTCCGATTTGCATGGAGACTACAGCCTTTCAGCCTTGCCAGTGGGCGCGCATGAACTCCAATTTTCGGCCTACGGATTCCATGGATCGGTGGTGACGCAGGTGCCCGTTCAGCAAGGCGGCACGACAAAGGTCAATGCGCAGCTTGAGGCAAAGACACTTGCGGAACTCGCGCAAGGCGGTGGACGCCGGGCTGGCGTCGCACTCGCAAGCTTCGCCAGGAACGTATCCGAGCAAGTCACAGTCGAGGCGGCGACTAAGGCGTTGCAGCGCACTTCTGATCAAGACGCAAGGCCGGTGTTCACCCCAAGCCTGCGCCAGTACTTCCCGGAGACGCTGCTATGGCGCCCGGAAGTGATCACCGACGCCAAAGGAAACGCACGCATTGAGTTTCCGATGGGCGATACCATCACTGCCTGGAAAATGTCCGTGGTAGCGTCCAATCTCGACGGCAAGGTGGGCTTCGCCGAACAAGACCTGCGCACGTTCCAGCCCTTCCAGATCGAAGACGACATTCCCAAAGTATTGACGCAAGGCGATCAAATCAGTTTGCCCGTGACCATCAGAAACTATTCCGATCACGAGCAGAAAGTCACCGCCGAGCTAAGACCCGCATCGTGGTTTTCGATGGTCTCCGCTCCTCGTCAGCAGGTGAGCGTTCCGCCGCAGAGCGATAGCGATGCAGTCTTCAGCATCGTCGCGCAGGCCGCTATCCGCAAGGGTACGCACCAAGTCTCAGCCCATAATAAGGAAACCGGAGACGCCATCCAGAGTGAAGTCGTGGTCCATCCAGGCGGCCAGGAAATTTCGACAAGCGTAGCGAAACTACTGGCTGCGAACGACAACACGCTCGACATCGCGGTGCCGGAAAACGCCGTTGCCGGGTCGATCGACACGGAGTTGCGGATCTATCCCACCCTGATGGCCCACGTACTCGACGCGCTCCACGGCATCGATTCAGCCTACGTGCAATGTCCGGAAACAATCGCCTCTACGGGCTATACGAACCTGCTCATCCTCGAACTACTGAAGAAAGCTGGACAGGACAATGCCGATCCCGGCAATCCCCGCGCGACTCTGGCAGCGGCATCGCACAAGTCAGTTGAGACCGCGCAAAACGAATTGCACGGAATGCAAAAATCGGATGGCAGCTTCGATTACTGCTATTCCTATCCCAAACGTTCCCCAATTTCGCCCACGGCCTACGCCTTGCGTTTCTTGACTAAGTCCGTCGAGTTTGCGCCCATGGACGGCAAGGCCATCGAGAACGCGGCGAAATATCTCGCGCGCCAGCAAAGAGCGTCCGGAGCATGGCTCGACTATGACTTGGCGCAGGACAAAGAGGGAGAAGACAGAAATCTCACTGCAGTAACGGCCCGCGCCTTAGCCTAAGTCTCCGCTTCTGCCAAAGGACCGGGACACGAGGAAACGCAAAGAGCGCTCACCCGAGCCATGAACTATCTCGAAGATCAGATCGGTTCCTGGCAGGACGCTTATCTCGTCGGCAACTACGCGATCGCTGCCGCCGTTTCCGGACGCGATGATTACATCGGTCGCGCTCACGAATTCTTGCAGGATCTCGCCCACATGGAAGGCGCTACCACCTACTGGAACCTGGAAGCGAATACATCTCCGTTTTGCAACTGGGCCGCTCCGGACGGCTTGAAACGCGCCCGCGGCAAGCGCCGTTTCCGGGTCACGACCACGGACAGCCGACATGGCCTGCCGATTGTGCCGAAGCTGCTGGATCGCAACTTCACCGTGGCCAAGCCCAACCAGGTATGGGTCGGCGACATTACTTACATCCCGACCGACGAAGGATGGTTGTTTCTGGCGGTGGTCCTGGACCTGTTCAACCGCCAGGTGGTGGGCTGGTCGCTCGGAGAAGATATGCGGTGTGAGCTCGTAATCGACGCCTTCGAGATGGCTTGGTTCCGCCGCCATC
>ODAK010002034.1_pt1 | contig 21477 bp, 17 predicted proteins | sample 1539591 | NCBI WGS metagenome assembly ODAK01 (sample SAMEA3539303, study PRJEB22396) | soil metagenome | biome: tundra; feature: field; material: soil | place: USA | collected 2010-05 | depth 0.15 m | reverse complement strand
CCCTACGGGCTACGAACAAAACTCTAAATCCCTTTCAAATTAAGCATTTGGAAGGGATTTTTTGTTATTTCTTTTTTTCTTCTCATTTCAAACATCACAATTTGTGATGTTTGAATTCAAATCATTTTTATTTCTTTTTTCCAATTTTAAACCCTATTTTTTTTCTTGGCGAGTTTGGTGGCTGCATCAGTAGGCGTATGGCTTCAAAAATAGTTTTAATCGCTTCATCGTGTTTATCCATACGGCTTTCTAATTTTTTTAATTGTGTTTCAAGGTCCCGATGAGTTTCAAAAAATTTACGCATTTTCACGAATGCACGCATAATAGCAATGTTCACTTGTCTTGCTCGCTTGCTCTTTAGAACGCCTGAAAGCATTGATACGCCTTGTTCTGTAAAAGCCATTGGCAAATACCGTGAACCGCCCCAACTTGAGGTAACAATTTGTGACCTCAAGATTTTAAACTCTGCCACTGTAAGTTCAAACATAAAATCAGAGGGGAAGCTTTCAAGATTACGCTTTACCGCTTGCTTCAGCGCTTTTGTTTCAACCTGATACATTTGCGCCAAATCAAAATCAAGCATTACTTTTTCCCCGCGAATCAAAAAAATTTGTTGTGCAATATTTTCTTCTTTTAAAATTAATTCTGAAGTCATAATTTATTTTTTTTAGGTGGTCGCAATTTGCGACCACCTCTGCCCAAACCTATTAACTATTTTTTATTCCTTTGCAAATTTTACTCCTGTTACTGAAATAATTTCATTTGAAATTTCTTTTGCCATATACGGCAAAAGCATTCCTAAATTTTTTTTATAATTTTTTTTCCAAAACAGTTTTAATTGCTCCCTTGCTTTTTCATTGATGAATAAATCATTATCCTTTGTTATCAATAGCATTGCAACATAGCCCTCTCTTTCTGTTACAACAAATACAAAATCCTCTTCATCTTTTTTTAATCCTTTTTTCCAATAATCAATATGCTCTTCTAATTCAAATTTATATAATTCATAATCCATATTTCCCTTAAGGAGTAAGGCTTTGTGTAAAATATTTTCTATTTGTTTTTGCATTGTTCTTGATTTACTGCACCTTCACTTGCCCATTCATAAGCATTGGCAATAGCCAATCTCGCAATTCGGAGAGGTTTTGGTTTTCAGATAATGCAGTTTGTTTTTTGTTTTGAATGTTCTCCATTATTTCATAAAACTTATCTACAATAGAATCCTTTGGAACAACTGTATAATATGAGTTTACAAAAGATTCAAACAAGAGATTTTTGATGCCGCTTGTTTTTCCTTCGTAACCGAAAAAGGCACCGCTATCATAAAGACTCTTCCAATAATAAACAAAATTGTAAAGCATTTTTTTATTCTTTATTGAAATTGCTTTGCAAAAATTTGAACAAATTAAAGGACTGTCAAATCTTTTTAATGTACCATCTGTAATATATGCAAGTCTTCCAGTGGACTGTGTTGGACTTCCACCAGACATTTCAATAATTAAATCGTGTGAGTTTAAAATCTTGTGTGAATTTATTTCCAAAATATATCTTACAGGCGGCATGCTTACTTCCAATCCGTTCAAACTATTAATATCTGTTCCTCTTATGCAAGTTACCTTTTTCTGATAATTTCCTTGTGGAGTTTCTTTTCCCCAATCTCCGCTTTTATCTGCTTCAATCCAATCTCCAATTTTCTTCACTCCCCACCCTTCCGGTATTTCTCTTTTCAATTCATCATTCCACACCATTTTACCACCGTTTGTTTTATAAGGTTTTCCGGCTCGTCCTGAGCTTGTCGAAGGGTTTGGAAAATTAAATTGCACAAACCAATAATCGTATAATGTTTTTGCCATTGCTTCTAATTCAGCATTTATTCGGTTGTTGAGTTCTATTTTGGAATCTAATGCGGAAAGTACGGAGGCGATTTTTTGTTGTGTGATTTTATTTGGTATGTCAATCTTGGTGGATTTAATTATCTGCAATGGCGGTAAATTTGGAATAACAGAATCTCCATTTATATTACAAATAATCGCCTTTATATAATGCTTGAAATAATAATAAAAGAAAGATTCATCTATAACTTCGGAATTTAATCTTATTCTTAATAGAGCTTGATTTATTACCCCTCTTGGTGTATTTTTTGGCAGTTTGTAAATTTCTCCTAAAGTTCCTGCACCAGTTATTAATAAGTCATTTGGTTTAACTTCAAATCTCTTTAATTTCTTTAAAAAATATTCTTCTGAAACATAATAATTGCCAAGTTCTATATTTTTATTGATAACAACACTTTGCTCATAAACTTTGTAGGTTGAATCTGATTTTTCAACAAATAAAGACTTTTTAATATCTCCACCAAAAGGACCTTTTATTAAACCATCCTTTGATTGCAATAAATCTCCAAAAGTTAAATTACTCATACTTCAAACCTCCCAATAGTTTTTTAATTTCATTTTGCAAAAACATTATTTTTTTAATTTATTAATGCTTGTATTTTGCAATAAACTTTTTATTTGAGTAATCGCAATTTTATTTAATTGTAATAATCTGTTTGCCTGTGATAATTCCTGTGCAATAAGCACTGCATTCAAACTTTCCAAATTAGAAAGCACTACCAATTGTTCCATTGTAGCGTAATCTCTTACGTTTCCTTTTAGCGTTGGGTTAGCGGTTTTCCATTCAGCGGCTGTAAATCCAAATAGCGCTTTATTAAGTACATCGGCTTCGGAGGCATAAATAAATTGTTGTTCCCTTTTGCCAATCAAAGGAGGAATAAGATTTTCTTTAATAGCATCGGTATGTATTCTGTAATTTACTTTTGCAAGCGTGCGTGTAACATTCCATTCTAATTTCAGGCGGTTACTTTCGTCAGCCTTGAGGCGTTGAAATTCTTTGATGATAAATAACTTAAATTCTATAGAAATCCAAGATGCAAACTCGAATGCTATATCTATATGAGCGAAAGTGCCTCCATATCTTCCCGATTTAGATGTAATGCCAATTGCATTAGTGGTTTCAATCCATTTTTTGGGAGTCATTACAAAACTGTTTAACCCTGCTTGTTTTCTAAACCCCTCGAATTCGAGGGGTTTAAAATTTTGGTTATACATCAACTCCCAAAACCCCAAAAGTTCAATAGTATTGCGGTTACGCAACCAGTTTTGAATAATGGAATCAGTGTTAGCCGAATCCTTATGTCTGGCTATGTCAGTAAGGGAAATAAAATCGTTTTTCCCCTGAGAAAACAATGCAATCTCGGCTCCTTTTACTGTTATTGTTTTATTTTTTGTCATAATGTTTTGTTTAAAATCAATATTTTATCTCAATGCCAGATGATTCCTTTATGAATATTTTTTTCAATTGTTTTTTCAATTGCTTTTGTTGCAAAAAATTGAGGATAACGCATAATGTGTTTTTCCAATCCTTTTGCTTCTTTCACATAAGCGATGCCATTGGAAAAACTGGAAGCTCTCAGAAAAGATGAGAAAATATTCGATGTGTTGAAACAAATGTTGAAAAAGTAGAGCTATTAAAATTCTAATGATTAAAATTACGATTTATCAAAAAACTTTTTTTATACTTTTATTTCAATACCTGTTTGTTTTATTTCTTGGAACAATAATGCTTGGTCAAATGGGTTCTATAGCAAGCTCTTTAACTGCAAGTCCAATTCAATTGCTATTGAATTATCTTCAAGGTTTTTAAAACATTTTATCACCCATAAAACTTTTCCCCATTCTTCACCATTGATTTTAACAAAACACTTGGTCTATAACGGTCTTCGGAATAGGTATCATAAAGATTTTGTAATACATCCAATACATATTGCAAACCAATATCATCCGCCCATTTCAATAATCCTTTCGGATAATTTACTCCTTTAATCATTGCTAAATCAATATCAGTTTTGCTTGCTAAATTAAGATAATAGGCATCAATAGCTTCATTGATGAGCATAGCAATAACACGATTAAAAATATCTTTTCCTAGTTTTATATTCTCGTTTGGTTTAGGCATTGCAGCATCTTCGGCATAATTATAATATCCTTTTCCTGATTTACGTCCATACCATTTAGCTTCGAACAAACGCTTTTGTGTTAATGATGGTTTGAAGCGAGGCTCGTAAAAAAATTGTGTCCAGATACTTTCTGTAACTTTAAAATTAACATCAGTTCCGATAAAGTCCATCAATTCAAAAGGTCCCATTTTAAAACCACCGATGGTTCGCATTGCCCAGTCAATGGTGGCAAAATCGGCAATGCCTTCTTCATAAATACGAATAGATTCTCCATAAAATGAGCGCGCCACACGATTGACAATAAAACCCGGAGTATCTTTTACAAGCACAGTTGTTTTACTCCAACTATCAATTAATTTTTTTGAGTACGCTGTAACATTATCATTGGTTGTGATAGCAGGAATAATTTCCACCAATGGCATGATGGGTGCAGGATTAAAAAAATGTATGCCGATTACACGTTCAGGTTTTTTGCAAGCCGAAGCGATGGAGACGATTGAAAAAGAGGATGTATTGCTTGCCAACACACAATCAGAGGAGACAATGTTTTCTAATTCAGAAAATATTTTTTGTTTTACCTCGAGGTTTTCAATAATGGCTTCAATAATTAATTCGCAATTTTTGAATTGATTTAATTCATTTACATATTGGATACGCTCTGTAATTTCTTTGGCAATAGCTTCCGTTAATTTTTGTTTCTCAACTAATTTTTTTAATGTGCCACCTAAATTTTTTTTCGCTTTATCAAGCGCTACTTGATTATTGTCATACACCATCACATGATTACCGGCAGTTGCTGCTACCTGAGCAATTCCTGCTCCCATTGCTCCTGAACCAATTATTCCAATTGTTTTCATTTGTTCCTGTTTTTATAAATGAGAATTTATTATTTTGATTAGAGAATGAATCGAATAAATTTTAAGAGCCTAAAGTTAGTAAAAAGGACTTAGGATAAAAAAGTAGTTTTTATAAGGCAAAGATGTACTAAATTCAATCATTTCAGAAAAAAGTACCACTTAGCATATTTTTTATATCTTCGCTCACCAAATTTATTTTAAATGAAAAAAAATATTATTACTTGCTCTTGTACTTTATTGTCCGGTGTGTTTTCTGTTGTTTATGCTCAAACAGAAATTGAAATTGATTCAAAAAAAATAATTGAAAAGGGCGCTAGCTTTCATGATGAAAAAAAGTACGAAGAGGCAATTGCTGAATATAAAAAAGTAAACAAGAATGATACTAATTATGTTCTCTCTCTTGTAGAATTAGCGTATACTTATGAATCTTCCAACAAAGACTCTTTGGCTGTTTTAACCTGCAATGAAATATTGCAAACTCCTTCACCTTATACTGTAAAAGCGCTTTTATATAAGGCTTATGCTTTTGACCATCAGAAAAAATATGAAGAATCATCAAAATGCTACGAAGAAGGAATAAACAAATATCCCTTGAATAATTTATTTTATTATGATTATGGCAGGCTAAAGTATAATCAAAAAAAATATAAAGAAGCGCATGATTTATTTGTAAAATCAATCATGTATAATCCTTATCATGCCCTTAGCCATTTGATGATGGGTAATTTAGCTGTTAAACAAGGAAAACTTATTCCTGCAATTCTCGCGTTTCAGTTTTATCTTTTAATTGACAACTCTTCAGATCGTGCAAATGGTGTAGTAACTGAATTGGAAAAACTTGTTAAAATAGAAGACGAATTTAAAGATGCAGTAAAAGTAGAAGAGTTAAGCGAACAAGACGATTTTAGCGAGTTGGAATCGTTAGTGAAGTCTAAAGTAGCATTAGGTTCAAAGTATAAATCGCAAGCAAAATTAAACTTCAATATTACAAAACAGCTTCAGCTTATTTCAGAAAAAATTGTTGTGAACAAGGAAGATAAAGGGTTCTATATGCAATTTTATGCTCCCATTATTGCAGAACAATATAAGCTTGATTTTTTTGAAGTATACTCGTATAGCATACTTGGAGGGTTGAATAATGAAGATGTTGATAAATGGTTGAAGAAGAACAAAAAAGTATCAGACGAATTCGGATCTTGGATAAATAAATATATTGGAGAAAATTTTGCAACATTCGAAACTGTTTTAAATAATAAAAATATAAAAGCACGTCATTGGTATAATAGTTCCAATAAAATTTCATCTGTTGGCAATGTAGATGCTGCCGGTGGAAATATTGGATATTGGAATTATTATTATTCAAACGGAATATTACAAGCTGAAGGTGGATTTGATGATAAAAACCAAAGAGACGGAGTTTGGAAATTCTATGATCAAAACCAAACTTTAAAAGATGTGGAAAGATATAGTCACGGAAAATTATCAGGGAAAGCAGAGGGTTATTATTCAAATGGAAGTATTAAAGCAAATTATAATTATGTAAATGGATTATTAGATGGATTACAAATAATTTATTATCCTACCGGAGTTAAAAAAAACGAATATGAATACAAAGCAGGTGAAGAAATAAAACAAAGAAATTTCTATAAAACAGGAAAACTGGAATATGAGGTAACTGTAGCGAATAAAAAATACGAAGGTGATGTTACTAAATATTATAAAAATGGACATATAAAAGAAAAATCATTTTTCAAAGAAGGTAATAGAGAAGGTAAATATGAATCTTATTACAATGTATCCGAAAAGCAATTACAGTCGGAAGGGATTTATGAAAAGGGAGAGGTTGTAGGTGAATGGAAAAGTTACCATCAAAATGGAAAATTGGAAGAAACGGGAATGAGTGATAAAGAAGGTTTTAAAAAAGGAGTTTGGAAAAGCTTTTATGATGATGGTATTTTAAAATCGGAAGAGTCGTTTTCGAAAGGAAAATATGACGGCATTTTAAAATATTATTCAACATCGGGAAAAATAAATGAAGAGTTTTTATATAAAAACAATATTCTTCAGGAATACAAAGCATTTGATGCTTCAGGAAAAATCATCTATCAAAATAAAAAAGATGGTAAAAATAATTATGACTTGGAACTTTTCCACCCCAACGGAAACAAGAGAAGAGAAGGAAAAATTGTGAATGGAAAAAGAGAGGGACTTATAAAGGAGTATGATTTAAACGGCTATCTTAATTATGAAGTAAATTATGTCGAGGGTAAAAAACAAGGAAAAGAAATTTATTATTATCCCAGTGGTAAAATAAAAAATGAAAGAGAATATGTGAATGGCGAAACACATGGATATTATAAAGAATATTATAAAAATGAAAAATTAACTAGAGAAGGCGCTTATGTAAATGATATGCTGATGGGCTATGGGTAGGATACCACGCTGATGGAAGCAAGGAGTATGAATCGTATTACAAAGATGACGAAAAAGATGGATGGCAAACTTATTATAATGATGAAGGGAAAATACGTTCTGAGGACAATATAGAGTTGGGATATTATAACAAATCAGTTTCGTACGACAGTACAGGCAAAGTTTTTCAAATAACAAATTTTGATAAAGGAAACGCCAACTTTGATTTAAAATATATGAATGGTAAAAAACGTATGAAATGCGTCTATAAAAACGATATGCTTCAAGGAAAATACGAATTCTATTTTTCTAACGGAATTACAAATTCAGTTAAAAATTATGTGGATGGCAATTTGGAAGGAGAAAGCAAGAGTTATTATCCGGACGGAATACAGGCTAATTCTCTGCATTATGTGAACAATGAATTGCACGGAAAACAAACATACTATTATGAAGATGGCAGCGTGAAACAAAAATTAGATTACGTGTATGGTAAAATATCAGGCAGGGACACTACATATTATCTCAACAAGCAAATAGAATCTATTCGCATTTATAAAGACGGTTTGCTTAACGGAATATCCATCTTATACAGTGAAACCGGAGAATTAGCTATAAAAAGAAATTATGAAAATGGTTATTTAATTAGCTATACTTACAATGATAAATCAGGAAATTTACTACCTCCTATTGAAGTAAAAAACGAAACAGCAAACATAAAAGCGTATTATAAAAATGGAAACTCTTCTTTGGAGTATTCGCTTAAAAATGGTGATCTCAATGGGAAACGAATTTCCTACCACAGTAACGGAAAAATTTATGAAGAAAAAAATTATGTTTGGGATGAATTAAAAGGGGTTGCAAAGCAATATTACCCTTCGGGAACAATTAAAAGCGAAGAACGATATAGCGATGATGAGAAAAATGGGAAATGTATTGATTATTATGAAAATGGAAAAATAAAGAGTGTGCAATTTTTTATAAATAATTCTGAACATGGCACTTTTAAATTTTATGATATAAACGGAAAGTTAATCAAGACACGTATATATTATAATGGAGATATGATAGATGAAATATAAAATAAAACGAAATCCGGTTATTTATTTTTTATTGATAACCGTTATTCAAACATATAGTATTTCTGCCTTTTCACAGGAATCAACAGTTGATGAAATAAGAGCGCGATTTGCTGACGCTAACGCTATTTATTTGAAAAAAAAATATGAATATATTATTTCAATTGAAAAAGACCAATTGAAAGGAATATGTAATGTTGAAGAACAAAAAATAATAAATAAAGAAACCGGCATCAATCATAATTCCAAAGAAATATCAATTAACTCATTCACTGAAGCCAATAACATAAAGGCTTTTACCTTGATTCCAAAAAACAAAAAATATATCAAAAAAGCAGTTGAAAAAATTGAATTGCAAGATGACCTGAGCGGCTATGCATTTTATGACGACCAAAAATCTTACAAATTTGTTTATCCTTCAGTTCAGATAGGAGCTATTTTAGATTTAAAATATCAATTAAATTATAAAGAACTTCGCTTCATTGGCAGCCACTACTGGTCTGATTATATTCCCACTTACGAAAATGAATTGATAGTAAGAGTTCAAAACAATATTCATATCGCTTATAAATTGTTTAATTGCGAGGGTATTGATTTAGAATTTACAAAAGGAGAAGGGAAACATGAAACTGTTTACAGATGGAAAAGAAAAAATGCGCCATCTATATTTCAATACGATAATGCTCCTGATTTCAGATACTACGAACCTCACATTCTATTTTATGTTACAGATTATGAAATAAAAGGAAAATCAAATCACTTGCTCGGCTCTACAAAAGATCTTTATTCGTGGTATTGCTCATTGCTGAAAAACGTTAATAAAACAGAAGACCAACAACTAAAAAACATAGTTGATAGTTTGGTTTCAGGAATTACAGAGGAGAAAGAAAAAGTTAAAAAAATATTTTACTGGGTACAGGATAATATTTCTTATGTAGCTTTTGAAGATGGCTTGGGAGGATTTATTCCGAGAGATGCCGGAATGGTATGTGAAAGAAAATTTGGTGATTGTAAAGATATGGCAAGCATTATTTGCGAAATGCTTCGTTTTGCCGGCATAAACGCATATCACACATGGTTAGGCTCGCGCGATATTCCCTATGAATACACGGATGTTTCCACACCTTATGTTGATAATCACATGATAGCTTCCTATAAAGATAAAGAAGGTAATTGGAATTTTTTAGATGCAACCGGTAAAAAGGCGCCGATAGATTTATTTACTTCTATGATACAAGGCAAAGAAGCTTTAATAGGCATCAGTTGCGACAGTTTTCTGATTGTCTCTGTTCCTATAAAAGATACAAGTGTAAATCAAACCATAGATTCTATCACAATAGAAATAAAAGACAAATCAATTTTTGGAAAAGGCAAAGCAAAACTGACAGGTTATAATGGACTACATTATCTCTATCGAACAGATAGATTAGGAAAAGAAGAATACCAAGATTTTTTTAAAAATTATTTTTCCAAAGGAAGTAATAAAGTTAGTTTTGATGAGGTAACAAAGCCCATTGGCGACAGAGGCGATATTAATATTTCTTATAATTTTAAATTGAACGATTACGTAAAATATAATCAACAGGATATATATATCAATCTCAATATGAATAATAATAGTTTATTGGTTACGCTTCCGGAAGACAGAAAAGCGCCTTTGGATTTTACACATAAAACAAAAAAAACACTTGTAACAACATTGATTATTCCCGAAGGATACCAACCGGAATACATTCCGGAGAATGGTAGTTACAGCAATAAAGTAGCCGGATATAGCAGTACATACAGATTGAATAATAACAAAATAATTTACACGCTTGATTTTTATACCAATTTTTTATTGCTACCAATAAGCGATTTTGAACTTTACAACAAAGTAATTAATGAACAAATTAAAGCAAATAAACAAATGGTTTCACTCTTAAAAAATAAATAAAATGCTCTCAAAAATTAAATTTTTGTTACCGGCAATTATGCTATGTTGCTCACAAATACAAGCGCAAGACTTCGCTTATAAAAAATATACGTGGGAAAAAAGTCCGGTTATTCACCAACTTACAAATGAAGAAAAAGAAAATAATTTTACGTCCCTAAAAGAGAAATTAATTTTTGAGTTTGTATATGAATCATCCGGTGATTTGGTAGTGTATGAAACCAGACATGTTATCATTCATATTAATAACGAGAAAGGGATAGAGGAAACAAATAAAGTATATATACCTTATTCAAGAATTCTCGAAGAAATAGACCTTAAAGCTCGAACTATCACTGCGGACGGCAAAGTAATAACCTTGAGTAAAAGCGCTATAAAAAAAGTAGACAATTTAGAAAACTCCGGCGCATCATACCTGATTTTTGCAATGGAAGGAGTTGAGAAAGGAAGCGAAATAGAATATATTTATACAAATAAAAAAACACCTAACCTAAATAGTTCTTGGACTTTGCAAGACGATAAACTTAACAAAGATGTAAGTGTGGATATGTATTCTCCTGAAAACTTAATCTTTGAAGGCAAGAGTTATAACGGCTTTCCTGCATTTGCAACAGATACTACCATTAAAGATAAAAATCATATCTCTTCTAAAATTGATAAAATAGACGCATTATATGATGAAAAATATGCCGCTTATGATGCCAACAAAATGCGTTTTGAATATCAATTGGCATACAATACAGCCAATGGTAATGCTCGTATTTACACATGGGACAAAATGGGCTTAGACATGTACAGAACATTATTTGTTTTAACAAAACAGGAAATAAAAGCCATAGAAAAACTTATTTCAAAACTACAATTAGATAAACTAAATACCGATGAGTCAAAAATAAGAGCATTGGAAATATTTATGAAAACTAACATCAACAATAAAGGAGCCGGTGATAATTTAACTGTAGATAAAATGTTAGAATTAAAAAATGGAGATGAAAATAATTTGCAAAAATTATATGTTGGCGCCGCACAGATGTTGAATATCCCTGTAGAAGTGATTGTTACTTGTAATAGAATGAAGCGTAAATTCGATGGTGATTTCCCATCCTGGAATAGTTTGCAGGAATATTTACTGTACTTTCCTTCGATTGGTAAATACCTTTCTTCTAATAATTATAGTAGCAGACTTGGTTTTCCTCCTCCTGAACTTATCGGAAATAAAGCCTTGTTCATAAAAGAAACACAAATTGGAGATTTAAAAACTGCGGTTACCAAAATAAAAACTGTTGCTCCACCCGAAGTAAGTAAATCTTATAATAATATAAATTCTTCAGTTGTATTTGATTCAAAAAGTTTTACACCAACAATTAAAATGAAGCAAGAATTTATGGGATATTGCGGCTATTATACTCAACCTTATATCCCATACATGGACGATGCGAAGAAAAAAGAATTTTTAGAAAGTATGGCGCAATTTATAGGCAAAGGAGTTATTGTTAAATCTTCTAAAATGACAGGAGGAGAAGAAAACGATATTTTAGTCAATCCATTGGTTATTGATTGCGTGCTGGAAGCTCCTCAGTTAATTGAAAATGCTAATAACAAATATCTTTTCAAAGTAGGTGAGTTGATCGGACCGCAAGAAGAAATGTACCAAGAAAAAAAGCGGCAAGCTGATGCCGACATCCAATACATGCATAGCTATACACGTGTGTTAGAAATAAAAATTCCAAGCGGATATAAAATCAAAAATTTGGATGATATTAATATTGATAAAAAATTTATTTCTTCCGGAAAAGCTTTGGCAATCTTTGTTTCGGATTACAAATTAGAAGGAGACATATTAAAAATTAAAGTGTATGAAGATTATCAATCTTTATTTTATCCGAAAGAAAAATTTGAAGAATACAGAAGTGTAATTAATGCTTCCGCAGATTTTAATAAGATTGTTTTAATATTTGAAAAACTATGATACAAATCCGTTTTACTTTTTTATTCGTTTGCATAAGCCTGTGTTTGTTAGCTCAAAATGATTTTGAAGATAATTTCAATCAAGGAAAAGAAAAGTTTGACAAGCAACAATACACTGATGCGATAGACTTTTTTAATAAGGCGATAAAAAATAAAAGCAAAGCAAAAAATGATTATAGAATAGCCCAAGCACTTCAGGCAAGAGCATATTGTAATATGTATTTGAAAAAATATTCCACTGCAATAAAAGATATGGATGAAGCGATTAAATTAAAACCGGAGTACGGAGATTTGTATTTATCCATAAGCATGATTTATATTGCAAACAAACAATATGATGAGTGTATAGTATGGGCAAGTAAGGGCTTAGCGATAAAACCTGAATTTGAAGAACTGATACTTTTTAGGGCATCCGCAAAATCTGCAAAAAAATCTTACAAAGAAGCATGCTTGGATTACGATACAGTTTTGATGATTAATCCAAAAAATATTGCAGCTTTATATTTAATGGCAGGGACTAAAGAAAAAATAAAAGAGTACAGTGAAGCATTAATATATTGTACTAAAGCAATAGAAATTAGCCCTCAAGACCCGGCAGCTTTTTATAATAGAGGAATTGCTAAAGCCGAGTTAAAAGACTTTGACGGAGCATTGGAAGATACTCAACGAGGGATGGAAGTTGACTCAACAACAAAATGGATGGGCTATAATAATATCGCTTTTTTTATAAAATTTAAACAAAAAGATTATCAAGGAGCCTTAAAATATTTTGATGAATCCATAAAATTAAATCCGGAATTTGCTTATGCATATAATAACAGAGGTTTTGCAAAAATTCAATTAGGGGATTTAAAAGGCGCCAGAAAAGATATTGAAAAATCAATATCAATGGATCCTCAAAACCCCTATGCATTCAGAACAATGGCGCTTTTGCTGATAGCGGAAAAAAAAGAAAATAAGGTTTGCGAGCAATTAAAAAAGGCTTTGGATTTAGGTTATGCTGATGAATACGATGATGAAGTGGATAATCTTATCAAAGAACATTGCAAGTAGGAAATACAAATACGTGAAATTTTTAATTTTCCATTTTCAATTAATTTATCCTTTATCATAATTCACAACAACAGTCGCTGTTGTAGGACGACTTTGACAAGTAAGAATATATCCTTTCTTCACTTCCGAAGATGATAAGCCGTAATTAACAGCCATTTTCACTTCGCCGCTTTCTAATAATGCGCGGCAGGTACAGCAAGAGCCTCCCTGACAAGCGAATGGCGGATCCAAGCCGATACGAATTGCTGCTTCTAAAATTGTTTCCTTATCCTTCAATACCACTTCACTTTTAACTTTATCAAGAATGATTGTTGCTGTTGTTCCTGTAACTACAGGCGTTGCAGCAACAACTTTTTCAACTATATCAGTACTCACAGGACTTGCAAAATATTCTATATGAACTTTATCTTCATTAATTTTTAATTCTTTAAAAGCCGCTACCACATTGTCCATCATGGGTCCCGGTCCACAAACAAAATATTCATTATCAGCCGAAGCATCAACATAATTTTTAGTCAGCTCCATACATTTTTCTTTGGTCATTAATCCTTGACATACTTCAGGATGGTTGGTAGGAGCAACACAAAGAACATGATATACTTTTAATCGAGCGGGATGAAGATCGGCAATGGAATCAATTTTTTTTTTGAAAATAATGGAAGCCTCGTCATTATTACCATAAAACAAAATAACTGAACTCAATGTCTCCAATTTTAGCGCGGTTTTTAAAATAGAAAGCATCGGCGTTATACCACTTCCACCGGCAAAAAGAACATAATTTTTTTTATTGGAAGGATTTAATTCTGTATAAAAATTACCCATCGGAATCATCACTTCCATGTAGTCGCCAACTTTTATATTGTTATTCATATAAGTTGACATTCTGCCATCTTTCACTTTTTTAATCGCTACCCGCAACTCTGATTCTTCAACAGGACTGCTACATATAGAGTATGAACGCCTCAATTCCTCTCCATTTATCTGAACTTTAAAAGTAAGATATTGTCCTTGTTTATATTGAAAATCCTTTTTAAAATTATCCGGCACTTCAAATGATACAGAAACGGCATCAACTGTTTCTTGGACGATATCAATAACTTTTAGCTTATGAAATTTTGACATTTTATATTTTATTTTAGCCTGCGAATTTACTATTAATATGGAATACTTTAAAAAGTAATAATTTGATAATTATCATTTATGCTCTTTCAAAAATAAAATTTCCCGACACGTCCTCATTTTTTATTATTTTTGAAAATCATTAAAAACAAAAATATGAATTCTTCCCAAAAAAATTCGTTGATACTATTTTCTATTGCATCTGGACTTCTTATCAACTCATGCAAAAAGGAAAAAGACGAAACATCAACATCAACAACAACTACTACCACTACAACTGTAGTTTGTTCACCAAAAACAGCTTTTATAGCCGACACAGCAACAGGTCCACGTTTGATATTGCAATTTCAATTTGATAGTACCCAGGTACGTTTAAATAATTTAGGAAACCCAAGTACCATTCCTTCCGGTCATGCAGCGCAATCTCCGGCATTCAATTTTATTAGTCAACACTATATTGAGTTAGCGAACGATCATGATTCAGTTGGTAAAGGAATTGTTTTATACGTTGGCGCGCAAACTACAGCCGGCGGAGCTACAGCAATTGATTATTGCTCATCAGTAATTACTGCTGAAAACGTCGTGTTTTATTCTAAAGCATTAAAGCAAATTACGCCGGGAAGCTATAAATGGCTGCGTGTTTCACTTGCTTACCAAAATTATAATATTACTTTTAAAGCAACGGCAATTCCGGGTAATCATATTGGTACAGGCACTTTGGCATCGTTTATCGGTTTCAATACGTATATAACAAATTATCAAGTGAATGGTACTACCTATAATCCAAGCGCTGCTGCGGGCGGACAGGGAAATCATTTACAAGGATATTGGGCTTTTGAAACGAGTGTTGCAGGTCAAAAATATTTTAAAGACGGACAAGCGCCGGCTGGAGCTACTACTGTCCCGAACCCGCTATTCGCGACATCTCCAATACCGGCAGGAAGCTGCTTAGTTACAGGCCAGTTTGTAGATACCGGAAAGGTTAATTCACCTTTGGTAATTACCGGTACCGAAACACAAAATATTATTATCAAGGTTTCATTGTCCACCAACAAAAGTTTTGAATGGGTAGATGGCACTGCGGATGGTTATTATCAACCGGAAGCAGGAGAAACTGTTGTTGACATGGGTATTCGTGGACTAATTCCAATAAAAAATTAATGATTTTTTTTTATAAAAACCCGTTCTAATTGTTCAGAGCGAGTGTTTTATTTATGCCTCATCCGTCCTGCGGACATCTTCTTCTCCTTCGACTGCGCTCAGGATAAACTCGGAGAAGGAAAACGGAATTAATTTTACTTATTACATACAATAAAATTCAATTTTTTCTGTTGTTAAAATTTGCAATTTAAAAACTAATAAATGAGTACTTTTGAAACTCATTTAATATGAATATAACATGTTTAGAAAAATATACTTTACAATTTTTTTAATAGCGCTAACTAATTTATTATTTGCACAACAAAAAGTAAAATGGCAAGATTCGAAAGTAAAGAGCCGTGACTTAATCCAATTTTCAGGCGTTGTAGTAGAAGGCGATAGCTTACTGCCTGTACCTTATACCAGCATTATCGTTAAAAATTCCCACCACGGCACCATCAGTGATTATTATGGATACTTTTCATTTGTAGCGCAAAAAAGTGATACCATCGAATTTACGGCAATAGGTTTCAGTGCCGCTCAATTTGTTATTCCTGACACATTAACATCAAAAACATATTCGTTGATACAAGTTTTACGAACAGATACAATCTATTTAAAAACAATGGAAGTATTTCCATGGCCTTCTAAAGAACAATTTAAACAAGCATTTCTAAACCTTAAATTACCTGATGATGATTTATCAAGAGCGACAAAAAATCTGGATCGTGCTGCTATGAAAGATCAGATGATAGGAATGGCAATGGATGCAAGCCAAAATTATAAATACAGCATGCAACAAAATCAGAGCAGACTTTATTATGCAGGTCAATTTCCATCCTACAATTTGCTAAATCCAATAGCGTGGGCTCAATTTATTAAAGCATGGAAAGACGGCGCTTTTAAAAAGAAAAAATAAATGCAAAGCCCCTCTTTTCTTTTTTCTTTTTTCTTTTTTATTTCATTTTCGGCTCTTGCCCAAAACACTGCAACAGTGTATGGTAAAATAACTGATACAGATAAGGAGCCACTTGAAGATGTTGGAATTTCCATTTTAGGTTCAGCTCAATCACCGGCTTATACAGATAAAAAAGGTAAATTCAATTATACAATTCCTGCTAACCAAGAAGTGATACTTGTTTTTTTTAGCCTTAGTCATAAACAACAACAACAAACAGTTAAACTTGCGCCAAACGAAAAATTAGAAATTAATAAAGCGCTTGTTTTTAATAATCTGATTAAAGAAGTTGAAGTAAGTGATGGAAACCGTTTTAAGGAAGTAACACGCATCGACCCACTTAACATTACTCATATACCTACCGCCAGTCAGGATTTTAATGCTATTTTATTTACACTTCCCGGCGTATCCAGCCGCAATGAGTTGAGCTCAACATACTCTGTACGTGGCGGAAACTTTGACGAAAATTTAGTTTACGTTAATGGTGTAGAAATTTATAGACCCTTTCTTATTCGTTCCGGTCAGCAAGAAGGTTTGAGTTTTATTAATCCTGATTTAGTTTCATCCGTATTATTTTCAGCAGGTGGTTTTGAAGCAAAGTATGGCGATAAAATGTCGTCCGTATTAGATGTGCAATATCGCAGACCGCGCAAATTCGCATCAACTGTTTCAGGAAGTTTTTTAGGAAGTAATATTCATTTTGAGGGTGCTTCAAAAAATTATCGCTTTACTTGGTTAATAGGTTCACGTTACAAAACAAATCAATATTTATTAAAAACATTGGATACCAAAGGAACTTACAAACCATTTTTTGGTGATATACAAGCTTATGTAACCTATGATATTACTACTGATTGGGAACTTGACTTTTTAGGAAATGTTTCTACAAATAAATATCAAAATATTCCGGTTGACCGACAAACTGATTTTGGAACATTGAATCAAGCGTTGCGCTTAAACATTTATTTTGACGGTCAGGAGATTGATAGATTTACTACGCAAACCTATGCCTTGTCAACAGTTTATCACGACCATAATCAAAAATGGAATTTAAAATTTATTGGCTCCGCATTTAACAGCAAAGAGTCTGAGTCTTTTGATCTGCAAAGTCAATATTATATTTCTGAATTGGAAACTGATTTTGGAAAACCTGGATTTGGTGATTCAGTTGCAAATGTTGGAGTTGGAACATATTTAAACCATGCGAGAAATAGTCTTAATTCTTTAATTTTTAGTGGAGAACATAAAGGAACTTATACGGATGGCAACAAACAAATCTTATGGGGAACAAAATATAGCAGGGAAATGATAAATAGTGAATTGAGCGAATGGAAATATGTGGACAGCTCCGGATATTCTTTGCCGGTAACGGATCCACAACAAATAGTTTTACAAAATGTTATCAAACAAAAAATAGATATTTCATCTAATCGTGTTTCGGGTTATGCGGAAGAGATTTGGAAAACGGACACAAAAGACTCATCAGTTGTTTCATTAACAGGAGGAATACGTGCTAACTATTGGGATTTAAACAAACAAGCATTAGTAGGTCCGCGTGGTTCGATAGGTTATAAGCCCAATTGGAAAAAAGATGTTTTATTCAAATTTTCTTCGGGATATTATTATCAACCGCCATTATACAAAGAGTTGATTGATGCCAATGGAAATGTAAATTATAATGTAAAGGCGCAAACATCTATTCACTATGTATTGTCGAGTGATTATAATTTTAAATCGTGGAACCGTCCTTTTAAATTTATTACTGAAGCGTATTACAAACAACTTAATAATATCAATCCTTATCAGGTTGATAATGTTCACATCGTCTATGCCGCTCAAAATAACGCACAAGGTTATGCCACAGGTATGGATTTTAAAGTGGCTGGTGAATTTGTAAAAGGGTTGGAATCATGGGCATCTATGTCAATAATGGGAACACAATATAAAATTAATAATGATGCTTATTATGATTATTATAATAGTGATGGTCAAAAAATTATTCCCGGATACACCGCTAATAAAATTCCGGTTGACAGTGTTCGTAACCAACCCGGTTACATCCCACGACCTACCGACCAACGTGTAAGTTTCGGTATGTTTTTTCAGGATAAAATGCCCGGTCTGCCCGATTTAAAAATGCATCTTAATTTATTATATGCAACCGGTGTTCCATTCGGACCTCCCAACTCTCCAAGATACGAACAAACATTGCGAATGCCGCCTTATCGAAGAGTGGACATAGGATTTTCTTATCAGGCATTACGAGAGAACAGAAAAGTAAAAGAAAATAGTATTGGGAAATATTTCAAATCAATATGGGTAAGTTTAGAAGTATTTAATCTTTTAGGAATCAACAATACCGTTTCGTATATTTGGGTAACAGATGTAACAAATCGTCAATATGCTGTTCCGAATTATTTAACACAACGACAATTAAATTTACGTTGTATTATTAAGTTTTAAATTGATTGTTGGTTGTTAAATTTCATTAAAATAATTTTTTAAAAGGGAAAAATAAAAGAGGAAAAAATATTTATCAATATAAACAAATTTAAAAAACACATTATGGATCGTAAAGAATTTTTATCTCAAATTGGAATTGGAGCGGCTGTATTATTTGTCCCTGCTTGTATTGGAGGATTATCAAGTTGTAAAAAAAAGAATACCAATGTGAATTTTACAATAGATACAAGTACAGGCGCTTTAGCAACCAATGGTGGTTTTGTAGTGAGCAACAGTGTAATAGTTGCCCGAACAAATGCGGGAACATTCATTGCTGTTTCAGTAGCGTGCACACATCAAGGAATTAATGTAAACTACAATGCCAGTAACAACGTATTTGTTTGTCCTGCTCATAATTCGATATTTGACCCTACTGGCGCTGTATTGCAAGGACCGGCAACTACAAGTTTAACAAAGTACAACACCGCTTTAACCGGTACTTCTCTTCGGGTGTATTCCTAAACATACAACCATTTCAAAAAAAAAACAATAATTTTTAGTAAGGTTTAAATGGAAAAGAAAATAAGGTTTTGATTACCATTAAAGTCTTTTCAGCGCATCAAAATTAAATTAAGCAATTTTTTTTTCAACATATTAAAACACTGTTAGTTATTTCTATAACTTGCAAATTAAAATTTCCCCGTAGGGGATTTATCTTAATAGTAAAGAATATAACTACTAACAAAAGCTCCTTAGGAGCTAAATATTAATAGAAAAAAGAATACAAGATTGAACAAACAATAAATGAAATTAAAATTTCCCCGTAGGGGATTTATCTTAATAGTAAAATAATTCATACAAAAACTAAGCTCCATAGAAGCGACATAATTTGGCAAATACATTTTCACAAATATATGTACATATTGTATTTGCTGTTAAAGGCAGAGATAATGTAATTAATTCCAAATTTAAAACCGAACTGTATAAATACATTTGCGGGATTGTAAATAACAATCAACAAAAAGTATATGCAATAAATGGAATGTCAAACCATATTCATATTCTATTAAGCATTAAACCAAATTGTTTGCTCTCTGATTTAATGAGAGATATTAAAGCAAGTTCATCGAAATGGATAAACACCAATAAATATGTGATGGGTAAATTTCAATGGCAAGAAGGGTTTGGTTCTTTTTCCGTTTCACAATCACAATTGGACAAAGTGATTTCGTATATAGATAATCAGGAAACACATCATCAGAAATTATCATTTAAACAAGAATATATCGGATTGTTGAAATCGTATAAAATCGAATTTGATGAAAAATATGTTTTTGATTGGGTTGAATAATATATCGCTCCTACGGAGCTTTGTGGAGTATTTTATTATTTTTACTATTAAGATTAAACTCCTACGGAGTTAAACAAAATATGCCGAGAGATAATTGGACAAGAGAACAAACAATAGTTGCATTGAGAACTTATTTCAGTGTGCCTTTTAATAAAGCTAATTCATCTAATCAAGAAATAATTCATACAGCTAAAATAATTGGTAGAGGAATTAATTCTGTAAAAATGAAAATTGGAAACTTTGGAAGTTTAGACCCAGAGTTGGCAAAGAGAGGAATTGTTGGCTTGAGTGGTTCTTCTGTTCTTGATAGAGCAATTTGGAATGAATTTAATCAAGACCGAGAGAAGCTTGCGTTTGAAAGTACATTACTTATTGCAAAGTTTACTAATAAAAATATTGAAGAAGTTATTGAATTAAAAGAAGAAGAAATTCCTGAAGGAAAAGAAAAATTAAGATTAATAAAAATACGAGTAAATCAATATTTTTTTAGAGAAAGCATTTTGGGAATTTATGATAGTAAGTGTTGCATTACAGGTTTAAGTTTTCCAATATTATTAGCAGCAAGTCATATAAAACCGTGGAAAGATGATGTGAAGAATAGATTAAATCCTGAAAATGGTTTGTGTTTAAATCATCTGCATCACACTGCATTTGATGAAGGTTTCATAACCATTACGACTGATTATAAAGTCAAACTTTCAAAAGCTATTTTAGATTTTCAAAATGACGAAATAATTAAAAAATTTTTCAAAGATTTTGAAGGAACAAAAATAACAATGCCTGAAAGATATTTCCCCAGTAAAATATTTTTAGATTATCACTATACAGAAATTTTTATAAAATGAATTTAAAACAATCAACCTTTTCGGCATTACATAATAAAGTAATAAAAACAAATTTTATTCATCTTAAAGGAATTGAATTTGCCGAATACAATTTTATTTATCACATTAATGATGGTTATACAATAAAACAATTATCCCATTTCAAGGATAAACATCAATTGTTATTTCAGAAAATAAGTTCTGAAATAAAACAACTAAATATGATGGTTGTGGATTCTAATTTTCCCATCATTTTTGCCGATTTAGTCCTTGATGTGCTTCTTAATAATGTAACATCGTTTTATCAATATTCTGTTTTAGAAAAA
>ODAK010002033.1_pt1 | contig 21489 bp, 24 predicted proteins | sample 1539591 | NCBI WGS metagenome assembly ODAK01 (sample SAMEA3539303, study PRJEB22396) | soil metagenome | biome: tundra; feature: field; material: soil | place: USA | collected 2010-05 | depth 0.15 m | reverse complement strand
CTCAGCTTCTCGTACGACATCGTCTTCCAAGTGGTTGCGGCACCGAAGTAGGTCGTTGAGAGAGAACGCGCAAGCGAACAGAGGATATCTGCACGCCGGGCATTCCCCAACCTCCCTAGACCAGTACGACAATCGCGGGGGCTTGCCAAGCCCGCTGAGGTCGACGCTGTTCAATCTCTTCGAGTCACTCGTATCGTCCACGTGCACGGGTTGCAAAGAACCTCAAGATAGTAGCCGGGGCCGCCTGAGGCAGTGAAGATGTAGGTGATCACAAAAAGTCGACAGTTCTGATCACGAAAAGTCGCCACCCAGCCGATCAGCGAACTGTACCAGCGTCACCTCCTTTTGCCCTGTGGGCGTCGGCGTTGTTTCGGGTCCGGTAGCTGTGGCCACGAACGTTGAGGACGGTGGCGTTGTGGAGCAAACGGTCGACGATGGCGGCGGCCACCACCTGGTCAGCAAAGACCTGACCCCAGTCGGCCGAGCCCCGATTCGAGGTCCGCACAATCGAGCCGCGCTCATAGCGCCTGCTCACGATCTGGAAGATCTAGTTCGCCGACGTCTGGTCGAGCGGCAGGTAGCCGAGCTCGTCGATGCCCAGCACGGACGGCCCGGTGTAGGTGCGCATCTTGTAGCTCGCGGCGCCCTCGAGATGAGCGGATTGCAGGTTGCTCACCAGGTCTCCGCAGAGACGCAGTCCATGCGGTATCCGGCCTCGGTGGCAGCGATGGCGGTTGCTGGCGCCGAGGCGGCAGACCGATGGGCCGGGACACCAGGGGCGCACGATGACACTGTCAACTCGAGCGCGACGACCCGGCAGCTCGCAATGGTGCGGGTCAATCCAAGCGACGCTCCTCTAGCAGCACGACGTTACTAAGAGGTTCCAATACCGGCCAGCGCTCCTGCCGCCAACAGGAGGATGGCGCCGTCGATGAATCGCCATCTCATGGATAGGAGCACCAGCTCAATATAGTGTGGACTCCGCTTCATGTTCCTCATGATTCCCGACGCACGCCCGACTCCATGAGCAAGGCCGGCGACGGCTCCGGTCGCCGCACCGAGTAGTGCGTTTCCCGTCAGAGCAAGTGAAAGGGGAACGAGCCACATGGTTGCGAATGGGTTCCGGGTGAGAACTCCTGGGCCGAGTATTAGTCCCCAAATCACTGACTGCATAGACCACGGACGGTGCACAACCCAGGAGGCTGGAACTGCCCAGTTTATGGCGGGCGCGCGGAATCGCAGATTCCATAACTCAGCAATTCCGAACACGAGCGCGTAGATCCAAGCGATTGTGAGCGCGCCTTGGAAACGTGCGCCTCCCAGAAGGAACCCAATAGAGCCCCAAAAAAAGATCGCTGGTCCGACGAAGGCGACTACATAAGCAACTCGCCTCAAGCTTTCTCCTCGACCCGAGGGGATTGCGTCCGCGCTGGCGGCCGCATTGAATCCTCACGGCGAAGCCTGCTTCCCCAAGCTCGCCCCGAGGGCCGCTACGACTGCGACAACGGGCGCTACCTCGGGGAGGCCCTGGATGCCTATCCTGCGTGCTCCGACGAACGCTAGAGTCGCGCCAACCATCGGCCCAACGACCCGGGCTCGATGGCGCATTGCAGTCCTCCGAGCAGCGCCACGCGAGACGGTCATGAGTGGGTACCCGTCAAGCCAGCAGAATGGTCGAATCGAAAGTATAGCCTGCGGCCTTTTCGGCAGCAATGGCCGCCCGTACATCTTCCGGCCCGCAGCACCCTAAGCAGACGATGTCGCTTAGGCACGTGCACGCTCGGCTGCACGTAGTGCACTTGCAATCACAACAGAGCTTGAACCCTTCGCCACAATCGCCGTAGCCGAAGTAGCCAACCCAACACCCATTCTGCGCCGCGGTATACCCGCACACGCTGCACTGGTCGCTGTAACAGATGGTGCACCCGCTCGGACATCCGTGAGCCGGGCAAGTGCCGAACCCGTGTCCCTTGCAATCCGTGCCAGTCTTGGAGCACGCACCTCCCGGGTTTATATAGCAGCATCCTGGGCCCGATATATTCGTAGCAGCGAACGCGTTTTTGAAACCGGTGAGGCTCCCTACCGAGATGGCGGCCATTCCCGCGACCATTCCCTTTGCCGTGCGCAAAAATACTTGGCGGCGTGACAGTCTACGCGCGAATTCTTCCGAGACAACGCTGACCTGTTGATCGAGGAGATGTAACATGTCGGCCATTAGTGTGCTGCCCTCCTTAGTCCGTCAATCGGTAAGAGTGGAGTGGAGCCGGAATGATCTGATGCGAGGGTTATCAACTTCTCCACACCCACTTCATCGGCAGCGATACCTCCACCGGTCACAACGCCGTCGCCGTCGACCATGTAGGTATATGGAGTAGCAACAGTCTGAAGCACGTCAGTGAGGACTTCAGGGCGGACCAACCCAACTTCGAGTTGAGTGTCCCGAAAATGAGGAACCGAGTCGATAGCAGTCCTTGTCGCTGACGTCAGCACAAGGCCTCTGATTCGCGAGTAACGCGCCTTACCGAGCACCCTCTCCATCGCAACAAGTGCACCCTCACACGTCACGCATAGTGGGTCAGCTACCAGCAGCGCCACAGGCATGTTTCCGGTCGCGAAGTGCCGCATCTCTCCCTTGACTGAGACGTATTCGAAGGCCGGGATCGTGACTCCAACAGGTAACCCTTCGGCATCGCGTACCTTACCTTCGATGTTGAGGAAGAACGCTAATTGACGGTAAGCGATGATTAGGATCACACCGAGTGCAGCCGTGACAACCCATTGGGCAACGACAAGAGATGTGGGTAGCGCGATCATCGCAGGCTTACTCCCTTCCCAGTTTTGGCTAGCGACCGTGACGCTTGTGCGCTGACCATGCCGAGGAGCGCGTACTCTGCGAGGGTCGGTAGAAGCGTCGGAATACTAGGTGGTGACGGCGACACGGAGCCGAATATTTCGATCGTCACGGCGGTTAGCGCTAGGAGAAGGAGGACGCTTGCTTGGGTAATGGCGGCATTGCCAAAGCGCCGTTCCGTCAGTGCACCGAAGCACCGACAAGCGATTGGTTTGTCGAGGCGCGCTCCACGAATTGCGACAACCACGAAGGCCGCCATGAGTAGCGCCACCAGGACATCCACCACGAGGTTCGGTTCGCTACCGACCAGAGCGACGCCGAGCGATATCTCAGCGAGAGCGATGATGGCGGCCGCAGCATGCGACGATTTTGCTGGCCCGAGTTTTACCGCGCGAAGCGTACGAGCGAAGGAATCGATACCGGAGAGCTTCGCCGACCCGGCAACCACAAGGATGGCTGCAAGTGCGGACCTTATGACGGCGACGAAGAAGATGCTCATGAGGCACTGGCTGTTGGCGCAAACTCGGCAATGGAGCTGTGATCCTTCTCCTGCGCGCAGGCTCTGCGCCAGAGCGTTAGCAAGTGATCACCGGAACTGGCGTTTCCGCTGCTCAGCAGCCTCCCGTCGGCGTCAGCGATGATGCAGTAGGGCATCTGTCGAACGCGGTAACGAGTGTAAAATCTCTCTTGGACGACGATGACGGGCACGGACAGCCCAATGCCATCCAAGGCTGCTTGGGTGATGTTAGCGGCGCTGATCGTGAAGAGAAGCACTTCTAGCCTGAGATCTCGATCACGAATAGCCTCGATCGCAGTGGTAACCGTCGGGAAGCTCCGTACGGCGTGGTGGACGAAAAGCAGAATCTGATGAGACGTCCCGCTTGGGCAAGAGTGCTGCACGCCATGTGAATCAATGACGTTGAACGGCGGTATCCGCGTGCCGGGACGAAAGCCGTCCCGCATTCGGCCGATTCGGCTGTCAAGTCGACCGGCGCCAAGTGCCACCAGGTATAGGAGGGCCACGGCCAGAAGTCCGGTCACAAGCGCTAGAAGCATGACTGCCTGGAACACTTCTCTAGGGGTCTATTACAAGTGCTGGGAGATGAAAAGCTCGGGCAGTGATCACTATCCGACGGTCGCCGCACATCGCAGTGCCGCACGCGGGCATAACGGTGCGGGTCGGCACGCGTTCCAAGAGCACGCGCGTCATTGGCCGTGCATTCCGTCCCAGATGCGGCCTCGTCACGTGCTTAAAGCCTCCCATCCCGAATCGACGCGGCGAACGTTAGCAACCCTAGAAGGTGCTGTCAATAGTGGGCGTTTGGGACGTTCGATAATATTCGTTGCACGAAATTCTGTGACGACATCAACAACAGCATCAATCGGACCAACCGCCGCACGAAGCTCCAAGTCTTCGTCGCCGTGCTGATCTTGGGCAACTCCTGACTGCCCACATCCACCTCGTGAGGGAAGCCCTGTCTCCGAGCTAGCGTCGAGCCCCGCGCACTTGGCTCGTGGCGCTGGACGCCGACCACATCTCGTAGCACAACGTCCTGTCGCGTGCAGAAGCAAGTGCTGCTTCGGCAGTCGCTCAGTGAATGGGATCCACCCCGCCAGTACGACCGGCTCGAGTCGTCCGCTCAACAAGTGCGAGGAGCTGCATGGGATTCGCGTTCGGCGACGCTGTGGGGGCACTCCGCGGCGGCGATGTACAAGGTCGACCGGCGTGGTCTCGTAAAGGCCGGCGCGCTGAGAATCGCCAAAATTCAATGCTCGTGCGTCGCCGCCTGAGATCTGCGAGGGTCGACGCGCTGTCGCGAGTCGAACGCCAGCTGAGGCGAGATCTCCGATCGAGCAACTCATTCCGTTCCCTGTCGAGACCCCCAGTGCTTTGCTGGGGTCTCACTTTCGTCTGGGCCACGGAACAGTCAATGGTGAGGATCGCTCAGGCGTCGCACCTTTCGACGTTGCCGCCGTTGCAGGCACCCGGATTCGATGGGCGTATGTGACGTTGATGGCTACGCCAGCGTGTTGTCGGACTGTTGCGGTGCTTCTATCGAACTTTTTGGTCCGTTCGATCGAAACTTGCGTTTTCTCAGGCGGTTAGCGGTCGTGCGAGAGACGCTTTCGCCCAGCGAAGCAGCGGTCCGTCATAGAGTTGCCACGTCGAAGACGGAGCATCGAAGCAGATCGCAAGTGCGCGTTCGACGGCCGGTCGTCCGGCTGCGGCTCCAATGAGAGCGCCAACGAGCACACCGACGACCAACCCTCCGAGCAGACCTTCCTTCTTTTCCGATGCGGCGCCGAGAGCAACGCCCAAGGTGCCTCCTAGCGCCACACCGAGCTCGACGGGTTCTCTGGGTCGCCACCCACTCTCTCGTGCCTCAAGGCGAAACCGCGCAATGCCATCCTGGGGAAGGATCTCGATGGCAAGCGGCCCGCCGTCGACGAGTACTCGTACCGAATGAGGGCCCGGATAGGCGGCGATGTTGGTCATACCCGTATGGTCCGGCCGAAGCTCATCGATGTCGTCAACGAAGGCATCGAGACACTCATATCGGCCCTTGTACTCTCGAAGCACTTGGGCGACGTCTGCGAGACTTGGCATGCCTACATCCTACCCGCGCGCTCGGCGCTTTCGATCCTGCGTAGCAGTTGCGCCATCGGGCCGGGCCGTCCGGTCCAGTGTGCGGCGACTTCCAAGAAATCCGGCCCCAGCCCAGCCCAGAGGGCGGCGACGACCAGACCAACATCCCCGGCGCCTCCGACGGCCACACCCGCTGTGGTGAGACGTTGATGCGCAGCTTCCAGATCCGGTCCGGTGAGCGGCAGTGCTTCGAGTTGAGCGGGAGTCACCTCTGTCAGTGTCCCAGTCAAGAGTCGAAGGAGATCGCTGTGGCTTCCGGAGAGCCGACGTCCTGCACGTTCACTCAAAACGGCGCTGAGGTCTACAGGGGAGTCGATCGCCGCACGGTTTTCAGCTTTGCGACGCGCGGTGGCATCGACGATGCGGCGCACCGTCGAGCAGACAGCCTCAATCTCGCTGCGGAGTGAGCCCAAGAGCGCGGTCTGCTCTCTGCTCGCGCTCCCATCCGGCGTCTTGTACACGATGTCGTGCTCGAGCTCATTCCAGACGTGATCCGCGAGCGTGACCACCTGGACCTCGCACCATACACCCGCCAGATTCTCGAGGAAACTTGGGTCGGTCCTGATCATGCTGCTTGGGAGGGTGACAACGCGATGCAGCGCCCGGTACCCGTCGGCGATCAAGAAGTCTTTGCGACAGCGCTCGTCCTGGGGTAGCTGAAAGAGGCGCTCGATGATCTGACACGTGGCCACCTCATCGTCTCGATCGTAGAGCATGATGCGGACGCCGGCGAGATCGCTGAGGCTTGGAGCAAACTCGGGCTCGAAATCGCTCATCGTCTTGGAGGCGCCGAGAATTCTCAGCTTGCCCCGAAGACTTGCAGGACCCTTCGCCCGAAAGGTTGGAAGGTGACGAATTGCGTTGGCGCGTAGTTCAGCGGAGAGACGATTAGTCACTACGGTCGCCATCTTCTCGAACCGATCTCGCTCGCGCTTATATCTCTCGACCAGATCGACGATGTCGAACTCGGTCAGCATGAAGGTCGCACGTCGAATGGGCTGCCAAAAGTGGATACGTATCGGGCGGGGTCCGACCGGAGGTGTCTGGTCTGACCCGGGGTCCATGGTGATCTCGCATCGAGTTTCACGGAAGGCCTCGTGGGGCTGCGGCGAGCTGCATAAGAGGTCTGATTCGGCCCATTACCTGTCAAGCGGTCCGCCAGGAGTCTCCTCCACTTGGCTCGCATGATGTGAAGGAGCAGATTCCTTCCACGTGAGGAATGGCGCTGGTCGGTCACCTCACGTGGCTTCCGCATCGCACGAATCAAGCGCGAGCCTCGAGGAACCGTCGGGCGCCACAGGCGAGGTTCGTTGAGTTCGGGCGCCATACATTTGGGGAGCGCCCCGGCTTCCATCCGTCACCTTCCGACTCCCAAAGAAACGTGAACGCCGCACACCATCGCCAAGTGGCCTACGCGTTGTCAAGAGGGCGGCGACGATGAAAGGCGACCGCCCTTCGTGGGGATGCGCGCGTGGCCGCCCAGTGAGCACGGGCCCTTTCCGGCTCGGCGCCTGACGAGGCGTTCCAATTGGCGTACGATCCGGCGACACGCTCCCCGTGGCATCCGAGGAAGAGACAGTTCCGATGGCGATCAACCGCTCCCACATCCCGGCCATGCTCCGGGCGGCAATGGCCAGTGGTACCTGCCTCGATCCGCGCCAGCCCGGAGACACAAGCCTTTGGGAGCTCGACGCGCTAGATCTCGTCGCCGCGATTCTGGAGGCAAGCCCAACGCCCAGCCACCCGCGCCGTCTCTGTCTCCGCGGCGCCCGGATCACCGGCGAGGTGGACCTGAGCGGGGCAGCCGTCACAGTTGCTTGCGATTTCGAATCATGTACGTTCGAGAACTCGATCCAGATTAGTCAGGCGTCGCTGCCTTCACTGACGATCCGTGACGGCGCGGTACTGAGGAGTCTGGATGCGAATCAATCGCATATCCTCGGGGATCTGGTGCTGAGCGGAAAGGTGGAGGCCGCCGCACCCATCCGCCTTGCCGGAGCCAAAGTGGATGGCTCGATCGTGGTTGATGATGCGAAGCTGCATGGCGACGACTTGGTGGCGCTGGACTGTAACCGCATCTCAGTCGGCGAGAACTTCGTGCTGGGCTCCGGTACGTGGCTTGGCGCTGCACTCCTTCTTAACAACGCCTCTGTCAAAGGCAATCTGAGTTGCGGGGCCAAGGTGTTGTGTCCCACCGACCGGAGCATCGACGCCAACCTGATGCACGTCGACGGCAACGTTACGTTCGAGCTTGGGTATGCCTGCACCGGGACCGTTCGACTCGCTGGTGCAACCATTGGTGGGCGCCTCCACTTTGTTGGTGGGGCGGTGAGTAAGGGCACGCAGCGCGACTACGCGATCGATGCAGAGAATATCTCTGTAGCGCAGAACGTGGATCTGGACGCCGAGATGACTATCGACGGACCCGCGCACTTTGCATTTGCCAAACTCGGCGCTCAACTGTGCCTGAGTGGCGTGAAGCTTCGCGCCTGCGGCGATACCGCGCTAAACGGCCAGGGCGCCGAGGTCAAGGGTGACGTGGTGGTGAGCGATGAGTCCGATATTCAAGGACTCGTTGACTTCACCGGTGCAGTTATTGATGGCGACCTGGCTTGCGACCATGCAGCGTTCCACAATCCCGCCGAGCACGCGATCGTGGCCGATCGGGCGGAGATCGGTGGGTCGATGTTCCTTCAGGATGCCCAGATCTGGGGCTGGGTTGGATTGATGGGTTCCCACATCAAAGGGGATCTCGATTGCACTGGCGCCAAGATTCACAACGCGGGTGGTGACGCGATCGTCGCGCGTCGCACCCAGGTTGACAAAGACGTACTGTTCCGCACCGGTTTCGCAGCCGAGGGTACCGTCGACCTCGTCCGCATCAGCATCGCGGGTTCGCTCCGCTGTGAGGACTCGACCTTCGATGCGCCTGGATTGGCTGCGATCGACCTCCGGGGAGCGCATATCGTTGGCATCTTCAACTTGCTGCCGACCAGCAGCCCGCAAGGCGAAGTCGATCTGCGCGACGCGCAGTGCGCCGTCCTTCGTGACGTCGAGCAAACCTGGCCGGCAACGTTCTTGCTTGACGGCTTCACCTACGGGAGCCTCGACCCGGAAATGGATGTGCCGGAGCGGCGTCGATGGCTTCAGCGCAACCGGGGCGGGTACTCGGCACGAGCTTACGAGCAGCTCATCAGCGTGCTGCACAGCAACGGCAGTGAGGAGAAAGCGCGACGCGTCGCGCTGGAGGGACAAAACCAGCGAGCCAAGCAGGTGCCATGGTTTGTCAGGCCTTTGTACTGGGTGTGGGGCGCAACGGTTGGCTACGGATACTCGCTACGACGATTGTTTCCATGGCTCGTGGGGTTGCTGATTTTCGGAACGGTGTTCTTCTTCGTGATGTATCCAAGCGCGTTCACAGCGTCGTCGACTCACGTGCCGGCGTTCAACTCGTTCGTGTACACACTCGACATCCTTATCCCAGTCTTCAAGCTTGGGGAGAGCGATGCCTGGTTGGCGTCGGGTGCGACCCTCTACGTTGGATGGACCCTCAGCGTCATCGGTTGGGCGCTGGCGGCAGCGATTGTCGCCGGGCTATCGCAGATCGTGCGCAGGAGTTGATCGACGCCTTCCGGGCGACGCACGATCGCTGCGGACCCGCGCAGCGAGCGCCTCGAGGCGAGGTGATCGGCGCAGCGCCCTCGATACGGCGTCATGCATTCGGGTGACGGTCGGTGGGCAGCTCACCACGCAGGCGCAGGATCACCTCGAGGTCGTGATAGCGCTCTGCAACGAGAGTCGACGCAGCCTGGGTGAAGCCGGCCCAGCCCGCGCCAGCATCGACTGCAGGCAATAACCGGCGATACAGAGGGTTGTCAACCCGCGGATCGGATACTGCGAGGCGGACGCTGGAGGGCGTGCCATCGAGTGCTTGGTTGTAGAGGCGCAAGGAAACCGCGTTGAGATCAGCGTCGAGCAGAATCGCCGCGCCGCCCTGCAGCGGGACTGGTTGCAGCGTGTCGACCACCCAGCCTCCGGTGTTGTAGACATCCACTCTCGTATAGCTGGTGTTCACCAGCATCTGTTCGAAAGGTTTGTGTGTGTGACCGAAGATGAAGATCAGTTCTTCCGGCGGCTCGTGGTGTTCGGCGGCAAACTGGCGGCGGAGCGGGCCTTCAATGTAGCCGCGTAACGCCTGCTCACCCCTTGGGGTCAGCACGACGGTCGGCTGGCTGCGCTCCAAACGGCCAACATCAGCGGCGATGCGATCGGTCGCCACCTGCACCAAGCGCCTCTCGACTTGACGCCACAACCACGGCCCCGACAGACGCGCCGATATCCCCGCCGCCAGGTTGCGGGCGAGCCGGTGCATCGCGAAGTCGCTCTGAAAGGACGCGTAGATCAGACCGACATCCTTACCCGCGTCTCCCGATCGGCCCAGCGTCGACCAGAGGAAGTCGATCCAAGCAAAGTTCTCCGCCTCCCAGTCCCAGATATCTGGCCGTGCGGGCCGGCCCGGAAACGCCATGTCCTTCACGGTGGTCATCAACCGGTAGATGCTTTCGAGGAAATGGCCGTGATGCACCACCGCGCAGCGTCGCCCGTCATCAGTCCGCAACGCGAGATTGGGATAGACCGTCTGCACCGAGATGTCAGCACAACCTGGGTGCCGGTGGATGAGCGCACTGAGCAAGATGGCGTCAACCGAGCGGCTGTCAGTCTGAGCAAACATGCGCGTCGTGTGCCAGGGTATCTCCAGGTCTACGTCGGGGGACACCGAGCTCACGTAGGTCGCGTATTGCTGTTCGCGGGCACTCTCCCAGAGGTGATGGTCGTGGTTACCCGGGACGAAGTAGATTCGATTGTCAAACAGTCGATGGCCGGGGTTGAAGGCCAGGTCAATGAAACGATCAAACGCCATCGCGGCGATGTTGTCGGTTGCCAGGGCCAACTCGAGGATATCCCCGCAGAGGATGAGCGTTGGCCGGTGCGAGTCTTGGTTTCGCGAAATGAGCGCATCCAAACACTCGAGGAGCCCGATGAGTACTGCCGTCGGGGCGCGTGGATCAGCCTCGACAGAGTTGGCTGCCAGATGCGTGAGGATGCTGTTTTCGGCGCCAAAGTGAAGGTCGGAGAGGCAGACATAGCGTATGTCCGACACAAGGTTCTCCTCAACAGCACGTTGGACTCCGACAGGGTACTCCCGCCGTCGGTGGAGCGCCAAGTCGGATGAGATTGACACGCTTCCCTCAGCTGCGTACGCTCGGTGGCGACTAGAGCGCCGGGTATCTGCCGTGAGATCTCGGCCCTTACCATCAGCGGGAGAAGGGTATGAGTAGACTTGCGAACCGCATCGATCGCATCAAAGCCGAATACGATGTCGTCGTAGTTGGCTCCGGCTACGGAGGCTCGATCGCGGCGAGCCGCGCAGCACGCGCCGGACAGGGCGTTTGCCTGCTCGAGCGTGGGCGGGAGTTCCAACCCGGCGAGTACCCAGACACGCTCGCTCGTGGGGCATGCGAACTCCAAGTCGACGGCGCCGATGTGCAACTGGGATCTCCCACCGGCCTGTATGACTTCCACATGGGCCAGGACATCAACGTGTTTCGCGGGTGCGGACTGGGCGGCACCTCGCTCGTCAATGCAGGCGTGGCGTTGCGCCCGGACCCACGCGTGTTTGATGACCTGCGCTGGCCGGAACCGCTGCGCGCTCAAGGGGCGCTGGACGATTTCTTCCAACGTGCAGAAGAGATGCTCCGGCCTTCGCCCTATCCAGCCGACTTTCCCAAGCTCCGTAAGCTCGAAGCACTGGGCGCATCCGCTGCTCTCCTCCAAGCCCGCATCGATCGGCCCCCGATCAACGTCAATTTCGTTGATCAGGTCAACCATGTGGGAGTGCAGCAGCAGGCATGCACCCTCTGTGGAGACTGCGTGTCGGGTTGCAACTTTGCCGCCAAGAACACGCTGATCATGAACTACCTACCAGACGCGGTCGCCAATGGCGCGGAGATCTACACCGAGGTCCGGGTCGTGCGCCTCGAGCCGAGCGGGTCGACATGGTTGGTGCACTATCAGCCCACTGCGCTCGGGCGGACCCACTTTGCCGGATCGCCTCCCATGTTCGTGCGCGCCGGCATCGTCGTCCTCGCGGGTGGAACGCTCGGATCGACGGAGGTACTCCTACGCTCGCATGCGCAGGGAGTTGGAATGTCACATCACGTTGGCGAGCAGTTCAGCGGCAACGGTGACTTCTTGGGGTTTGCGGCGGGAACGACCGAGGAGATTGACGGAGGGGGGCACGGGGATCAACCTCCGGGCCATCTTCCTCCCTGCGGTCCTTGCATCACCGGTGTCATTGACATGCGCGACACCCCGGACGTCAGCGCCGGAATGGTCATCGAGGAAGGCTCGATCCCGGGTTTGCTCGCAGCGCTCCTGCCTGGAGCTTTCGCCGCCGCGGCCGATGCGATTGGCAAGGACGAGGGGATCGGCAAAGTGATTCGCACGCCGTATCGCTGGTTGCATGAGGAGTTTCGGCACCGCGACGTTGCCGCCGATGTGAGCCACCTCCAGACCTATCTGGTCATGAGTCACGACGACGACCGTGGACGGATCGTGTTGGACACCAATGATCAGTTGCAGATTCAATGGCCCGGAGCGGGGGCAGAGCCGGTATACACGATTGTGAACCGACGCTTGGAGAAGGCCACCCAGGCCATCGGCGGCACCTACGTGGTGGACCCCGCTTGGACACCGATGTTCCACAAAGACCTCATCACCGTGCACCCGTTGGGTGGGTGTGTCATCGGCGAGAACGCCGAAACCGGGGTAGTCGACGAGCGCGGCCGCGTCTTCTCCACCGCCAACGGCGACGCCACCTACGCCAATCTGTACGTCATGGACGGATCGATGGTTCCGTGCTCGCTCGGCGTCAATCCGCTGCTCACGATTTCGGCCCTGGCCGAACGGTGCATGCAGCGTATGGCGGACGATTATGGCTGGCACCTGGACATGACCCTGAGCGCACCAGCGGTCGCCGCTCCCGCCAGCGCGGTCGGCATCGCGTTCACTGAGCGCATGACTGGGTACGTATCGCAAACAACGCTCACCGGGTATGCCGCCGCTGCCGCTGCCGGGCAGGCGCAGGGCGACGCGGCTGGGCAACTGACCTTCGTCTTGAGCATCATCGCGGACAACCTCGACGCGATGCTCGCAGACCCATCCCACCTCGCTCGAATCGTTGGCACCGTCGTGGCTCCTGGATTGTCGCCCGCTCCGCTCGCGGTCACCGGCGGCCAATTCAATCTTTTCGTCCCAGATCCGGCGAACCCGGGCAATCGACAGATGAAGTACCGACTGCCGCTTACCGCAGAGGATGGACACGAGTTCGTCTTGAGCGGGTACAAGGAGATGCGTGAGGGCGGTGGCCTTGGCCTCTGGCGTGATACCACAACCCTGTATGTCGACGTGTACGCGGGGAACGGCGAAGATGCGGCGCAGCTCGCGGCACAAGGCATCCTGCGCATCCGGCCTACCGACTTTCTCCGTCAGCTCACCACTATGGATGCGGTCGGCGCAACTGATGATCTCGCCGGACTGCAGGCTGTGGCTCGATTCGGACGCCTCTTCGCGGGTGACCTGTGGGATGTGTACGGGCACATCGCTCGCCGCCGGTCGGGGACATAGTCCGAGCCGGGTACCGGGACACGCTGCCCTCAGCTCACCGCCTGGGGCGATGCTCGGACTCGCGCGGTCGCCTGAACCAGCGTGAGAGCCGAGCCATCATCCGCTCCAGAAGCGACGCCGGCGTTACCACACCAAGGGCGTCCATGGACTGAATCCGGTCGCCCAAGCCCTCGCTGAGGTGGGCTCGCCGTGACGCCGCCGTATCACCGACCGGGGACACATCGGCGACGACCGTGGAGCCGCCACCCCTGCCATCGTCGCGGCGGTGAACCTCGAGAAGATAGCGCGTATCTGCGGACTGAAACTCCGACGAGTAGGTGATGGCGTAACCGAGCGAGTCCACCGGGAGAGAGCGCACCACGTCACCGCCGTCAATCGGTAAATCCGGCGCCAAGCCTGGGAGCGACACCGCGCCACAGACGCGGCCGATTCGGTCGGGAGGTTGCGCCGAAGCTGCCTCGTACATTTCGGTGACCAATCGAAGCTCGATCCCGCTGCCGGCTTCACCGGGTTCGCCCGTCGCCTCGACTTTGTCCCACGATGGCGCCGTCAGGATCTCAAGCGTCCGAGATCGCGGCGGCGGTAATTCCATCTGTGTGGCCTCCGGCGTCAGGCTTACCCCGTCAGTGTCCATCTCACGCAGGTACGTTGCGGCGTCCCGGTACCCCATGGACACCAACTCCTCGCCGGTGATCTCGCCCAAGTAGTACTCCGGGTCGAGTGGCAATGGATATCGAGGTTTGATCACATGAACGCGAATCGGCGAGGCGCCCGCGGCCGATCTCGCCGCATTGATCACCCGGAGCTGCTCGAAGTCCTCGAAAAGCCGCCCATTGGCGGCGATTTCAATCATGTGCACGTACTGATTGAACGGTCCGTTCCGGTATTCGCTGATGTTGCCGATGCACCACACCAACCAGATCTCCTCGGCGCCGCGGCGTATCGCTTCCGGGATGTTGGCATCGCGAATCCACACCGAGTCCATATACAGGGTCGCTCCTCGACTTACCACGGGCAGGAAAATCGGCAACGAGACGCCGGCGATCAGCAGATCGAGTGCGACCTCGCGGTGCTCGATGACCTCGTTGATCTTGCGCGTGTAGTTGCAGACATTGAACGTACCCTGCAATCCGGTCGCCGACCGGATCTGTGCCACGTCGATTCCAAGGTGCGGAAAGACCTTATCGCGCAGACCGTCGGCACTGCCGAGCGCCGGCAGATGAGGGCTGCGAACATAGTCGATAAACGGCAGAAACGACATGAAGTCGTGGACGGGCAGCGTTCGCCAGCGGGTGCACATTTCGGTGGGGGTAGCGCCTGAGAGCAACATGGCCAGGTTGAAGATCCCCCCTGAGGTTCCGTCGATGTGGTCAAAGCGCAGGCCGCGATCGGTGAGCTTGCGCACCACCCCAGCTTGATATGCGACGCGCATGCCGCCGCCGGCGAGAATCAGTGATCGCTTCGGGCCACTGTTCCCTTGTGGCGGAGCGATTGAAGGACGGTTGGTCACCGTGTCCATGGCCGCACCGAACGCCGCGTGTAGAGGAAGATAATGACGATCCCGACGATCTCGCTGATCAGAAAACTACGCAGAAACCAACTCGGTACCCCGTCGACGACCAGGCCCAACAGGCGCGCTCCGATTCCTCCCGCCATCGCGACCAGAAAGACGCGATTCGCGAACTGTTCAGCATAGATCCGCCTCCATTGGGTGATAACGAGCAAACCAAACCCGGCCTCGATGGCTCGGAGGAAGCGGTACTGGCTGAGAAGATCGACCGCCGAGCTCACCCCAAGGGTTTGCGTGTGCATCCCGGAGATGATCTGGATGTCAAGAGGAGCTGCAACCGCCCCGGCGACCCCGGCGATGACGCAGGTTCCGGCGTATCCGAAGAAGAATATGTAGCTAGCCCACTTCATCCTTCATCCGCCGCCAGAACCAGAAGACGATGAGACTCGAGACGAGGTCGAAACTCGCCACCCCAAGAGCGACGGGCGCGAACACGCCGCGAGCGACCCCAATCACGACTGCGGCCGAAGCCAGCAGCTTCTGGACACCCGCCCAGAGCACCAGAATCGGCTCCCACGAACGAGCGACGAGTGCCTGCAGGAGCGCCCCACCGACGACAATCATGAACATGCCGATGGTGGCGAACAGCTGGGTGCTGACCGTCGTTTGCGCTGCCGACAGGAGATGCAGAACGAAACCTGGCTCCACCACCTGGGCGGCTCCTGACAGTACGGTCGAGATCGATATGAGGACAAGTACCAGGCGCAAGCCGCGGTCTAACGGCGTCGCCGTGGCAATCATCGGATGCGCAACCCAAGCGCCAGCGCGGCGCAGATCCACTCGACGGTCCAGAAGCCCACTCGAACCCAGTTGAGGCGGATCCACTCTCGCAAGGTGGCTGCGAGGACGTTCGGGTCGGTGATGCCGGCAGCCATCGCCCGATTGAGGGGAAAGATCTTGACAACAGTCAGCGCCGTGACCAACGCGACGCTCGCGATGACGATGATCGGCAGAACGACGTAGAGACTGGGAACCTGGGTCGCGATCATGACTGCCGCGCTGACCAGCATTGCAGTCGTCATGTACGTAAAGAACCGCGTGGCTGACGCCACCTGCTGGTTGAATTGAAGAGCGTAATTGTCCACCGTGAGCTGATCGGCGATCGGGAACGAGAACAGGATCAGCGACCATCCAGTCCCGAGGTACATCGAGGCAAAGAGCAAGAGCAGCATCATGTTGGCGACCAGGAGCGCATCCATGACTAGCCGGCGGAGCCGATCCGGAGTACCCCCGGTCCTTCATACGGAGCCGAGGGGGGTGGCAGCCAGGCTTGTGATTGACCCAGGTTGACGACGCTGGGAAGGCCCTCGGGGGCGTCGTCGGGAGGCCGTTCGTAACTGAGGAACCATGACTCGAAGTAGTCGTCCAGATCGCCGCCCGAAACCGGGATGAAGAGTGCGAACAATGGCGTGTCGCTGATGTCAAGGTTGCGAAGTGCTTGGACGCGAGGGTGCGCTCCGATGAACAGCCGCGCGGAGCCCGGTTTGCGCACGTGAAGGCCGGCGCGGCCGTGAAAGTAGATGTAGGACTTCATCAAGAGGCCGCGAAACTCGCAATAGTTCGCTGCAGCCATGCGCAGCGGGATCCAAGCATTGAGGGGTCGACTGACTTCAATACGCATGGCCAGTTGACCATCCAGATCGTACTGGCTGCTCACCGTGTGTTTGCCGACCGTGAAATCGAGGTTCGCCTGATGCTTGGGCATCCCCCAGATTCCCTTTCCACCCTTGACAGAAACCTCCGTGCTTACCGGCAGATCGAGGACGTACTGGCCCAGACCGTAATGTCCCCGCCGAAGCAGTGCCAGGAGTGGGCCGGGACTCACCGCGCTATGCGAACACGCGAGCGCGATGCTGAATTCGATGTAGCGGCCGATGTTGGTGATCAGATAGTCCACCACGGTCACCACGAGTGCTGCTCGTCCGCCAAATTGGAGGACGTGCAGCTCATCGCCGGGAAGAAGTGCCTGGGCTTTACTCGCGTCAACGGTGAAAGCGGCCATCAACGCCGGCGTCCCTTGGGACCGCACCGGAAGCTGGAACGGTATCCCATCGACGAGTGCATAGCGACCGGACTGCTGTCGAAGTCGCGCGAGCCCATGCATGCTGCTCATATCTTCATTCTCCGAGACCCTGCAAGATCCATGGAAAGGTGATGTTCGCCGCATCCTTGCCCATGAACACGTCGAGGTGCGAGAAGGCGGGAAACACGTGGAGGCGGTGACGTCCTGGTTGCCAATCCTCGAGGTAGGCCAACGTCCGCTCTTGGCTGCTCGGCAAAAAGCAGCGGTTGAGCGCGCCGGCCAAAAGCGTGATACGCGCATCGGTCTGCGGTGCGGTCGCAGTGAAGTCGGCCGGTAAATCTGCGAGCGCGTCCACGGCGACCAGATGGCCGGCAGCCACGCACCGTGCCATTTGGGAAAAGAAGGACATCGGGGCGTTGCCAAACTCGTTGATGATCCACTCGTGCGTTTCGGCGTTGATGTTCTCGTGGCGCCAGAGGGCAGGGCGTCCGGAGCCGTATACGAAACTCACCATCTTGCAGACCGAGTTGTCGCACTCGTGATGCGTGGCCCGAACCGCGGCTGCTGTCACCTTAGCGAAGGTGGTCCGCGCCGACTCGCCCCAGTGCGGGTTTGCATACCGCGTCAGATGTCGGACCAGCGGGATGACGCGCTGGAGTTTGAAGTTCGAGAACCATGGCACGGCCGGATGCAGCGAGACCGCATTTGAGACGATTCGATCCACATTTGGCACGAGACCGGCGACCGCCGACATCATGAAGCTCGTCGAGCCCTGACAATGAATGATCGCCGCCACACGATCGGCGCCAGTCAGGTCACATATGGTCGCCACCGCTCGCGGGTGATCGTAGAGCGCAGCCTGATCCAGGGTCCACTCCATGGGTGGGAAGTCGATGCTCGCACGCCAGTTCTCGAGCCAGACGTCATAGCCCTGCTCGGTAAGTACCTCCACGATGTCTCGACCGGATGGCGCGCGGAAGATGTTTGCGCGAACGCCGGCGCCGTGCACCACAATGACCGGACCCTTCGCCGGCGGCACCGCTCCACGAACGTGAATGAGGTTCAGCTGTTTGCCATCCCCCGCAATGAAGGGGATGGTTTCCTCCACGAGACCGCTCCCTTGGCCGGGGAGTCGCGTGCTCGGCGTCATGACCAAACCTTCGCGGTCATCAGGGGTTACTCGACTCCAGCATCGTCGAGCGCTCGGTTGCCAGAATCTCGCTGACACGAACGTTGACCTGGCTGGTCATGAACGCCGTGATGAGTCTCCCCAGGCGTTTCCACTCGACCACGGTCTCATCGACGGTGGCTCGGAATTCGTCACTGTCCATCTCGGCCCTCCTTCGAGAGCGTCTGTCGCCGTTTCGTGGGCGCGACAGCGCTGGTTGGGGCGTGATCTTCCTCGCAGGATATCGGCGTGTCAAGCAACTGGAACGGTTGTTCGCCTTTGGCGTCAAACCGATCAGGTTAGCCGCCAACGATCACAGCAAACGATCGATCAGCTTGATACGGTCAGGGCTAAGGACCATGACTGCACTGCGCATATCTCGTCGGGGGCGGATGGCAACGAGGGGGCCGTTCGGGCGACATACGCCCCGGTCCAGTTTCCGGGAGTCAGGTAGACGTTGCCTTGAGATCCAGCGAGGTACTCCACCTCGCCGCTGTCGCTGACGAGTCGCAATTCCGGCGTCCTCGGTCCGAGGGTCGATGTTTGGTTGCATGGCGGCGTCGAAACACCGTATGTGTAGGTGCCTGCGTCGGGGACGGGGATCACGCCGCCGTTGCTCGCACTCGACGCGTGAAAGGTGGCGGGGGTACCACAGGCGGCGTAGCTCGGATACTCTGTTTTGGTCGGCGTCGCATGGCTGGCCGCCGCCGGTCGAGCGATACCCGCCAGCACTGACCAGGGATTCCGCGTGATGGGGTTGACGAGCTCTTCGCTGGTCGGTACGAAGGTGAGATTGAGGCTATCGCGCCGGCAGGTGATGATCCGAAAACTGAACATCTGCCTGCCCGTGGTCCGACTCACGAAGGGCTCGCCGAGGTAGACGTAGCCGTTCTCCTCGCCGAAGTACGGAATGAATGTGCCGACCGAGGCATCGTTGACGGGCGGGGTGACGAGCACCTCCTCGATCGTCATGCCCTCGCCGACTTGATAGAAGCACACGCCGACTGCCGCAGCGAGGATGGCCATGAGCGCGAGCCGCGGCACTCCCAGGCTGCCGCGAAGGCGCACATAGAGTACGCCGCAGACGACGGCGAGGAACATCCCGACCACGAAACCGAAGATCCGCCACAGCGGTGTGAACCCCAGAATGGCAACCAGCGCTGCGAGTACAGGGAGGCTGATCCACCAGAGCTGTAGCGATCGGACCGTACTCAGCGAGCATACCAGGATTACGGCACTTGCAGCGGTGATCGCCGTCCAGATCAGCGCGGGACTGAGGCCCTGCTGGAGTATCTGTTGTTGATTTGCCACCTGGAGTGCGACATCGGCTGGATATCCGACTGAAGAGAGCCGAATCCAATACGGCACGAGGCCGATGAGGTAGGTTAGCGCTGCGAGTCCGCCGAGGCTTCCCAGCGCCTTGAGCAAGCTGCCCCAGCCGAGCCGTTTATCGTCCGCTGTGGACACGGTTGTCTCTACCCGCAACCTGAACCCGAGCCTCCCACAGCGTAGAACGCGGTCCAAAGCCGCGCGAACACGCGGTTCCCCGGGTAGCGACTAGCCTCGGCCATGATCGGTTGTCGTCAACGCCGTGAGTCAATCCTTCTTCGAGGGGTGAAGCCGAGTTCGTCGACATGACCCCATGCACCCGGTGATGTGCGTCGGGCCCGGCGCGAAGTCGAGAAGCTCCTCAGACTAAATGAGCGCCAGGTCAGCCTTGAGCTGATCCAAATCGAGTCCCGCTGGAACCTTCCCGGTGGCGTCGAGAAAATCCAAGTCGAGTACCGCATACGCTTCATCGGCGTAGGCGAGATAGAAGGGCCAACTCATGGGCTTCACCGCGCCCCAGGTGACCACGTAGAGATTGTCAGCATCGTAGGCGACTGCTGGAATGCAGTGTCCATTCTGCGGATTTGGCGCAGCGTCTCCAACCGGGCCGGTGGACGGAACCACCCAGGGAACTTGGAGGAGGTCAGCCGCCTGGACCGCGAAGTTGGGGAGGGCAACGCCGATGTACAACCCTCCGAAGAGGTCAACCGCGTCCGAGGCTTCGGTCTGGTTTTTCGGTTCGACGGTCGCGAACGCGAAGATCTTATCCGCTCCCAATCCGCTCGATCGCCAGTATTTCAACACCGCCAGCATGTTGCATCCGTTTTCGGGACCAGGGGTCGTGAAGTGTTCATAGAACTTGAGCACATCGGCGTCGGTTGGTTCGGAGACCGGCCCCTGACCCCAGGCCTTCCACACCTCGATCATGTGCGCGGCCGCGGCGCACGTACAGTCGCCATATTGGTCATTGAGATACATTGGCCAGGAGGGAACTTTAGAACGGTAGTCCGCGGCGGCCGGCGGGGTCGGCAACGCCGCCGTCAGGTACTTGCCCAGTTGCAGCGTTCGGTCATCAACGACAGCAGGATCTTTTCCAAGCAGTTGGACCATGGGATCTACCTACCTCCTGAACCGCCCGGCGGCGGCATCTTGCGTCCCGGCGAGCTGCTCCGCCGAGCGGCACAATGGTAGCGGTGTTTGGATCAAAAGTGGGCACTGAAAAGTGGACTGAAGACGTCAAGTTGGGGTACCCGGCGTTCGAGCCTTCCGTTGCCTCGGCGCGGCTACTGAGCTGTCTCATGTACCGGCTCGGATACGGCAGCGATCTATCCAGTCCGCGAAACTTGCACGTCGTCGGTTTGTACGTCTTTACCGTTGCTCTCGACGGTTACTTGAACCTCCGCCTGATCTAGCCCTGCAACGGGGAGGGTATCGGACAAGGAGGCATCGCCAGTGCCATCGGTGCGTGTCTTGTCAGCGAGGAGTTGCTTCGGTGGCTCTCCCTGACCGGACAGAACGACCAATGACACCGTGGCCCCGGGCGGCGCGCCCGCGATGACCGTGCTGACCATGAGGGTGCTGGATTTCGTGGTTCCGGACCAGTGAGCACTCGTAATCGGCGAGACTGTCGCTGCCGGCGCGGCGCCGGTCGCCGCGGCGCGGCAGCGAAGAGCAGCGCGAGCGCGAAGCTGATCCCCCCAAACTGGATGAAGCGCCCTTTCCAGAGGAGATCGTGCTCGTAATAGTCCCGGACACTCTCGATAGAGGTGATGCGAACCTTTTGCGGGTTCACGATCAAGCTGGCCATGGCCAGAGTCAGGCTGACGGCAGTCAACGCTATCGCCAGTATTAGAAGGGCCGGGTTCGCCCGGAGGTTTGCTCCGCTGATCAGTCCGAACCCGGTGATGAGCGCAGTCACTGCCGCGACCGAGGTGAAGAGTTGCTTCGCACTGTCTTGGATCCGCTGCAGCGACTTGTCGGGAGTCAGCGCCGGCGCGGCCGCAATCCACATCTGTTCAACAGGGCTCGGCGCCTTTCCGTGGGCACCAGCGGGGGGGCGGATGTCACGGCCAGGTATCCCTTCATCCTGAGCCTCATGAGGTGGCCCGCCGCAGAGGGTCCAATCGGGCACGGCATCGACTGCAACCTCCCGGGTGCAGTCAGAGTGAGCAACCCGCAGTGGTCGCCAGAGCCCTTCGCGACACGCCGCCTCTTC
>ODAK010002032.1_pt1 | contig 21493 bp, 23 predicted proteins | sample 1539591 | NCBI WGS metagenome assembly ODAK01 (sample SAMEA3539303, study PRJEB22396) | soil metagenome | biome: tundra; feature: field; material: soil | place: USA | collected 2010-05 | depth 0.15 m | reverse complement strand
CCATCGCAGTTCCCCTTCATCGAGGTGTTGCGACGATCAGTTGAATTCACCGGGAACCTTGCGATCACTGCTCTCCTACAAGGCCGAAAGTGCCGGTCGGACAGTGGTGGTCGTGAACCCTCGCCACACTTCGTCAACGTGTGCTCTTTGTGGTCACGTCGACAAGAAAAACCGCGTCACCCAGGCCCTGTTTCGATGTTGTTCGTGTGGTCACGAGGATCACGCTGACTCGAACGCGGCCCTAAACATCTTGCGGGCCGGTAGAGCCCAGCTGGCCTCGGCCAGCATCGGGCCGAACTGACCCACTACCCAACTTCTAGGGTGTTGACGTGCCCGATCTCTCCACTCGACACCTCTATCTCTGCGTGCCGTACCGCAGCGATATGGCCAGTTTCCTGCCCGCCGTCCTGCGCGGCGGTGTGGACGTCGTCCAACTGCGCGAGAAGCAGTTACCTGACGTGGTCCGTCTCGCGACCGCACTGATCATGGTGCCGATCTGCCGCGATTTTGGCGTCCCGTTCATCATGAACGACTCACCCGAACTGGCGCTGCGCGCTGGCGCTGACGGCGTGCACGTGGGCCAGGACGACGCAAGCGTGGCGCAGTGTCGAGACCTCCTCGGCGACGAAGCGATTGTCGGTCTCTCCACGCATACGCCCGGCGAGTTCGAGGCGGCCCTGCCGCAGGCGGCCACGTACTTCAGCGCAGGACCAATCGTGGCGACCCCCACCAAACTCGGCCGACCGGGAACGGGAGCCGGCTATGCGATTGCCTGCCAGGCCAAAAGCGACCGGCCCGTCTTCGTCACCGGCGGCGTCACCGCCGACAACATTGCCCACTTGGTCGACGCGGGTCTTCGCCACTTCGTGGTGGTTCGAGCGCTCTGCGACGCCACCAACCCCGAAGCGGCCGCGCGCGACCTACGTCGCGCCCTTGACCTCGCACTTGCCTAGCGATGCCGGTCGAGCCAACCGAGCAGCGTGGCCACCATGCGCGGGTCGGCCCTCAGTTGGTGCCCGGCGCCTTGGATCAAGCGCAGTTCGGCCCGGCCCTCCGCGCCGTTGAGTAGGTCACGGGCGTCGGAGACCGGAATTTCCAAGTCGTCGGTACCGTGGCCAATGAGCAGTCGTCGCGGCGGAATCTGGGCAATCGCCCCCAGGGGATCGATGGCCAGGACGTCCGCGCGAAGCTGATCGGGGCCGAGCAGTTCAGCGGCGTCGGCGACCACGCCCGCGATCTGGACCGAGCGATGGAACTCCTCGGCCGATCCGCACCAGGCCGCCAAGTGGGCGGGCGCCGCGAAGGCAGCGACCCCGTGGACTCGCTCATCACCCGCGGCGATACGCAGGGCCAACGCGCCGCCGAAGCCGAAGCCGGCCAGGGAAATCTGACGTTCGCCCTGCACGACACGGTTAAGAATGAGTTCTAGATCGCGGCGCCACTGGGTGGCCGAAAACGTTCCCGTGCTGGTGCCCACGCCCGAGAGGGTTCCGGTCGCCACCAACCAGCCCGATTCGTTGGCGAGGTGCTCGGCCAGTTCGGGCAGCAGGCCCGCCGCCTGACGGCCCATGCCCATCATGCGCGGCAATCCGTGCACCAGCACCAGCACGTGGCTCACCAGCGGGCGGGTATTGGACGTCGCGATTCTCAAATCCAACAACGAGTTGCCGCTCGTGAGTTGCTCGTGGGCGAGCACGTTGAACTAGATGCCCAATTGCTGGGCCAGCAGTTCGCGGTGATAGGCCGGATCGCCCAGGAAGAGCTCGGAACTCTTGGCGCGCTTGAAGTACAGGTGGGCGTGGTGCTCCCAGGTGAAGCCAATGCCGCCGTGGATCTGGATATTCTCCGCGGCGCAGTGAAAGTACGCCTCGGAACAAAATGACTTGGCGAGACTGGCCGCGATGGGCAGTTCGTCGTTGCGTTCCTGGGCCGCCCACGCCGCGTAGTAGGCCGCTGATTTTGCCGACTCGACGTCGAGCAGCATGTCCGCGCACTTGTGCTTGATGGCCTGGAACGATCCAATTGGGCGGCCGAACTGTACCCGGTTCTTGGCGTACTCCACCGCGTTGTTGAGCACGCGTTGGGCTCCGCCCACCTGCTCGGCCGCCAGGGCCGCCTCGGCAATCTGCAGTGTTGTCTCGAGACCGGCCAGCGCGGCTCCCTCTTCGCCCACCAACGCCGCCGGCGCGTCCTTTAGTTCAATGCGACTTTGCTTACGCGTTTGATCCATGGTGGGCAGCGCTTCGCGCGCAACGCCCGCGGCGTCACCCGTAACGGCAAAGAGCGAGAGACCCTTTTCGGTCATGGCCGGCACGAAGATGATCGAGGCAACGTTGCCGTCGGTCACGTAATTGCGCACTCCGTTAACGACCCAGCCGTCGCCGGACTTCTTGGCCGTGGTCGATGTGGTGGCGAGGTTCCAATCGCCGGCGTCATCGGTGATGGCCAGCGTCGCGATCGTTTCGCCCGAGGCAATGCCCGGCAGGTACGCCGCCTGATCAGCCTGGCTGCCCACCAGGGCAACGGCGTTGGCGGCCAGCGCCACCGTCGAGAAGTAGGGCGAACAGAAAAGGTTCGCACCCATCTCTTCAAAGACCACGTACAGTTCGACCGGACCGTAACCCTGACCCCCGAACTCTTCGGCGATGCCGAGACCCTGTAGCGCCAGTTCACTCGCCATCTGGTTCCAGACCGCGGGGTCGTAGCCTTCGGCAGTCGCCATGAGTCGGCGCACTTCGCTCTCGGGAGATTTTTCGTCCAGGAATCGCTTCACCATCTTGCGCAGTTCATCTTGTTCTTCGCTAAAGCCAAAGTTCATGGCGTTCCTTCTTTTCCTACTGGCAAGTAATGCCGTCCGTAGCGAGATTACTCATACTTGGTCGCGCCCAAGCGAGTCGGAGGGTGATGGCGCCGGCGCCGTGCTGATCGGGCGTCGGCCCCACCAACCAGGGGTAGTTTTCCTCGTAGCGCACGAACGTCGCGAGAGAGAGCAACCTGATGATCTTTGGCGCCCACGTAATTATTTTCAGCCGCGACGCTGAGGCCGATCGCGCGTTCCTGCGCGACGTACTGGGCTTTTCCGCCCTCGACGTCGGGGGCGGTTGGCTCGTCTTCGCCCTGCCGGGCGCCGAAATGGCCGTGCACCCCGACGAAGAAAATGGTCGTCACGAACTGTTTCTCATTACCGATGATCTGGATAGCGATATGGCCAGCCTCGCCGAAAAAGGGGTCGCCTGTTCGAAGGTGCACGAAGCGCAGTGGGGCTCGGTGACCCGAATTTCCCTGGCCGGCGGTGGTGACGTGGCGCTCTATCAATCGAAAGTACCCCTGGCACTGCATCGCGCGACGAGTTGACGCAGCCCCCGCCGGCCAGGTGGCATTCTGGTGGAATGGACAACGTAGAGCTCGTCTGGTCCGACGCGACGGCCGAGGTGCACCGCTTCGTGGTAGGTCCGATCGAAAACAACGTGTACGTCGTGCGCTGTCGCGCCAGCGGCGAGGCCACGCTGATCGACGCGGCCAACGAGCACGACCGGTTGTTGCGCATCGCCACTCGCCTGGGCGTCACGTCGGTGCTCGAAACCCACGGCCACTGGGACCACATCGGAGCCGTCGAGCAGGTTCGCGCCGCCGGGATTGAGGTCTGGGTGCGCACTGAGGACGCCGGCATGCTGCCCGGTTACGATCATCTGCTCGAAGACGACACGGTGCACGCGGTGGGTCAGTTGAAACTTCGCACGATCCACACCCCGGGGCACACGCCGGGCAGCATCTCCTTCGCCCTCGAAGGTACACCGGTGTTGTTCACCGGCGACACGCTCTTTCCCGGTGGACCGGGCAACACGACATTCGAGGGCGGTGATTTCTCCACCATCATTAAATCCATCGAAGAGCGCTTCTACCGCGTCTTCGACGACGACACGATTTTTTGGCCGGGCCACGGCCGCGAGTCAACCATCGGCACCGAGCGTCCCCACCTCGACGAATGGGTCGAGCGTGGTTGGTAGCGCGGTCGACATTTAGGTCGCCCCGGTAGGCTCGGACCCGTGTCCCAGCCCCTCTTAGAACTGCGAAATCTTCACGTCGAGGCCGACGGCGCCGCGATTTTGCGCGGCATTGACCTCACGGTTAAAGAGGGCGAGGTGCACGCGCTCATGGGGCCCAACGGCGCCGGCAAGTCGACCCTGGCCAATGTCGTGATGGGCCATCCCGGCTACCGCGTCACCGACGGCGAAATACTTCTCAGGGGCGAGAACATCGCCAGTTGGTCGCCCGACACACGCGCGCGCGCCGGCATCTTCCTAGCCTTCCAGTACCCCGAAGCGATCAGTGGCGTCTCCGTCATCCAGTTCCTGCGCCAGGCCATCGCCGCGCGCAAGGGCCTCGAAGAACTGAGCATCCTGGAGGTTCGCCTCGACCTGGCCGAGTGGATGGACCGTCTGGGCATGGACCCGGCCTTCGCCGAGCGCCACCTCAACGAGGGCTTCTCCGGGGGCGAACGCAAGCGCAACGAGGTGCTGCAAATGGCACTGCTGGAGCCGGCGATTGCCTTTTTGGACGAAACGGACTCGGGTCTGGATATCGACGCCCTGCGCATCGTGGCGCGCGGCGTGCGCACCGTGCGCGACGAGAATCCCCTCATGGGCGTGGTCGTGGTGACCCACTACGTGAAGCTCCTCGAAGAGATCGAGCCCGACCAGGTGCACATCTTGGTCGACGGCCGCATCGTGCACACGGCGAACGCCGAGCTGGCCCAGCAGATTGAACTCAACGGGTACGACGCCTGGCGTGCGGTGACGACGTGACCAGCTTCGACCCCCGCCTCGTTCGCCACGACATCCCGCTGCTCGAGCGCGTGATCAACGACCACCCCATTACCTACCTCGACTCGGGCGCGACGTCGCTGCCCCCGAGAGCCGTAATCGAAGCCATGAGCCGCTACTACGAGTTGCGCCACGCCAACGTGCACCGCTCGGTCTTTCAAACGGCCAGCGAGGCAACGGCCGCCTACGAAGGAGCCCGCGACGCGACCGCCCGATTCATCAATGCCCCGGGCGGGGCCGAGGAAGTGGTCTTCACCAAGAACACCACGGAGTCGTTCAACCTGCTCGCCAAGTCCTGGGGTTGGGCCAACCTGCACGACGGCGACGTCGTGCTGCTCAGTGAAATGGAGCACCACGCCAATATCGTGCCGTGGTTCCAGCTGCGTGAGGAGCACGGCATCGACGTTCGTTTCATCCCCGTGACCGACGAGTTCCGACTCGATCTCACCAACCTCGATCACCTCTTAAATGACGTCAAGTTAGTCTCGGTGACCGCCATGTCCAACGTGCTCGGCACCATCAACCCGGTCAAGGAACTAGCGGTCGCGGCGCACGACGTTGGTGCCCTCATTGCCATCGACGCCGCGCAGTCAGTCGCCCACGGCCCCACCGACGTGCACGACCTCGACGTCGACTTCGTGGCCTTCTCGGGTCACAAGATGTTGGGACCCACCGGCATCGGCGTCTTTTGGACGCGCGAATCGCTCCTGGCCGACATGCCGCCCTTCCTCGGCGGTGGCGGCATGATCGCTGACGTGCGCCTCGACGGCTACACCCCCGCCAGCGGTCCGACGAGATTCGAGGCGGGCACTCCACCCATCGCCGAAGCGGTCGGACTGGGTGCGGCGGTTCGTTACCTCGACGGTCTCGGCATGGCCAACGTTGACAAGCACGAAGAAGAGCTCACGCGCGACGCGTTGCATCGCCTCGAGGAGCAGTTCGCGGGTCGGGTGCGAGTCATTGGCCCGAACAACGTGACCGATCGCGGCGCGGTCATCAGTCTCGACGTCGAGGGCGTGCACGCCCACGACGTGGCCCAGGTGCTCGACCAGTTTGGGGTCTGCGTGCGACCGGGCCACCACTGCGCCAAGCCCCTCATGCGCCGTTTTGGTCTCGTGGCCACCGTGCGCGTTTCCTACGGCCCGTACTCGCTCGTGCAGGACACCGACGTGTTGCTCGAAGCGCTCGAGCACGCCATAAAGATGTTTGGCTAGAGCGTGTCTAACCTCGAGGACCTCTACCGCGAGATCATCCTCGACCACTACCGCTCGCCGCGCAATCGCGGTGAGCTGGCCTCACCGCCGGCCCAGCGCGTCGAAGGTTTCAACCCGCTCTGCGGTGACGAGATCGTGGTCTATCTCAATGTCGAAGACGACGTGCTGGTCGACATCAAACTGACCGGCCAGGGGTGTTCGATTTCCCAGGCCTCCTCGTCAATGATGAGCAGCGCCGTCAAGGGCAAGTCCCTCGCGCAAGTGCGCGAGGCCATCACCTCGTTCAAGCAGTTGATGACGGTGCACGCCACGGCGTTACAGGAGAATGGTCAGCCGGTCGAGGCCGATCTTCGCGCACTCGGAGAACTGGCCGCCCTTCAGGGCGTGGTGAAATTCCCGGTGCGCATCAAGTGCGCGACGCTCGCGTGGAATACCTTGAGCCAGGGGCTCGACGACCTCAGCTAACGCTCAGGGGCTACAGGGCACCGGGTCAAAGGAGGGAATGGCCTGCGACGGATTGATCGTCGTGGTGGTCGTTGACGTGGGCGCCGTCGTACCCGTGGATTTCTTCACCGTCGTGGTCGTGCTGGTCGTGGGCGTGATATGCGGCGGCAGCGGCGTCTGACCAGAGGCGTTGGGCGGCGGGTTGGTGGGCGTCATCAACGAACTGCCGTAGAGGTTCACCAGCATCTGCTGCGTGGCCGGTTCGGCCACGTCGAGCACGTCGCCCAAGCTCGTGCCATTGGCCGCGTTGGTGGGCAACGTATAGGTCAGCATCGAACTGGGATTCATACCGTGGAACTTCACGGCCATCGCGATCAGTTCAGTCAGGGTGAACTTGTCGTCCAGGGTGATGCCCTGGGGAATCTTGGAGAGGAACGAGTTGATCGAGAGGGGGTTGTACAGGCCGCGGACCCGGTTGATCATGGCGCGCATGAACGCGTCCTGACGGTTGATGCGTCCGAAGTCGCTGGTCCCGTCGAAGTTCCACACCCCGTTCTGGTACCACTCGTAGTGTCGGCTGCGCGCGACGGCCAGCGCCTGGAAACGCGTCACTAGCTGGCAGCCGGTGGTCTTGATGTTGAGGCCCGAAAACTCGTCCTTGGCGGGAAAGCGGAAGTCGAGGTAGATGCCGCCTATGGCGTCGATGGAATTGATGAGGCCGGCGAAGCTCACCACGATGACGTGCTGGATGGGAATGCCGAAGTTGGCGGTGATGGTTTGGGCCAGCAGAGAAGGGCCGTTGGAAAAATTCACGTTAATGCGGTTGGCGTTGCCGTAGAGCGACTGGTTCGCGAGCAAAGTCACGACGGTGTCGCGCGGAATCGACAGGACCGAGATCGTGCCGGCTTGGGGATCGATGTGCATGATCTTGACGACGTCACTTCGCTGGCCCGGGGCGGAGGTGGCGCCGGTGGCGACTGCCACCTTGCCGGTGAGTCCGGCCCGCGAGTCCGAGCCGATCTCCAAGATGTTAAAGGGCTTGCCCGTGAGCTGGGGCAGTTCGCCGGCGACGTGGATCTTGGGAATCTGGCCGAAGCGATAGTTGGCGTACAGGTAGCCGCCGCCCAACACGGCCACTATTACGGCAACCACGGTCACCAGCGAGATGATGACGCGCCGACGTCGTCGGCCGGGCCGCACGGGGCGGTGGCGTCTTGGTTGCACGCCCGACTGTCGATCAACTGCGTCGCCGAGCGCGACCAGTCGATGCTCGTTGGCAATCGCGTTTTTGGGACCAATTTGGGGGCCCGGCGGAATCCTGGAGCGGCCCTGGGATTTACCATCACGTCCGTCAGCCATTGGACAAGTTTAACGACGCACGTAGGGCGAACACGTTCAAGCGTTCGTTGTGCGAAATGGTTCGTAGCCGTCTTTTTCCAGTACCTCAGAAAGCTCCGGCCCCCCGGTGGCCACCACTCGACCACCGCTTACCACGTGAATCATCGTCGGTACGAGTTCTAAGAGGAGGCGACGAAAGTGCGTGATCGCGAGCACGCCGCAGTCCCACTCGGTGGTCGCTCGTTTCAGACGTCGCGCCACCGCGCCCAGCGCATCCACGTCGAGACCGGAGTCGATCTCGTCGAGCACGGCGAACTTGGGCCGAAGAATCCCCACTTGGACCATCTCGGCGCGCTTGCGTTCGCCCCCGGAAAGGTCAAGGTTCACGAAGCGGTCCAGGACTTCGGGCCGTAGTTCGACGCTGCGTGCTTCGTCGCTCATTCGCTCTCGCAGGTTCTTCGGATCCGCGCCGGCCGCGACCAGCAGATCGATCGGACGCACACCGGGGATTTCCATGGGCTGCTGTAGCGCCAGCAAGAGACCGTGGCGGGCCCGCTCGGTCGCGGACAGTTCCAGTAATTGCACACCATCGATCATCACCGAACCGTCGAGGACCTTGTAGCCCGGGTGCGCGGCCAGCGCGTGGGCCAGCGTCGACTTGCCCGACCCGTTGGGGCCCATGATGGCGTGCACCTCCCCCGAGGACATGACGAGGTCAAAACCGCGCAGTACTTCTTTACCCGCGACCTCCACGCGCAGTCCCTCTATCGTGAGCGTCGACGTCACGGCACCATCACTTCCACGCGACCCGCGCTCTGGCGAACGTCGTAGTGGGCCACTGGCCGCGTCGCGGGAAACGAGGTGGGCTCACCGTCACTCAGTCGGAACATCGAGCCGTGACGCTCGCATTCGATTTCCCTCGTCGCGACGTTCACTTCACCTTCGGCCAAACTGAAGTCCTCGTGACTGCACCGATCGTCCAGCACGTAGATATCGTCGCCAATGCGTATGACCACCAGCACGCGACCCTCGACGCGAACCTGGCGGGCCTCGCCGTCGACGAAGTCGTCCAAGGTCCCTATGTCCACCGCCGTCATGGCGTCACAATCCGCACCGAGGCCAGCACCGAGGTCACGTCGGCCTCGACCAACTCGGCCAGTTCGAGGGGCAGGGTCACCAGCATTTCGTTGAAAAAGCCCTGAATCATCAGCCGCTCGGCCTCGTTGCGGTCCACTCCGCGAGATTCAATGTACCAGCGTTGCAGTTCGTCGAGTGGACCCACGCTCGATGCATGCGCGCACATCACGTCGTTCTCACGAATGTCCAGGTTGGGCACGCTGTCAGCGTGGGCCGTCGGCGAGAGCAGCAAGTTGTGATTCGTTTGGCGAGCGTCGGTGCGCTTGGCCCCTTTTTCGATCTCAATGAGTCCGGTGTAGACCGAGCGTGAGTCGTCGGCCACGGCGCCCTTGGAAAGCAGCGTGGAGTGGCTACGGCCCGCGATGTGCATCTGGTGGGTGCGAAAGTCGTGCACCTGAGTGCCCGAACCCAAGAAGGTGGTGCGCAGTTCGTTCTCCGAACCCAGGCCCAGCATCTCGGCGTCGTTGCGTGAGCGATTGTAGTGGCCCCCCATGCCGATTACCGCCTGGCGCAGTCGGGCGTCACGCCCCAAGAAGCCGGTGGTGCGGGCCACGTGCCAGGCGCTGGGCGCTAGACGCTGATAGGTGATGAGCTGTAACGCAGCGTTTTCGCCAATCTGGTACTCGCTGAGCGGCACGACCAGGGCGTCGGCGCCACCCTCGAAATATTCGACCACGGTGGCGTTGGCGCCGCGTCCGAGGTCGATTTGCGTTCGCGGGAAGGATGACGAACCGTGGGTGACGTTTAGGACCACGATGGGCCTTTCGACGAGCGTCCCGGCAGCAATGCGAATCATCGTGGTCGCGGGTGCCAGTGCGGCGTTGAGCAGACTGAAAGTATCGCTCTCGTAACGAGCAGCCAGCGCCTCACCACTGAGCGAAGTCGACGACTCGTCAATCTCGACGCTGACGCCATCGATTTCGCTGCTGACGTTCTGGCAGAACCCGTCGATCACTCGAATCACCAGTCCGGCACGCCGGCAGAGTTCGCTCGCGAAGTCTGAATCGGCCGCGGCGATTGGCGCCGGGGCCACGGCGAACCGGTCCAGGTCCAGTTCGCCCAACGGCGCGTAACGCCACACTTCGTCACTGACCTGGGGAAGTCCCGCCCGCTCAAAGCCGGTCCAGGCCAGCTGACGCGAGGCCGCATCGGGCCGGCCGGCAATAAAAGTGGAGGCTGATTCAGCGAAGATTTTCATAGATGAGAGGCCTGGCCAGTGTAATAGACGGCCCTTTTTCTCCCGCCGAGCCCGGCTCTAGGCTTGGCCCGAGCGCAGGAGGAATCGTGGAATTCGAATCTGACGTCATCACCCTCGAAGTCAACGAACACGTCGCCACGCTGTGGCTGGACCGCGAAGAGGCCCGCAACGCAATGGGCAGTGCCCTGTGGCGTGACCTCCTTCGCGCGAGCGCGGCGCTGGCGGCAATTGCCAGCGTGCGCGTGCTCATCATTGCGGCGAAGGGTCCGCACTTCAGCGTGGGACTGGATCTCAAGGAGGCCAGTCGCTCGTTGCTACACGCCAATGGCGACAGCTCGGCCAAGGTCGCTGCCACCACTATCACCTACGACAACGTGCGCATCATGCAGGACTCGGTGACGTCGCTGTGCGAACTTCCCTTTCCCGTTATCGCCGCGGTGCACGGCAACTGCATCGGCGCAGGGGTCGACCTCATCAGCGCCTGCGATATTCGCCTGGCGTCGCGCGACGCCGTCTTTTCGGTGCGCGAGGCCAAAGTGGCCCTGGTGGCCGACCTCGGCTCGTTGCAACGCCTGCCCAAGATCATCAGTGCCGGGCACATGGCCGAACTGGCCTTCACCGGCAAGGACATTGACGCCGCGCGGGCCGCCGAGATCGGACTCGTCAACTCCGTGCACGGTTCGAGCGCCAAGGACGTACAAGCGGCCGCGTACGAACTCGCCCGCGAGATCGCGGCCAACTCACCCTTGGCCGTGCGCGGCACCAAGTCGGTCCTCGGCGCCAATGACGGTCACACCGTGCACGAAGGTCTCGTCTTCGCGGCGCGCTGGAACACGATGCACCTGCAGAGCCACGACCTCAAGGAAGCGTTGACGGCCTTCATCGAGAACCGCACGCCAATCTTTACGGGCGACTAACGGCGCCAGAACTTTCGCTTGCGCCGCTGCTTGTCCTCAATCTCATCGAGTTCGCGTCGGCGCTCTTCAAACAGTTCCGGCGCTACGGCGTTTACGATGTCACTCGCCATGTCGAGGATCTCGCGCCGGTCGTCCACCGGCACGTTCGAATCGGGTGCCTGTTCCACAGGCTTTTTCACTAGTGATCCGTGGGCCCAGCCCACGTCGGCGAATCGGCGCTCGTAGGCAATGCAGTCGTCCGGGCAGGACCAGGGCTGATCGGGCGCGAGTCCCAGCACGCAGAATCGCGCCGCCTCGCCGTTCGCGTACGTGCGGCTTTGAAAGTGCTTGCACTCTTCGCGCATTCCCATGACTCAAATTTACATGCCGGGGCCCGACGCCGCATCGGAAATCCACCAATACAACAAAGGGGCCAGCGCGTGACCGGCGCCAAAAGTCACGCAAACAACAACTTCTCTAGCTCGCTGCGCTACTGCGGTCTAGCGCGAAGACCGAGCCCGGGATCCACGAATCGACGTTCACATACTCAATTGCGCCAGATGCCGTGCACGCAAGAAAAGGTCGCGCCCGGGCCATTCGAGATGGGTACCGGCACACCACCACACGAAAGCAGATGTGAAAAGAGGAATACGAACAGGACAATGAGCAGCGTGGTGAGCGCGGCGGCGGCCACGGAAATGATGATGCCCGCCAGCGCCATTCCTTCGCCCGCCTCGCCGGTCGTACGAATCTGTTGGCGCGCAATGATGCCGCAGATGATCCCCGCCGGCCAGAAAATGAAGGCCGCCACCAAGGAGACGATGGCCAAGGTATTGGTCTGCGAAGGCGTGCGGTCGAACGCATGGGCCGAGGAGGGACCGTTCGCACCGCGTTGGTCGTACGTCGGCATCGGCGGCGTCGGAGGTGGTGGCAACGAGGCGGCGATGCTCGCGCCACAAGAGCGGCAGAAGGCATCGCTCGCTTCCATCGACGTGCCGCACTGTGCACAGAACATCGTCACCCCCTTCTATGCGATGACGATACCGGACCGACCACGCCTCAGTTGCGTTGCACCTTGATCGCGGCAACGAGGCCCGGATCAAGGAGTTCGGTAACTCGTCTAGCCGACGGAACCTTCCATCTGCAGTTCAATCAGGCGACTCCACTCAACGGCGTATTCCATGGGAAGCGTGCGCGTGACTGGCTCGATGAAGCCGTTGACAATCATTCCCATGGCCTGCACCTCGGTGAGACCGCGACTCATCAGATAAAAGAGTTGGTCGTCGCCGATCTTAGAAACGGTGGCTTCGTGACCGATCGACGCGTCCTGCTCGCCCACTTCCATGTAGGGCCTCGTTTCGGAGATGGCCGTCTCGTCGAGCAGCAGCGCGTCGCAGCGCACGAAACTCTTGGCCCCGGTCGCGCCCTCTTCGACCTTCACCAGACCGCGATACGAAGTCAACCCACCTTCCTTGGAGATCGACTTGGAAACAATCGTCGAGGTCGTCTCGGGCGCGCAGTGCACCATCTTGGCGCCCGCGTCTTGGACCTGCCCGGGACCGGCGTACGCCACGGAGAGTACTTCACCGGAGGCCTTGGGTCCCATGAGGTAGACCGATGGGTACTTCATCGTCAGGCGTGAACCAATGTTGCCGTCGATCCACTCCACGCGCGCCTCCGCTTCGCAACGCGCGCGCTTGGTGACCAGGTTGTAGACGTTGTTCGACCAGTTCTGAATGGTGGTGTAGGTGATTCGCGATCCCGGCAGCGCCACCAGTTCAACGACCGCCGAGTGCAGCGAGTCGGTCGAGTACACGGGGGCCGAGCATCCCTCCACGTAGTGCACCTGGGAACCTTCGTCGGCAATGATGAGCGTGCGCTCGAACTGACCCATGTTCTCGGTGTTGATTCGAAAATATGCCTGCAGCGGCTGGTCGACATTGATTCCGGGCGGCACGTAGATGAACGAGCCGCCACTCCATACCGCCGAGTTAAGGGCGGCGAACTTATTGTCGTTGGGAGGGATGACCGTGCCGAAGTACTTGCGCACCAGATCGGGGTAGTCGCGCACGGCGGTGTCCATGTCGCAGAACAGGACGCCGAGACGCTCTAGGTCCTCGCGATTGCGGTGAAAGACCACCTCGGATTCATACTGGGCGGTGACGCCGGCCAAGTACTTGCGCTCCGCCTCGGGAATGCCCAAGCGCTCGTAGGTGTTCTTTATCGCGTCGGGCAGGTCTTCCCATCGCTCCACGCGATTCTCGGTGGGCTTGATGTAGTAGTAAATGTCGTTGAAATCAAGATCGGGCATACGCGTCGCGAACCACGGCAGCATGGGCTTCTTCTCGAAACGCTTGAGTGCGCTGAGGCGAAAGTCGAGCATCCATGGCTCTTCCTTCTTGATACCCGACATCTCGCGCACGATCGCTTCGTTGATACCCTTTTTGGGTTTGAAGACCGGAATTTGATCATCGGACCAACCCAACTTGTAGCGACTGAAATCAAGACTGTCAGTTGTCACGGCGCTCCTTTGGGAATATCCCTACGTCCATAGTAACAACTAACCAACCCGCTTTGACCGTAATTAGTGCCAAAGTGGTTGCCGTGCCTACTCCCACCGTCCCCCAGCGACCCCACACGATTACCCGACACGACGACAGCCGCGTCGACCCGTACTACTGGTTGATGGACCGCGAGAACGAAGAGGTCCTCAGTCACCTGCGCGCTGAGAATGACTTTCTCGTCCAGGAACTGGCGCATTTAAAGCCCTTGGAGGACGAACTCTTTGAAGAGATCAAGAGTCGAATTGAAGAGACCGACATCTCGGTACCCGTGCGCCGAGGCGCCTGGTGGTACTTCGACCGCACGCGCAAAGGACTGAACTATCCGATCAGCGCGCGCGTGCCGGTCCGCGGCGACGACCTCACTCCCCCGGTCATCGATCCCTTGACGTCACTCGAGGGCGAGCAGATCATCCTGGACGAGAACGAGGAAGCGGGCGACCACGAATTTTTGTCGGTCGGCGTCTTGGCCGTCAGCCCCGACGATTCCTGGGTGGCGGTGGGCACCGACTTCGAGGGCAACGAGCGCCACCACGTCAGCGTTCGACCGTTGATGGGCCAGGACCCACTCAGTGACGAACTTGACGACGTCTACTACGGGTTTGCCTGGGCCATTGATTCGAGACACTTCTTCTACACGCGAGTAGACGAGGCCATGCGGCCATGGCAGATTTGGCGACACGAAATCAACACGCCGGCCAGCGCCGACGTGTTGGTGCTGCAGGAAGAAGACGAACAGTACAGCCTCTCGGTGGGACGCAGTCGCGACGACGCGGTGATCTGCGTCGTCGTGGGCTCCTCCATGACGACCGAAGTGCTCTACCTTCGCGCCGACGAACCAACGGGCGAACTCACCCTCTTAGAGCCGCGCCGCCACGGCATTGAATACGGCGTCGAACACTTCACCGACGCCTTGGGCCGAGCCTGGTGGCTCAAAATCACCAACGAGGACGCCACCGACTTTCGACTGCTGGCTCGCCAAGTGGACGCGGGCGCGTGGCGTGAACTGATTAGCGAGCGCCCTGGCAATCGACTCGACGGCGTCGACGCCTTCAAATCCTTCTTGGCCATCAGCGAGCGCCTCGACGGCTGCGCCCGCTTTCGTCTGGTCACCACGCTCGAGGGCGATGATCCCTTCGGTGACGACTTGCTCGCGAGAGCGACCATGGGCGAAGACACCGGCTACCCGAGCACCGAAGTGCTGGCCGGCAACCCGAACTACGACACCGCCCAGGTCCGCTTCATCGGGACGTCGCTCATCACACCACGGCTGGTGGCCGACCTGGTGGTCGCCACCGGCGAGATCATCGTACGCAAGCAGCAAAAGGTCCTGGGTGACTTCGACGCGAGTAGGTACGTCACCAGTCGCCTGTGGGTGAGCGCCAGTGACGGTACGCAGATTCCGGTGTCGATCGTGGGTAGACGAGACTTGCTCACCCTGGGACCGCAGTTCGGTGCGTTGGAACCGACGAGGCCCGCGCCGCTGTTGCTCTACGGTTACGGCAGCTACGAGATTTCGATCGACCCGACCTTCTCGTCACTGCGACTCTCGCTGCTCGACCGCGGCGTGCTCTTCGCCATTGCCCACATCCGCGGGGGCGGCGAAATGGGACGATCGTGGTACGAAATGGGTCGCCTGGCCCAGAAGCCCACTACCTTCAGCGACTTCGTCGCCGTCGCGCGCGACCTCATCGACAGGGGATTCACGACGCCCGAGCAATTGGCCGCCCGCGGCGGCTCAGCCGGCGGGCTCTTAATGGGCGCCGTCATGAATCAGGCGCCCGAGCTCTTCAAGGCGGTAGTGGCCGAGGTGCCCTTCGTGGACGCGCTGACCACGATGCTCGATGCGTCGCTGCCCCTGACCGTGGGCGAGTGGGAGGAGTGGGGCGACCCCGACGCCAGCGCCACGGTGTACCGCACCATGAAGGGTTACTCCCCTTACGACAACGTACGCGCCACCAACGACGACGGCTCGACGCGAATCTATCCCCACCTCTACGCGGCCGGTGGGCTCAACGACTCGCGGGTGGGATTCTGGGAGCCCGCCAAATGGGTGCTCAAGCTGCGCGACGCCAACGCGGCCAACGTGGCGTACCTCAAGACCGAGATGGGCACCGGACACGGCGGGCCCTCGGGACGTTACGACGCGTGGCGCGATGAGGCGCAGATCCTGGCCTTCGTGATCAATGAGATCAGCCCGGACTCGTCGCGGGCGGCTGCAGAATAAGGGTCAAGGTGGATGGAAGCGCCGTCGGTAGGGCCACGGCGCTTAAGCCCACTCGCACGGTCGCGTTGTGCGGTGCACCCAACGTGATCCGACCGATACCGCTGAGTACGAGCGACTCACTCGAACCCTGCGACACGGTGCCCTGCCACTCCAGGGTGTTGGCCGACCCCATGCGAAAAACCGTCCAGACCGCGCCATTCGTGGCACTCACCGTGACTCGATAGTGGCCGATCGGTAGACGATACGTGGCGTTGGACCCGCTAAGCGTGGTCGCCGCCAGCGTGGTCGGCCAATCCACCCGGCCCTTTGATTGCGTCGAGCCCGCCAGCGTGGTGGTGGTCGTGGGCGCGCTCGGCTTGTTCGCGCGTTGCGCGTAGTACAGCGCGACGACGGCGACGACGACGACCACGATCGCGATCAGCGCGACTCGCGGGCCCGCACTGGAAAACTGCGATCGCTGCACCGACTTTGAAAGCGCCCAGCGTTCGTCGTGGCGACCCAGCGGCGAGACGCTCTCCTGATACGTCGGCGGTAGTTGGCTCTCACTAAAGACGTAGTCGCGATCGGGCTCCAAACGCGGCCGCGGCGGATCGGGCCGGATGTCGGAATTCACCGGACCATCCAGCAGGCGAAAACCCTTCGAAGGGGTGTAGGGAGACGGCGGCGGCACCATCAATCGACGATCAACCCGGGCGGCGATCTTGCGCATATCGTCGCGGCGCAACTTTCGTACGCGCAGTAAGACCACCACTACGACCAGCGCGACGAACACCGCCAGGGTCACCTCGAGGGCGACGCTCATCGCCGCCTCGTCCGAAAGCTATCCGAGTGAATCACCCTCTTCACAAAAGGAAGCGTAGTGACGCCCGTTCATCCAGGAAGACCGAAGTCGCCGCGGTAGTAGAGCAGCGGGCTTCCGGCGTCGGCCTGGACAAAATCAATCGCCACCACGGCGAAATCGTGGTCGCCGTGGGTCGTCACGCTGAGGATTTGACCCTCTAGGTGAGCAATCGCGCCCGCCAAGAGGGGCGAGCCGTGCGGCGCCTTCAACCAGTCCACGTCGACGAACTTGTCGATGCCGCTGGTGGCGAAGACGCGGGCCACCTCCACCTGGTCAGCCGCGAGCATGTTAAAACCCACCGCGTCGGCCCCGCGAATTTTCAGCCACGAATTACCCGCGCTCTTGGCCGCGAAGGAGATGAGTATGGGATCGAGCGAGAGCGAGCTGAAGGTTTGACAGGTGAAGCCCACGGGACCCTCATTGGTCAGTGCCGTTATCACCACCACGCCGGTCACGTAGTGGCCCACGACCTCCTTGTAGTGCGAAATGTCGAGCGAAGTCACCCTCGTGACACTACCGGTCACCCCGCGGCTAGTCGCCCGTGAGTTGCACCATTCGACCGCAACGTTGCACTAGTCCGTCACGCACGAGTCCGTGCAGCACCACCTCGCATCTCTTGACGTCGGTCCCCTCGAGCCGAGCGAACAGCGCCTGTTTGGCGAGCCCGCCACCGCGCAGGTGCGAGAGGACTCGCCCGCGTAGCTGGCGATCCGAGCCAACGAAGGGTGACTGCGCGCGCGACACCGCCGCACTACGTGGCGCGGGGTCAACTCCCCCTTCCGCGTTCCAGCGACAGGCGCCCGCGACGGGGCACGACGCACACCGAGGAACGGCTCGACAGTACTGAGCGCCGAGGTCGAGCATGGACTGATTAAAGACAGCGCTGGCGCTGCGCGCGAGCAGCTGGTTCGCCATGGCATCCGCTTCGCGCTTGTCCAGCGGTCGATTGGCCAGCGCACGGGCCAGTATGCGCCCGACGTTGGTGTCGAGCACCGCGACGGGTCGGGCGAAGGAGAATGAAGCCACCGCGTTGGCCGTGTACTCGCCCACGCCCGGCAGCCGGAGTAGCTGGCCAACCTCACTGGGTACCACTCCGTCAAACTCGTCGCGGATCATTCGAGCGGCGTCGTGCAGCGCCTTGGCACGGCGGTGATAGCCCAGTCCCGCCCAACGCCTCATCACCTCGGACAGGGGCGCACGCGCACAGTCGGTGGGCGTGGGAAATCTCTCGAGAAACTCGCTCCAGGGACTGATGACCCGCGACACCTGGGTCTGTTGGAGCATGAATTCGCTCACCAGCACCGCCCAGGGATCGCGGTGGCCGATCCAGGGCAGGTCTCTCTTTAGTGGTCCGGCGGCGCGGCGTAGCGCGCGGCGAAACGTGACGTACTCGCTACTCCCAGACGTCATCGCGGTACGGGCGCCGGCGCCGAGGCGCGAACTCGCTCTTCCACACCATCACCTTTCGACGGAAATAACAGACTTCTTGGCCGTCCTGATTGAAGCCCTTGGTCTCCACCAGCACGATGCCGCGATCGGGCTTGGACTTGGAAGGGATCTTCTCCAACACCCGCGTCTCGGCGTAGATGGTGTCGCCGTGAAAGGTCGGGAAACGGTGAATCAAAGTCTCCACCTCCAAATTTGCGATCGCCGAACCCGAGACGTCGGGCACGCTCATCCCCAGCACCAGCGAATAGACCAGGTTGCCCACCACGACGTTGCGCTGGTGGACGCTCTCGTGTTGAGCGAAGAAGGCGTCGGTGTGCAAAGGATGGTGGTTCATGGTGATCATGCAAAAGAGGTGATCGTCCGCCTCGGTGATGGTCTTGCCGGGCCAGTGCTTATAGATGTCGCCGACCTCGAACTGTTCGAAGTAGCGACCGAAGGGCCGTTCGAAAGTGTTCATGACGTCAGTCTTGCCCAGACCGTGCCACCGCCGGCCCTACTCTTCTTCGAGCGCATCGGCGAGCGGACGGGTCGAAAACGAGACCGTTCCGCCGGGCAGGGATTCCCCGTCAATCACCATGCGCCAGGTAAATCGCTCGGCCGCGCCCAGGGGAATCGGTCCGAAGTTGACCGCGATCGGCACGTCGACCGGCGTGCCGACGGGCACGCCCACCGGTGACGTCGCCGAGAAGTCGCCGCGAACTTCAATTGTTTGGGTGCCCTCGGGCGTTTCGAAGCGAACCAGCTGGCCGTCGGCGTCCTCTAGGAAGAGTTCCCAGTGGTGATTGGCGTTGAATTCGTGCTCGTCGACCCCCACCTTCATCGCCACGGCCGAAGGGGTGGGGTCGGGACCGGTGACGGACCATCCACCGCCCAAGATATAGAGCTTTCCGTCCGCCACTTGAGCCGAATCCGCCAGGAGCATCGTTACGTTCACCCGTCAAGCCTATGTCGCGCGTCCGCGCGGCGGCGAACCGATAGTTTTTCACCTATGTCCACACCGCCGCTCGATCTCGACGTCGCGACCGACCTGGTGGACCAGGCCCAACGAGTTCTCAACGGCGCGCTCGGCGAACTTAAGAGGCGCGGCGGGCCCGACGTCCAACAGTCCCTCGCCTATGACGTCGCCCACAGCGCCAGCGCGTTGGCGACCGCTCGAGCGGCGCTCAACTACGCGGCGAAGGGCGAGGATGAATCAAAACTGGCGGCCGCCTTTCTCGCGCTCGCGCTCGCGGACGTGGCCGCCCGCGTGCTCGGGCGCGAAGAACTGTGGGGCGTGACGCCCGAATGGTTCCAACCGTTCGCGCGATTCGTCGCGACCTACCGCGAGCCGTCTTTTCTCGCCTCGCTCGCCGAGACGCCCGGGCCCCGACACTTGGGCGAGGATTTTGAGTCCGTGGCCGAACTTTTCCACCGCTTTGCCGACGAACAGGTTCGCCCGCACGCCGAGCACGTGCATCGCACCAACGCCGACATTCCCGAGTCGATCATCAGTGGGCTGAGCGAACTGGGCGGCTTCGGACTGTCGGTGCCCGAGCAGTTCGGTGGATTTTCTGCCGGCGGCGAATCGGAGTACCTAGGGATGTTGGTCGCCACCGAAGAACTCTCGTGGGCCAGCCTGGGAATCGGCGGATCGCTGATAACGCGCCCGGAGATCATGACGCGCGCGTTGTTGAGCGGCGGTACGCAGGCGCAAAAACAACGTTGGCTGCCCAAACTCGCCAATGCCGAAGTCCTGGCCGCCATCGCCGTGACCGAGCCGGACTTCGGCAGTGACGTCGCGTCCATCAACACATCGGCCACCAAGACAGCGGGCGGCTGGCTGCTCAACGGCACCAAGACGTGGTGCACCTTCGCCGCTCGCGCCAACGTATTGGTGCTCTTGGCTCGCAGCGACCCCGATCGACAGAAGGCCCACCGGGGTCTGTCGTTATTTCTGGTCGAGAAAGAACCGAGTGACTCACTGGGCTTTCTCCTCACCCAGGGCAACCGCGACGAGCGCGGGCGACTCGAGGGTCGGCCCATCGACACGTTGGGCTATCGCGGCATGCACTCGTACGAACTGAGCTTTAACAACTGGTTCGTGCCCGACGAGGACCTCGTTGGTGGCGAAGATGGCCTGGGCCAGGGCTTCTACTTCCAGATGGCTGGTTTCGAGAACGGCCGCCTTCAGACGGCCGCGCGCGCAATCGGTGTGATGCAGGCGGCCTACGAGGCGGCGCTCGACTACGCGAAGAACCGAACGGTGTTCGCCGAGCCCATCATCAACTACGAGCTGACCCGAGTGAAGTTGGGCACCATGGCCGCCATCATCCAATGCTCGCGTCAATTCTCTCTGGAAGTGGCACGCCTCATGGGCGCCGGCGCCGGCACCATGGAAGCCTCCATGGCCAAGGCCTACGTCTGTCGCGCGGCCGAGTGGGTCACTCGCGAAGCCATGCAGATCCACGGTGGCATGGGCTACGCCGAAGAGTTCGCGGTCAGTCGCTACTTCGTTGACGCGCGCGTGCTCTCCATCTTCGAAGGGGCCGACGAGACGCTGTGTCTCAAGGTCATCATTCGCCGCCTGCTCGAACAGAGCGACTAGGCGACTTACCCTTCGTCGATGGTGAAGGGCTCGTGGATGGCCCCCAACGTGATGCCGGCCGAGTGCAGGTCGGGCCGTTCGCCCCGCGCCGCTTGGGCCTTCAGGGCCGCCTGCTCCCAGCGTTCCTCGACCCGGCCGTATTTCCAGTAGAGCAGCGCGCCGCCCCAGACCATGATGAATATCCCGACAATGGTGAAGCCCGCCTTGTTGATGTTAAAAGCAGCCGCGTAATTCCACAGGCCGCCCTTCAACTTCAACTGACCGACCAACACCTGCAAAAGTTCCAACGTGCCGATGTAGAACGCGACGAACACGCTCAGACCGGTGATGGCGATGTTGTAATAGACCTTTCGCACCGGCTTGGAAAAGGCCCAGCCGTAGGCAAAGTTCATGAACGATCCGTCGATGGTGTCGAGCAAGCTCATTCCCGCGGCAAAGAGCAGCGGCAGGCTCAATATTGCCCAGAAGGGCAGGCCGGCGGCCACCGAGGTGCCGGCCAACACCAAGAAGGCAATCTCGGTCGCGGTATCGAAGCCCAGTCCGAACAGGATGCCTAGCGGGTACATCTTCCACGGTGCGTCGATCGAACGGGCTAGCGGTCCGAAGAACCGCATCATGAAGCCGCGAGCATTGAGGTGCTTTTCTAGTTCGGCGTCGTTGAAGCGGCCCCGGCGCATTTGAACAAAGAGTCGCACGATCCCCCACAGGACCACCAGGTTCAGGGTGGCGATCAGGTAGAGGAAGCCGCCCGACACGAGCGTGCCCACCAGTCCCCCGTAAT